>Ga0209225_1004582_pt1 | contig 10836 bp, 6 predicted proteins | sample WasSprMetagenome_FD_184732 | JGI IMG/M metagenome (GOLD analysis project Ga0209225, IMG submission 184732) | Sulfidic aquatic microbial communities from Washburn Spring, Yellowstone National Park, USA - WS (SPAdes) (version 3) | ecosystem: Environmental > Aquatic > Thermal springs > Hot (42-90C)...
GAACAACACCCTTTACCCCGCTATCCCTTAATATATCGGAGAAAGCATTCGAGATCTCCTCCGACAACCTGTATACATGGGAGTAAGCGTCCTGTGTCAGTATTTTCTCCATAACCACCTTAGCAGCTGTTAAGGAGAGGGGATTTCCGCTGAAAGTGCCCGAGTGAGCCACCCTTCTCTGTTCTATTACCCTCATTATCTCCTCCCTTCCAATTATAGCGCTGAATGGAAGTCCTCCTCCAATAGCTTTTCCGACAACTGCTATGTCGGGTTTCACCCCGAACTTCTCTGTAGCCCCTCCCTTTGCAATCCTCCCAGCTGTTTTTATCTCATCAAATATGAGGACAACCCCATACTCATCGGAGAGCTTTCTTAGTCCCTCTAAAAATCCCTTCTTAGGAGGAACAACACCCATGTTCAGGGCGACAGGCTCCACTATGATCGCAGCAACCTCGTTCTCATGCTTTCTAAGGATCTCCTCAACTGAGTTTAAATCGTTGTAAAGAGCTACAAGAGTGTTCCTCTGAAGATCTAATGGTATTCCAGGGCTCTCTCTCACAGCTAAAGGCATTTTTCTGGAGCCAAGCATCCCCATAGGGGGAGAAACTGAGACAAGAAGCTGATCAACTCCACCGTGATAGCATCCCTGAAACTTTATCACCTTCTCCCTTGCTGTGTATGCTCTTGCAATTCTGAGAGAATGAAGCACTGCCTCAAGTCCAGTTGATGAGAACCTCACCATGTCCAAATTCCACGCTGATGTGAGGAGCTTTGAGACCTCGTAGGAATCCTCCCACTCCCCTCCAAACAGAGCTCCCTCCGACACCCTCTTCTTTATTGCTTCAACCAGTATTTCGTTTGAGTGTCCTATGAGGAGAGCTCCATATGCACAGCACAGGTCTATGTACTCATTTCCATCGACATCGTACACAATTGCCCCCTCTCCTTTGGTGAAGTAGAGAGGATATGGCTCCATATGCTTTATGCTTGCGCTCACACCAAGGGGCATCAGCTTTTTTGCCTTTACATAGAGCTCATAGGATCTCCTCGTCTTTCTTCTGAATTCCTCAATCACCTGATCTGGACTTAACTGAGCCATCCTACTCCCTCACTTCCCTCAAGCCCTTTTCATCCACAAACAATACTTTCGGCCTTTTTCTGTGAAATTCCGGATCCAGATAGAATGAGTATGCACCACAGTCCATTATGGCAAGGAGATCCCCCTCCCTTACAGGAGGAAGCATACATCCTATTCTTAGAGCGTCTGTTGCAGAGCAACTGCATCCATATATGTCTGTTTCCACAAGTCTCCCTTCTCTATCAACTGAGATCACTTCATGTTTCAGGTAAAAAGCTGTGTTCACTGAGTATACTGAGGAATCAACGATAAGAATAGGCTTTCCATCCCGAGAGATCTTTTTGCTTACAACTCTTGTGAGCAGAATCGCACTTGGTCCAACTAAAATTCTGCCAGGTTCGAATATCAAGGTTTTGTTGTAGTCATCAAGTCCCTCTCTTATACTTCTCATTATATTTTCCAAGCTGGGAGTTTCCTCGTCAAAGAGCTTTGGAGTTCTTTTCAGCGGATAGCCTCCGCCCATATTTATCGCAGGAACCTCTATCTCTCTTTCTATGTCATCAGCAGCTTTCCTCATGAATTCAGAAAATTTATTCCATAAAACTAGATCGGTTATCTGGGTTCCTATATGAGCGTGAATTTGAGAAAAGTTAAATCCATACTCCTTTATCTTTCTTACAGCTTTCTTTGCACTTTCAAGATCCAAGCCAAATTGAGGTGGAATTGGTGCTCTTATCTCAGGTCTTATTCTCACTCCAACGTTCAGACTTCCTCTTATGTTATGTGATATCCTTTTCACCCTCTCCAACTCCTCAAGCGAGTCTATGTTAAGGGACATTATACCCAGCTCCATGCTCTCCTTTATCTCCTCGCCAGTCTTATACGGGGAGTTGAAGATTATCCTTTCTCCGGGAAGGCCCACCTTTTTAGCTACATTCAGCTCAATCCCTGACACTACATCAGCCAGAGCACCCAGATCTTTGAAAACAGAGCAGACAAATGGATTTCTATTTGCCTTATATGAGTATGCCACCAGGAAGTTTCTAAAATATTTTCCAGCAATTGTTACAAATTCATTGTAGCTTTCAACTATCGCCCTTTTCGAGATAACATAGACAGGAGTTCCATATTCCTCAGCTATTTCCATAAGAAAGGTCTTATCGATTTCCCTCATATTCATCTACCTCGCTTATGATCCACTTCTTGTTCTCCTCCCACCATCTATCCGAGAAGATATTTCTTGCTATATACTCATAATATTGTATCACTCTTTCCTTCAAGGGAGGTGCTTCCTCATGTAGCAGCGCCTCCCATCTAGACTTGCACTCGCAATCGATCTCAAATGCCTCTTCCAGATAATTTCTGTCCAATGTGTACTGATACATGTTAAGGAGAGAGGTAACCCTATCTGTACATTTATCACAGTTCTTGGCTGAGAGAAGCATTGTCTCGCTGCTTGTTAAGCCACCTATAACGGTCCTTGAAAGGCTCTCTGTATCAAGATCAAGAAGGAGCTTTATGAGGCTCCAGAGCATTGGAAGCCTGTACTTTCCCTTTTCCCATAGCCAGCTAGCCAGATTATATCCCTTTCTGATGTTCATCACCATCAATATGACATAGCTTGATCCATTGTTTAAGGCCCATTCTATCGACCTCTTCGCATCCTCTATTGCCTCCTTCTCCGTCAGAAAGATCGGCTTGAGAAGGACATGAGAGGAAGATATCACTCCCAGATCCCTTGAAATTCTGTAAAAGTTCAGGTAGTGCTCGGTTCTGGTACTCTTATGTATTATAAAATCCCGAACAAAGGGGTCGCTGCTCTCAAGGCCTACTCCCACATCCAAAGAGATCTCATTGAGGATCTCATGAGCCATTCTCAGTTTGTCTTCACTTATGTCCTCGGCTTTTCCCTCTGTTCCCATCATTCTCACAAATCCCGATTCCCTGACAATCTCCAGTATTTTCATCCTGGCTTTTGACGGCATTTCCTTCTCATCGAAAAAAGAACCTATAGGGGTGAGATGCACATAGGGGTTGTTTCTGACAGCTTTAAGGGCAAAGGAAGCCTGAAGTATGAGACTTGTCTCAGGAATATCGGCTCCTTGGCCTCCAAAATTGCACATCGTGCACCCTCCTGATGAGATAGTCCAGCTACATCCTCTTGTCTCGAGCTCTATTAAAGGAAGATTGTAGGGCTCCCCTTCATAGTTTCTCGGGAGGTAATATATAGTTGGAGGCCAGGTGTATGTTTGTGGTGGGGAAAACATGCCTTCTCTGATCTTTTTCATCGCAAGAGTGAGGAATCTCGACATCAAAGCACCTTTATAGCTGGGGAAGAATCACTAAAAAAATTTACGAGAAAACTTTATTAAGAAATTATCTCTGAAATATAAGACCCACTATGGCAGTGGGCACATCGGAAAAAGAAGAGAGACTAGAGAAAGAGAAGATAAAGGAAGAGCTGGAGAGAATCAGAGAATTTTGTGAAAAAAAGCTAGATCACTATCTCTCTGAAGCAGATAAAGTTGAAAATCTAGCTGAAGAAGAAAGGCTGGAGAAAATGAACGAGATTGCCCCTAGAATGTCGGAAATTATCTCCATACTTTTAAAAATTGATAGTAATGTGATTCAATCTACAAAAGTTAAACGAGTGTATGATTTCCTTTGCAATGCTACTAATACCATAGTAGATGAAAATGCTCCAGATGGACCAAGAGGATTCAGTTATCCAGATGCTGAAGTGTTCTCTGCTAGATGCTTCCCTGATTCATTAGTTCCCATTGGAAATTGCTCGGTTTTAGAAGGCCTTGTAGAGGTGTTCTTTGCAGTAAATGATAAAAGAGATAAAGAGAAGATAAAATTTGCCATAGAGAAATTGGTTAGTTTACTTCTTAGGGAGGAATTGAGGAAAAACGGTTTGTATTATAATGCATACTTCTTTCGTATTATACCAGGATATAATAGTCCCTCAGTTCTGAAACCTGAACTTGATATACCTGATCTTTGGACAACTTCTACAGTGATTCAAATTTTAAAAACTGTTTATAAGATATCACAGAAAGAAATACCTACAATATATGATAATTATAAAAATAGGATAGAAAAAGTTATCAGGGATTCTATAGAGGGCACCTTATCTATTTTGGATAAGTCCTTAGGGGAAGAAACCGAGGGAGAATCTCCAGTAATAAGGGAAATAAGAGACCTTATTTTAAGCGATGAAGTCAAAGGAATATCTTATCTAGTTGCTGTATCACGTATTCTACTTGCAGGATTAGATGACAAAGGAGAACCTGAAGAATTTCTTAGAGGTGATGAGAATTTTCTCAGAAAATATAAACAAAAAACAAAAGCTTGGCTGAGGATTGCACTAAACAAATTAAGATATAGATGGGAATCTATAGATAAAGAGGATAGAATATTAACTCTAGCTTTTGAGGATAGGAGAGAACCTCCTAGAAATATTGATGAATTAGATCCACAACAAAAAAGAAAAATATCCCCTCTATTCTACATAGCAAAAGTTCTTATTGAGTTATCCGAAAAATATGAAGGAGAGATAATCGAAGTAGCCCTAGAACCATTTCAAGAGTACCTCTATCCACTGATGGGCGTTTTCTTGAGGAAATCTTTAGAGAAATTAAAGAGAGAAAAAGATACAGGGATGATAAATTTAGCATCATTTCTTTTAAATGAATATTATCAAAAATTTGATACCATAGAGAGAACCTTCTTTGGAAAGCCTAAGAGAGCCCTTGAGAGAATAAAAAGGCCCGAAGAAAGCATTATAATGATATTAAGACCCGAGTTTGCTGATTCTAGAGAAATGGTAAGGGTGCAGATTTTAAGGCAAGGTGAGTTCATAGATTATCTTTCGTCTTATCGGAGACCTAAAGAAGAAATAATTGATCCTATAGGAAAGATAGGTGAAGGAATAGAGGGTGTAAGAAGGATAAGAGGGGGCGAGAGTAATAAAGTAACGGTAGATGGAAGAGAATATACAGAAGAGAATATCTGGGAATATATTGAAAAAGAATGTGATAACTTGATTAGAAATTATCCAAGTATAGATTTAATAAAAGGAAAGCCTACTATTCTCCTAATACCACCAGATATGCTAAATCTAGCAATTGAAATGCCTCTCTGGCATAAATTGCAGGAAGAAGGAGGAACACCTATTATCTCACGATATCCAGACCTCGTAGATATGGACATAGATTTAGGGAAATATTTAGCGATAAGAAAGGAGGACTTTATAATAAATGTCCTGCTAATAGGCGATCCATCAGGTAATCTCCGATACGCTAGAGAGGAAGTAGAGGAAATATATAAAAAGCTGAGTAGCTTGGAACTTAGAGGATATGAGCTTTACATAGAAAAGAGAATAGGAGAGCGAAATAAGGGAATAGACGTTGAAGAGATGAAAAAATTGCTTAATAAAAGGAGATGGGATATCCTTCACTTCGCTGGACATGCTGAATATAATGAAAAACAAAAGACAATACTCTGGGTATTCGATCGTGGCAACTTCCCTGTCGTAGATGTAGCAGGAAGTTCTACTTTTATTTTTGCAAACGCATGTGCTACAGCAGCAACAAATGAAATAATTTTGAATACACCAATACAGATACTGCGAAAGGGTACTATTTCATTCATAGGAACATTAGTTCCTGTTAGCGATGAACCTGCAAAGATCTTCTCAGGGACTTTTTATGAAAATTTTCTCCAAGGAAAGACCGTTGGAGAGGCCTTTGCACGAGCTATAAATGCATTGCATACAAGAAAGTATAGAGATTGGGCAAGTTATGTCCTCTATGGGGATCCGAGGTTCAAGTTGATACATGCATAGGTTGATGGAGATGAAATTTGTCCGTAGATCCCTTATGGAAGACTTCGGTGAGAAAGCTGGTTATTTGTTCTCCCAAGAGACAGGTTATGTGTATGAACTTAATGAAACTGGAATGTTCATCTGGAACTTGCTTAAGAACCACACAAACATAGACGAGATCCTAAATGAAATATTAAGAAAATATAATATAAGCAAGAAGAGAGCAAAAGAAGACCTAGAAGAATTCCTAAAGAAGCTTATCGAATACGGTCTGGTAGAGGTGGAAGATGATAAATGTAGCAGTGACAGGCCTTAATAGCTTCTTTGGGGCTCCAGGAATAGGGGTTGTCAGATGTCTGAGGGAGGCTCCAGAGAAGCTTAGGATAATAGGCCTAGATTATTCTCCATTTTCCCCAGGCCTCACAGATGAAAGCGTGGATGAGTCCTTTCTTATCGAAAAAGGGTCTTTTCTCGATAAATTGGGAAAGATAGCGAAGAAAATAGGTTCATATGTTCTGATACCTTGTCTTGACTCTGAGATAGTGTACCTGTCCAGATATAGGGACCGTATCATGAATATTGGAGTGAAAACTCTTATACCTCAGTTTAATATAGTAAAAAAAGTGAAGGACAAGGTTTCTCAAGCATTATTTCTTGAGGAAAAGGGAATAGTACATCCAAGATCTATCTTTCAAATCCCGAAAAATTTTGTCGATCTAAGGTTCCCTCTTCTGGTTAAGAGCGAGTTCGGAGTTGTGCCCGTGTTCAGCAAGGATGAGTTAAAGGTGGTCTACAGGAGGATGAAAAAAACTTCAAGGAGGATCCTGATTCAGGAATATATCAGAGGGGAGGAGTACAGTATCTGTATCTTAGCATATCCTAAGGGGGAGATTAGACAGTATGTCATGCAGAGGAAGCTAGTACTCTCGGACTTTGGAAGCACCCTTATGGGAGTTACGGTCGAAAACGAGAAGATATTAAGCATAAGCAAGGATATAGTGGGTGAACTTGGTTGGATAGGCCCAATGGAGATAGAATTCAGGGGAAAGAAGAATTTCTTCGTGACGGACATAAACCTCAGGTTCCCCGCTTGGATATATTTATCTGCTGCAGCAGGCGTCAATCTACCATACTATGTCATTCTTCTGGCCACCGGAAGAGGTGTTCCAGAATCAAGACAAAGAACTGGTGTTGTGCTCATAAGGGATGTTAGAGATAGATATTTGGATATTTTTAAGTTATTTAAGTTCTTCAGAGAATTTTCCATACCTGAATTGTGATACCGCTTTTCAGGTAAGCCTTTCCATAGAAAAGTTTATAAGAATCCACTATCCCCTGTTTCATGATCCTACATGAAGTACGTAAAGCCCATCATAAGAAAGTACTCTGTGATGTTTAGCTTCAGACCCGAGGACAAGATAATGGAGATAAGAAGGAAAAGTGGGAAAGCACTGATATGAGCGAGGATAAGTATGTGGAATATCCAAGCACAAGCTATAAAGAGATGGGAAGGATATTCGGAAAAGAGCAGATAAAACTCTCCAAAATTACCGGCTGGGTCTTCAAGATTCCAAGCAAGGACTCCATCCTCATAGCCTATAAAATAGAGGCAATACTCAAGGAGATATTTCCGGAGATCCTTGAGGAGATAAAGGGAATTGCTGAGGAGACGGGATATGAATATCCAGTGGTTTTAGCAAACATAGTCCTGTGCGGATCCAAGGAATATCTTGAATTGAAGGAGATGTGCATCTCGATGGCTGTCAGATCAGAGCTTGGGTATATCCTAGCCCTAAACTATGAGCAGTGGGAGGAACTGAAGGTGTTCAGATATTTTTTCAGGAGGAATCCAATCTCCAGGCTGCCTTCTGTGAGCGGCACGGACTGCTACATAGGGGCGACTGATGGTATGAATGGAGCAGGTCTAGCACTGACAAGCCTAAAGGTATCTGATAGAATATGCGGTATAGGGATATCCCCTCAGCTTCTCTGTAGAATTGCGCTTGATTCATGCGAAAGTGTGGATGAATTCATCGATCTGGCCAGAAAAGTCTCCCATCTCCTACAGTGGAACTTCCTTGCATCCGATGGGGACAGGGCAGTTAAAGTGGAGGTGCATGGGGGAAGAAAGCTAAAGGTAATAGAGATAAATGATGACATATTTGTGGCCGGAAACCATTTTGAAGGCCAAATTAACTCCCCATCTTATAAAAGAGTGAAGGAGGTATATGATTTCCTGAAAAAGAGGAGGCCGAGAAATCCTGAAGATTTAATAGATATTCTGGGAACTCATGAGCCTGAGATATGCTTTCATGGATCTGATAATCATCCTCCGGTGATCTCATCCTCAATATACTGGCCGGCAAAGAGAAGGGCATGGATAGCTTTTGGTAAACCCTGCGGTGCGTCTTTCAGGGAAATATATATGGGATAGATCGGGCTTTTAAGGAAAAAAGATCCTAATTCTCTCTCAGTAAGGTTCATTCTTCCTCAGAAATTTTCTATATATTTCAATTCTTTTATCCTCTTACAGATTTCTCTCTCATCACTTACTCCCTCAAAGACCCTAGCTATAGGTCGATTTCCCTGTCCCCCATTTAATGTATCCAAGTATCATAGCTAATATTAATATTACAGTTATCACTAAGATATAAACTTGAGAAACAGTCTCAGGAGGCACTGGCTCAACACCGCCTTTGCCTTCATATACAGCAATGATACTGACAGGTTCAAGAACATCAAGCTGGTAGCTTGGGCTTGTGAAAGTTTCATTTCCAATATGCAGTTCCTTAAAAACGTAATTGTAAGAAGATCCGGAAATGACCTGTGAGAAGGTTATGTTGTGTCTTGTGCCTAAGTTTAAGTAAAGCGAGGTAGGCAGAGGATAATCCTTTCCGTCTACTTTAACGACTGCATTGCTTACCCCTGTTGTAGAGAGAACAACTTCACAGAGGGTTCTGTTATAAATAGACTCTAATTCCCCTGTGAAAGTCTTGTTGAAGAAGGATGCTAGGTTATACTTCTTGGTCAGCTCAAGGGCCTCTTTAAGTTCTGTTACGTTGACAGGCTCATACTTTGCACTCTTGAGGTGCTTCTCAACATAGTTAATATCAATGTATTTTGTAAATCCTAGTTCTGTTAGAAGCTTCGTCACATTGCTTGGCAATCCATTTTTAGCTATGTATCCTTGGCCTTTTATAAAAGATGTCTCGTTTAAGTAGCCAGACCTGTTTAGCTCATCGACCGTTCGTTCTAGAAGCGGAACAAGTTTGTTATAGTAAATGGAGGCATTTGCAGCATACATCCTAGCATTCCTCAACTGTAGGTAGTAGTACCCTATTTCATTCATCTGTGCAGCACCATTGGCTCTTACAGCAGATTCGGTAGAGGCATTCAGATAAGCTAAGTACAAGTATTCATAGAGTAAAGCCCTTGATTCCGTGCTGTTTGGCAGCTTGTAAAATGCCTCAGGAACAGTTGGAGGAGGAACAAGCTGGGTGTAGTTAAGGGAAGGGTCTTGCATGACTTTTATAAAGGGGATAGAGGCTTCATACTCTATATATTGTATATAATCATTTACAATAAATTCTCCAGTCATCATCATGTATTTGAATGATAATTCGGCTATATCCTTCATACTTATCTCGGATGTGTAAAGTGAATTTATTGTAAATGACAGAAGCGATGATCCGCACTCCGTCGTAGTGGTGTAGGTTTCCCTTAAGTGCGTATAAGCAATTAGTGCTCTAACTGCTAGATACCACATAAATGCCCAAATTTTTTCTGGTTTATGCCAAACTGTAACGATTATGCTCACTCCCTTAGTTTCAATATTAGGGAAGGAAAAATTATACATTATTTCAACTAATGGTTTAATTGGTATGGTAGTTGCAGAATTATCCCCAGGTGCTAGAAAGTTCCATTCTGCTTTGCACCGGTAGTATACCGTCTTTGTTTCACCAGGAGCAATTGTGGTGCTCGAGAGTTCTTTATTTACTATCACACCATTGCCAATTTGAGCGACGTCAATTAACTGAGGTCCTTCTGTTTTTACATTAAATTTAGAGGGATCCTCTGGTTGTATAATATTATAGGATAATGTACCTGGTATTGTTAAAGAAGAATCCATATTGTTTTTTACTATTATAGAAAGTATAAAGTCCTCCCCCTCGATAGATTCAAATCTGGTCGGCAGATGGGGAATAGGCAACGGGATAAGTATAAAGTCCTCCCCCTCGATATATTCTCGAAAGGAAGGGTAATATATAGAATTCTCTTTTTGTTTTTGTTTAATTAGTGTTTGTTTAATATATACCTGATAACCTATAATATATAGAAAGGGGCCTGGTATGCTTTTAAGCTCCTCGATGGAGGTGTCGATAAGATCCATCTCACCTATAATCATCCCTGTAATTGGTTTTGTTGTGCCTGCGGTTGATGTAACATTTATGCTAAGTGTAACATTTGCACGGAGCTTGGTCATTACTCCCTTGTAATAGGTAACTGTGCTGTGGCTGTAGATACAGAATTCATTGTGTGTTTTGTTGTAACTGTAGTTATAGGTTTCGTTATAGATATAATTATAAATGTAATTATAGATATAATTATAAATATAGGTTTCATTGTACGTTCCGTTGTAATCGTAGGTTCCCGTGTAGCTCGGGTTTATCAGAATCCCTCCAGACAAGGGCGTAGCGGTGCTGAGATCAACAGTACTAGAGTTAAGCTTTTGAGGAAGGGGGACAAATGTTATAGGAATCCCGTTGGACAAGAGCTCCTCCAACTCAACATCATACTTCACCTGTGTTGCGCTGACCTCCTCGATGGTGACGTTGAGAATAAACTCAAAGTCCCCTCCACCACCGAGCTTAACAACATACCTGTAAAGAAGCCAGTCACCGGCCTTGTATATAACATCAGCAGGAGTCGC
>Ga0209225_1004589_pt1 | contig 10825 bp, 13 predicted proteins | sample WasSprMetagenome_FD_184732 | JGI IMG/M metagenome (GOLD analysis project Ga0209225, IMG submission 184732) | Sulfidic aquatic microbial communities from Washburn Spring, Yellowstone National Park, USA - WS (SPAdes) (version 3) | ecosystem: Environmental > Aquatic > Thermal springs > Hot (42-90C)...
GTGGGATTCTGTCTTCTCCTTCTACCGCTAATGAGATACATGGCAGGCTTCGATTCGCCCTTCTCCTTCACAACGTTAAATGCAAGATTATCTCACAAACTGTCACTTAAAGAGTTTGCATCCTTCAAAAGAGTGAGGTTCGTTAAAGTAACCAAGGTGAACGGCGAATATTTAGCCGAACCTATTTTGGGAGACTCTTCTATTACAAGCGTGGTTGTTAAAGCTAACGGCTTTATAATCATACCCGAAGGTAAGGAAATAGTCGAAGAAGGTGAAAAAGTAAATGTACAACTAGTTAACGGGTTGTTTCCCCAACTTTAAACGTTTAAAACGAATCTTAGAAGTCCAGCTACCACGGCTAATCAAAAATTCTAAAACCATTAAAGAAACCTCTAGTTAGCTAGTTCCGCCCTCTTAGTATTTATAAAAAATAGTTAAAAGTAACGATAAATCTGCATATTAAGTTGTTATTTCTAATCGTGTTTTTAAAAAATAAATAGTAGGCTGAGGGAAGGGCATGTGATGAGTAAGCGCTTTAGAGTGTTGAGTAATAAGGGGAGGGGTTAAGATGAAAATTCTTTTGATCCCAAAAAAGGATATTGAAGGGATTCTCTCCATGAGAGAAGTTATGAACGCTGTTGAAAGTGCCTTTAGATATAAGGCGCTTGGGAAGGTTCAGATGCCACCAAAGCTTTACGTGATGTTTCCGAAGGGAGATTTTAGGACTATGCCCTGTTACATCCCTGAGCTTGGATTTGGTGGGGTTAAGATTGTTAATGTCCATCCAGAGAATCCAGAGAAATATGGGCTACCTACCATAATGGCGCTGATGATCCTTATAGAGCCGGAAACTGGTAAGCCGTTAGCCATCATGGATGGTACGTGGATCACTAATATTAGAACTGGTGCCGCTGGAGGGGTGGCTGCAAAGTATCTTGCGAGAAAGGATTCAAAGGTTATCGGAATGGTTGGTGCTGGGACTCAGGCGAGGACTCAACTCTTAGCTTTAAATGAGGTTTTCGATATCGATGAGGTTAAAGTCTACTCAAAACCAATGAAAACTTGTGAAAAATTTAAAAGAGATATGGCGCATCTTGGTCTGAATATTTTGATTAAGGAGAGAGCTGAAGACGCTGTTAGAGGCTGCGATATCTTAGTTACGACAACGCCTGTAACTCAACCTATCGTTAAAAATGAGTGGGTTGATGAAGGTATGCATATCAACGCCATAGGGGCAGACGCCCCCCTTAAAGAAGAGCTAGACCCACAGATTCTAAAGAGAGCGAAGATCGTAGTTGATGACATTGAGCAAGCTTGTCACTCAGGCGAAATTAACGTCCCTATTTCAAAAGGAATAATCACCAAAGCAGATATTTATGCTGAGCTAGGTGAAATTATAGCGGGGAAAAAGGTAGGAAGGGTTAATGATGGCGAAATAACAATCTTTGACTCTACGGGTTTAGCGATTCAAGATCTAGCTACAGCCATACTAGTCTATAAGAGAGCTAGGGAACGAGGGTTAGGCTCTGAGGTTGAGTTGCTTTAGCTAACGTGGCCGCCCTTCAGAGATAGCTGTGAACCTTAGAGTACTGGCTTTCTGTGGTTTGACGAAATTTAATCTCAAGCGGTGTTGGATAGAGTCATTTCCATTGCTGTAGATCCTCCTAATGTTTTTACATAAACTTAAATTGTCAGATTCGATAATCCTATGGGGAGTGTGTTGCTTTTAGAGTGGTTTGTAGTACCGCCTCTTGAAAATAACACCTATCTTCTTGTTGATGAAAGTAGCCGCAAGGCAGCTATTATAGACCCAGCCTTAGGTTCGGATGTGCTCTTAAGTAAGGCGCAAGAGCTAGGTGCACAGATAATCTACATCTTGAATACGCATGGCCACCCCGACCACATCTGCGATAATGGAAGAATTAAGGAAGCGAGCGGTGCCAAGCTCTGTATCCACGAATTAGATGCATATCGTCTACTACAACCCCTCTCTAAAGACTCCCTACTACTACCCACAGTAGACGTGTTATTTAAAGGGGGTGAAATTCTTCAGATAGGTTCGCTGAAGGTTGAGGTGATCCACACACCGGGGCATACGGAAGGTAGCTGCTGCTTCTACTTAGCAGAAGAAGGTGTAATATTCACAGGCGATACGCTATTCGCAGGTAGCATAGGAAGGGTGGATCTACCTGGAGCAGACCCGGCTGCTATGCTTCGAAGCCTAAAACGGCTCTTCACGCTACCGAAAAATGTAAAGGTTTACCCAGGCCACGGCTCACTAACTACCATAGAGGATGAGTGTTGGATGATCGAATCTAGCTATATTGAGAAGCTGCTGAGCTAGCCTCTGAAGCTTTGGATGGGCGCTGGTATCTGTCCCCCTCTTCTAACGAATCTATCTGGCTTAAATCGGTTGACCTCCATCACCACGGTGCTGCCGAGCAAGCCTCCGAACTCAACGAACTCACCAGCCTTAGCGTTTGGGACAGGGATTATCCTAACACCGCCCGGTTTGTCATTAGCTACGCAGAGAGCTGCCTCATCCAATATGATGCCAGCCAAGGTTTCGGCTGGTGTGTCTCCTGGTACGGCGATCATATCTAAACCGGCTGAGCAGACAGCGGTCATCGCCTCAAGCTTCTCTAGGCTAAGCGCACCAGCTTTGACCGCCTCAACCATACCAGCGTCCTCACTAACAGGGATGAAGGCTCCGCTTAAACCTCCTACGAAGGTCGTAGCCATGCTTCCGCCTTTCTTCACAGCATCGGTAAGTAGCATTAGTGCTGCTGTTGTGCCCGGTGCGCCGCATCGCTCCAGACCCATGGCTTCGAGTATGTTGGCTATGCTCTCGCCTTGCTTAGGTGTTGGGGCTAGGGATAGGTCTACGGTGCTGAACTGAACACCCATCAGCTTCGCCACCTCCCTACCCAATAGCTCACCTACTCTAGTGACCTTAAACGCAGTCCTTTTTACGAGATCGGCCAGCTGTCTAAGGTCTAGGCCTTGATTCTTCTCCACGATAGCCTTTATGACCGCTGGTCCGCTGATGCCGACATTAACCGATACTTCTGGCTCACCTAAACCGTGGTAGGCTCCGGGCATAAAGGGGTTGTCTTCAGGTGCGTTTGCGAATGTAACTAGCTTGGCGCATCCGACACCCTTATGGTCAGCCGTTAACTCCGATGTCTTCTTTATCACCTCACCCATCTTCAGCGCGGCATCCACATTTATCCCTGTTCGTGTTGATGCGATGTTGACGCAGCTGCAGACTCTGTTTGTGCTGCTTAAGACCTCTGGTATGCTTTGTATGAGCGCTAGGTCTCCTTTAGTAAACCCTTTGTGTACTAGGGCTGAGTAACCTCCTATGTAGTCGATGCCCCCTTCTTCGGCGGCTTTATCTAAGACTGTGGCCAGCTCTAAACCTATCTTCGTGGCATCGCCTTCTTCGGCGAATGGCTCTAGTAAGATGGCTATTGGTGTTACTGCGATCCTTCTATTTACGATCTCGACACCGTAGTTTGCCTCTACCTCTTTAACAGCCTTATTCAATCTTAGGGCTGTTTCAACAACCTTTCTGTAGATGCATTCCTTTAATCTGTTCAGATCTCTATCCATACATCCTAGTAGATTTATGCCTACTGTGATCGTTCTGATGTTGAGGTGTTGCAGTGAAAGCATTTCATATGTTTCGACAATTTCTTCGGGCGTATACATCTTCACACCCTGTGCATGTAGCGGAATATGTTCTCGTGCTGAATAGTAACCTGCACACCTATCTTTGCAGCCTCAGCCCCAAGCAGTTCCTTCAGCTTCTCCAAGCTTACTCTGCTGTTACTAATATCGACCAGCATGATCATCACAAAGAGGTCTCTTACCTTGCTCGATGTTAGATCAAGGATATTCACGTTATTCTCAGCCAGAACCCTAGATATGGCAGCAACTATCCCAACCCTATCCGCTCCCAGAACCGTCACAACCGCACGCTCATCTGACATATCCGATGCAGCCTACTCTCTAACCAACCACCTCTATGGAAGATATGTCTTTTGCTAGCAGCACATACAAAATATATAGCGGTGCGACTCTATTCTATTTAGTTTGGTTAAGATAACGTATGAGCCTTATACTGAAGTGGTGATCAAAGAGTACACCTACTACTCTAAGCCGGAAGCGTTAGCAGCAACCTTAGCTCACTGCATACAGATCGGTCAGCCCGCGGTCATACTGTGGTGTGAGGGTGTAGCCTTCATACCCATCACATTACCACCAGACACAGAAACTGTGGCGAAAGAATATTTGGCTGGTAGGGTCATATGGTCTTCTGTCATCTTCACCCTCATGCCGAATTATCAGCAGACGATAAAGGTTGGTGGCATCGAGGTTCCAATAGTAGATGTGACGCCGAACGAAACCTTTAGGCAAGTAGCGCTCTGGTTAAAAGAGCGGGTAAGTAAACAACCAAATACCCAAAACTCTGAAAAGTGAAGGTTCTGCGCGGTGATCGTAACATGGCTAGGTTGAGTTCTGCAGAAGAGGTGCTGATTAAGGAGGTTGAGGGGTTAGAGTGTCTGCTAGTGGAGATGGCAAAGGAGTTTATCGCTACCCCCACGGTCAACCCACCTGGGCTAAACTATGTTGAGATGGTTGAGAAGATAGGTTATTGGTGTAGAAGGTTTGGTTTAGGTGTTGAGGTTATCGATGTGCCTAGTGATGTTGTTGCAGCCCGCTCGCCTGAGAACCAAAACCAGCCTAGGAAGATCCTCATAGCCTACTTAGGTGACAGAGATGCGAAGCCGCACATACATTTCAACGGCCACTACGATGTTGTGCCTGCGACTGGAGAGTGGAGGGTAACAGAGCCGTTCAACCCGCTGGTGAAGGATGGGAGGATCTATGGTAGAGGTGCGAGCGACATGAAAGGCCCCTTGGCATCTATGTTAGTTGCGTTAAAGGTTCTTGCTGAGCATAGAGAGGAGTTGGTCGGTGTAGTGTCTTTCTCAGCTGTGCCGGATGAGGAGAGCGGGGGCGGGGCGGGTGCAAGATATCTTGTTGAGCAGAAGGGTAGGTTTGCTGATGTATGCATAATAGGGGAGCCGAGCGGGTTGAGTAGCATCTGGGATTCCCATAAAGGTCAAGCTTGGTTCGAGGTCACGGTGAAAGGCAAGTCCGCACATGCTTCAACACCTTGGCTGGGTGTTAACGCCTTCGAAAGGGCGTGTAGGTTGGTTGTATGCCTATCTGAAGGCTATGTCAAGCAGCTGCCGTCTAAGAAGCTCGCCAAACTCGTACCATACGATGACGCTATACCAGTGGTCACTTTAGGCGGTGTAGTTAAAGGGGGCGGGAAGGTGAATATCGTACCAGATACCCTCACATTCACGGTAGATAGGCGTACTGTGCCCGGCGAGACGTTTGAAGAGGTTAGAAACGAGTTTCTCGAGGCGCTATATAGATGCGCGGACAGCCTCAGCATTCCTAGAGCGGATCTGGTGGTTAAAACGATCTTAGCTGGTGAACCCTGCGTGGTGCGTGATGAAGGTTTTAAGAGGGAGTTTGCTGAAGCCGTTGGAGACGCCTTAGGCTTAAAGCCGATATTCAAGATATGTCAAGGGGGCTTGGATATGAGGTACTTTGTCGCCGCTAACATGCCGACGTTAACATATGGTGGAGGCGACTCCTCTAAGGCGCATACCGCAGATGAGTATGTTGAGGTATCAGATCTGTTAGGTGCGGCGAAGGTGTATGCATTATACGCTTACCGAAAACTGAGTAGAGCTAGGTAGATCTGGCTCCTGTGCGACCCACGCGCTTAAACCGTATTTGGTTAGTTATGTTAACCCCGATTTTTGCTCTCTGTTATGACCGCTCTCCAGGCTTTCCTCAATAATCTTCTCCTCTTATTTAGCATCGTTTTACGCCGCTTCTGCTTCAATATAAGTCGTAAACTAAGGAGTGCGGTTGAGCACCTAAAGACAGTAATCTTTAAATGGCAAAAGGGCTAGAGTCAGCGCAATTGAAGTACCGAACTCTTCTTCTTCTCGCAGTAAGCCATCTTGTTAACGACATCTATAGTACGACGTTTATAGGTGCCGTCCTTCCTTTATTGAAAGCTTCCTTTAATCTGTCGTATGCTCAAGTCAGCTTACTTGTAGTTCTACCTACAATAGTGCAGATAATCAGTGGCCCGATTCTTGGTTATTTGGGTGACCGCTTGGCTAGGCGGTGGCTTATCGCTCTGAGCTTGGCTTTGAATGCGTTATGTATGAGTGGCATAGGCTTGGCTTGGAGCTTTGGCTTAACTCTGATATTAGCTAGTCTGGCTCGTGTAGGAGCCGCGGCTTATCATCCCTATGCATCCAAGCTAATTGTGACGTATTATGAGGAGGCTGAGAGGGCGAGGGCTATGTCGGTCTTTGGGGTTGGAGGACTTATCGGCCGCGCTGCCGCGCCACTTTTACTCGGAGTGCTTGTCTCCATATTTGCGTTACGGGGCGTTTTGTTGATGGCTTTGCCAGCTATAGTTATGGCTTTGGTCCTTCTAACACTGGTTCCTTCTATCAGCAAAGGTTTGTCTGCGCAGGTCGCTTCAACCCCCAGCACGAAGGTTGTCTCAAACTCTTCTACAAAGGGTCGACTTATGTCTTTGGGCATCACTTTGATCTTACTTTCGCTGATTGTTTTCCTCTGGTCCACTGTGGAGACTTTGTTGTCGTCTTTTATCCCAGCTTATGTTGTCTCTGAGGGGAGGTCGTTGTTGATAGCAACCTCTTTTGCTTCTCTTATGATGTTTTCGGGGCTAAGTCAGCTGATAGGGGGGATGCTTGCCGATAAGTATGGGAGGAGAGTGGTGGTAGTTGTTCCTCTGGTAGCATCAGCCTTCTTTGCTCATCTTTTCTTGCATACGGATGTTCCTGTTTCGTTAGTAGCTATCTCTCTATTCGGGATAGCCTTCTACTTACCATATGCGGTCTTTCCACTATTAGCGGCGGAGTATACGCCTAAACAGGCTGGGTTGGGGTTAGGTTTGATTTGGGGTCTTCTTGCAGGTGGCGGAGGATTGGTTGCGGGTGTGTTCGGATTAGTGGCGGATATCTACGGTCTGTTTACTATGCTTACTTTAGTGGCTTCGCTTCCGCTTATCATAGCCCTCATAGCCCTCACACTACCTAAACGCTAGAGCTGGTGGGGTTCGAGATTACCTAAGCGTGGATGAGGGGTTGCACATCTTTCACCTCACTTTTTAGCGTAAGGTTTTGTTATGTTAGCCCTATCTTCTGCTTTATCAGCGCTATATCTTTTTCGAGCTTCTCGAACCTCCTATCCATATATTGCTTAAGGTCTTCTCTCAAAGCTCTGATCTCGTCTCTGGTCGCTCTAATCTCCTCCCTAAGCTCGCTTCTTGTAGCTCTTATCTCCTCCCTAAGCTCGTTCCTCGTTGCTCTTATTTCTACTAATGTTTCGTCCTACTTCTTCAGCATCGTCTTTATGTCGTCTCTCATCTCTACCCCTACGGTGGCTATCTTTACGAGCTGCTCTAAGCTCAGCTGCTCCCTATACTCCCTAACACCCATCACTTCGCCATCATAACCTTCGACTACCGCTTCGCTTACCTCTGCCGAGGGTGGCTTCTCGCTCTTAACGAGTTGGACAAATCTGTTGACACTATTTTCGTCCCCCTCAATTAAAACTATTAGGTCTTCGCCTACGTTAGATGCTTCAAACCCCTTCAGATTATGTGCTCTGCTCAATAAGAAGAGCCTATAGCCAACATCTTGGACTCTTTTTCCTCTGATTGTGATCTTAACCTTCATAGCCCCTTTATGTTAGGGCTTTAATAATAAGTTTTTGTTTACGTTCGCCTAGATGGATTCAGCCCATGCTCGGGCTGGATTAGAATAGACCTAACGAAGCTCTTCCATATACATAGGTCTATGAAGTAAAGCGGAAAAGGTTGCAACAGAAGGCATCAAAGAAGCTCTCACTTAGAAGGGTTCTGACGAAATACTCCAAGCGCGAGAAGAATAGGACTAGAGACTTTGCCCACAAGTTGACGACCTCTATATCGAGGAAGTTCAAAGGCTACATTCATGGCTTCGAAAACTTAAGGAAGGAGAGGATGCTCAACGACTCAAAGGAGCACAACAGGAACATCTCAAAGATCGATTGGAGGACGATCATAACCCTCATGAGCTACAAGTCAAAGGTCGCGCTTCTCAATCCAAAGAACTCCACGAGGAGGTGCTCCAGATGTGGGATGATAAATGCCCCGAAAGGAGCGACGTATGAATGCAAATGCGAGTTGAGGACGGATAGGCAGCTCAATACAGCCATAAACCTGTACCTTCAGATGGAGGGGCTTCCTCCAACCCCAAACCTCTTCGATGAGCTGGTCAGATACACCTCGACTAAAGTCGGGTGCTTGTGGGTGAATCATAATGGTTCATCTTGAAGTCGCCATTCATCCCCACATAGGGCACTCTGACGGGTGCCCACCCCGCTGGAGCCCGCTCCAAGCGGGAGAGGTTGAGGGAGGCGACATAGTCGGCGTTATGTTGAAAACCGCAGCGCACACACCTGAAGAGGGATTGGCTTCGCCTATTAGCTTTATCGCTACATCCACATCTTGGGCAGGTTATGGAGGTGTTCTTCGGCTCGACATAGACGACTGGTATCCATCTTTCAAGAGCCTTATATTCGATAAAGTATTGGAGCTTTCTGAAAGCCCAGCTGTGGAAGTCTCCATTCTGACCTCTGCTATGCTTAGCGTTGTTACGGATTCCAGTCAGCTTCTCCATTACGACTATGTCGCCCTCCCTAAGCGTGTTCACAAACGCCCTGCTGACTTGGTGCAGAGCCGTGTTGACGTATCTCCTCTCTCTTCCGCTCAGCCGTTTTCAATTAAGACACAACCTATATCTTTGGTATTTCCTATCAAGATATATAGTAGCTCCTGTATACAACCAACGCAAAATTCTCTTCGCCTTCTCTCCTGCTACCTGAATATTATAGGCTTTACAATCAGAACACCTATTAACATTTATTTCAACCCCAACTTTCGATTTGATAATTTCACTCATAGATTTAAGAAACCAATATGTACCGAGAACTTTCCAGGCAATCAAACCATCTTTTGTATAGAATATACACCCGTCTCCATCACTATATCCCAGAATATATGGGCGAAAGAAATTTTCTGGAATGTTAGGAAAGTTAAGTGTGAGGGATTTTCGTGGAGTTACCCCCAAAGCTATGAGGTCATTATAAATCCTATCGCTTCTGATTCTCAGAGTAGCCCGTCCATGCCTTACATAAATTGGGTTATTAGGAGCTATGAAATCACGGAATTTTGCCAAATGTTCTTTGTCTTTCTCAGAAAGTGTTACAACAAGAGTTTTGGTCTTTTCGTAAAGATAACCATCAGCCGAAATAAATCCGAGCCAATAAGCCGATTCCTCAGACCAATTACTAAAGGCATCATCTTTCACTTTATAGAATCGAAAATCTTGAACTCTAAGCCCCAGCTCTCTTGCCTTATGCCTGATTGCGTAGACGCTTTTGTTGAGTATTCTCGCAAGTTCTTTAACGTTTCTGCCTTTAGGATATTCTTTAATGAGTATATCGATATCTTCTTGAGACCATTTTCTAAGCTGTTCAAGATGAACATGCCAGTCGGCTCTGAGACCAAGTTTACAAGTTTTCTTCCTAATTGCCAACGGAGTTCTATTAGGGAGAAATTCAATCAATTGATGCATGGGCATAGTAGCGTAAAATTCCTTGAGTATTTGCACTTCTTCCTTAGACCAGGGTTCTCCTCTAACCATAATTATCTTAAGAGATTATCCAGGAATAAAAAGTTATCGGCTTTTAGCGGAGGCTGTGCCTTTGCGTTGGAGAGAGGAGCGGAGCTCTCTAAAACGGCGTCTTTTAGCGAGGATTTCTCCGCCTTTGGCTTTGAAGCCGTTGGAAGCCACGAGGAGGTTCTTCATTCCAATGTCCACTCCGACTGGGTTGCTTCCTTTAGGCTCTGGAATCTGCTTTTCAACCGTGATGTGGAGGAAGAATGCTTTATCTCTGTAAACAAGGACTGCATAAGTCGGTTTAGCATCCTCGAGAAGCCTTCTCTGATAGTCTCCTATATCGAGCATAGGTTTAACTCTCTTCTGAAGCGTGAAGATAGAAGCGTAGATTCCATCAGATTTGTAGATAAGCCTGAAGAGCCTTTCATCCAAATCCATAGAAAGCTTCGTGAACTTAAGAAGCTTGTCTCTTCTCTGGCTTGTATGCTTTGGCTACTCTATCTCTGGCTCTGACGGCGAGGTTTGCTGGGAGCTTGAACCTCTCCCTCGTCTCTCAGTAAACCATGTGGTGGAGAGCTACTGGGTTGAACACTCTCCGCTCAAACGCTACTTTAGAAATATGGTTGCAGGCATCTCGAAAAGCCTCAAGTGTGGCAAGAAGCTTCTGTGCATCCTCCTCAGACGGCTTAAGTTTGCAAACTACGGTTTTAGAGAGCTCCAACAAAAGCATATATGCAAATCAAACTATTTAAGCCTTAAACCTCAATTCCTCTCCACGACTAAAGTCGGGAGTCTCCTTAAGGTGGTCTGATGAGGGGTTGGAGCGGGTTCACCCTGACAGGGGATGAGGCTGATGAGGATCCCAATGAACTCGGGAGGGGTCCAAGGCTGTTGAATCCCAGGAGCTACGCAGTCAAAGTCTATTAATGACTACGTAGCTCAGAACCCTTATGGGTCTATTCCTTTTTCTTTGCAGAACTCTAGTAGTCTCTTTGTTGAGTGTTTTAGTGTTGTTATTGTGTCGTCGA
>Ga0209225_1004590_pt1 | contig 10824 bp, 4 predicted proteins | sample WasSprMetagenome_FD_184732 | JGI IMG/M metagenome (GOLD analysis project Ga0209225, IMG submission 184732) | Sulfidic aquatic microbial communities from Washburn Spring, Yellowstone National Park, USA - WS (SPAdes) (version 3) | ecosystem: Environmental > Aquatic > Thermal springs > Hot (42-90C)...
TTTCGAAAAGCTTTGCAGCGTGATGAAAAGGTTTAATCCTAATGATCTAGGGTCGATTGAGCCTATACCTGTCAAGAAGCTTGGAGAGGACGTCGTATTTGTTGACGGTCATACTAGAGCTTTTGCCGCTTACCTGTGTGGAGTCTTGGAGGTTCCGGTTTACTGGGAGGATGAGGAGCTTGACTGGGAAGCTCATGGAATATGCGTAGCATGGTGCAAGGAAAGCGGAATCCGTAGGATTTCTGACCTAAAAAACAGGGTTGTATCTCAAAAGGATTATGAGACACTATGGTATAAGCGTTGTGAAGATATGCAGCGAGAATTGGAGAAAAAGAGATTGCAGGGGCTTGGTGAAAGTTTGCTCCGAAATTGTTTTTTTGCATAGAGCACACTAACGAAAGACTAGTTCTCTCGATTAGTTTCGAAATATAAGGAAAGTAACTCTAGCCTAGGAAACCTTAAGCTAACATAGCAAAGTACTATCGCTAACTAACTTTATTCTTTATTTTATTTTTACTCGATTTACTTTTAAAAATACTTAATCGCTTGTCTTTTACGGTAAATTTATTTTTTTATTTATAACATGTCTTATTTACATAAACATGGTATCTTTTGACACAATATTTTCTTACTAGCTGCTCTTTTTTGCCATATCTATGAAAAAGAAGAAAAGTAGTTTAGTGACGAAGAAAATATATAAGAGTTACCGAAATATTTATATGCATAAACTTCTTATAAGATTCTTCGGTGTAAAAAAATGGGTACGAGTGAAAAAGAAGCCATTAAAGTTCAAAGTGGACTAACTATAAGAGCAATAACTATTGCAATAGTTATTGCACTCCTTTACACAGTCCCTCTAATTTGGTGGATGCAATATCAGTGGGCAAGATTCACGGTTAGAAGGCTTTCTCCTCTGGCTATGCACTTAATGTTTCTTACTTTTATAATAGGTATAGTGGCAGTTATTACGCGAAAATCTTTGAATAAAGCCTTTTCCAGTCAAGAGTTAACTGTAATATATTCAATACTAGCTGCTACTCTCCCAATACCTTGGGCACTTGGAATAGTTGAGTACTCTTGGATCCTAACACCATTGAGACTTGGCGATTACCCGGGTGTTTGGCAAGCTTTGCCGAACTTCTGGTTACCTAAATCACTAGGCGTAGACGCCATCTGGACAGGAGGAATTGCGCTTTCAGAATTCATTCCAGTGATTTTCCTTTGGTCTACTGTAACAGTGACTCTCTATCTTTTTAGCTACTCAATAGGTCTTCTCCTAAGAAAGCCTTTCCTAGAGGTTGAAAAGCTACCCTATCCACTGGTAACTCCCGCTTCCTTTCTTATTGAGAAAGCGACTACTGCCGGAGAAGGAGGACTACCTGAGATACTCAGATCTAAGTTGTTCTGGGTTGCATTCTTAATTGGTTGGCTTGTAAACTTCTATTATAGTCCAACTGGAGGAGGTGGACAAGGCTCCGGCTTAGAGCTTCTACTGGGCTATCCCTCTCCAGAGCCTTACATGAGTTTCACTTATCTCAGTGGCAAACTTCCACCTCCGTTTACGAACATCGTCATGGCGTGGGATTTCGACGCACTTGGAATAGGCCTTTACCTACTTTTCCCATTAGATATTCTATTAACAGGAATAATATTTCACGTGATTTGTTACATAATCTGGCCGATAATTCAAGTTTCGACAGGATTAGTTAAGCCAATAACTGGCGGTGGAGAGTGGGGAGCGTATGGCGTTGTTAATTCCAGCGACATCTTTGTGCCAGAGGCGTTCTTAGATGTAGGCGCGTACATCGGCATAGGCCTTTTGGCTTTATGGGTCATTAGAAAGCCTTTAATAGAGTCTGTTAGGCATGCTATCAACGGCACTGAAGACGAGAAACCCTTCTCATACAGAATCATATGGGCGCTAATTGTAGCTACTGCAATAATCTTAACTGGGTTCTTGATAGTGAGTGGAGCCGACGTACTCTCATCCATCGTGACCGTGGCTCTTCTTGCCTTTGCTATACTTATTCTTGCAAGAGTAAGAGGTGAAGTGTGGCCAGGGTACTCTAATGCTTGGAACTGTATTCAAGTGCAGAACTCAAGTTCAAATCCTCTGAATCCCGTTTTAGTTGTCCAAACGGTTTCAGGTGCTAAAAGTGGTGTACCCGTAAGTGTGGACGTGGCAAGGTCAATCTACGTTACCAGTGGTTTCCTAAACGTTACAAGTTACTATGGCATATGGACACCGGCGATAGCATCCTTGGAATCGTTAAAGCTTGCTGAGGAAACTAAGACTAATCCTAAGGATATAGTGATTGCTGCAGTTCCTGCAGCTATTATAGTGACCTTCTTAACATTCCTATTTCTATCAGTGAACGTTACACAGTTTGGAGCAAGAAAGTTTCTCTCTGATTGGTGGACAATTGGCCAGTTTGACCGGATAGGAAATGCGGATGCAGCAAATGCGCTTAGAAGTGGAATATCTCTGCCTTCGACAGGAAGAATAGTTTGGACTATTCTAGGAGCAGTAGTTGCAATCGGATTGGGCCTAGCTAGAATTACTATAGCTGGTTTTCCATTGAATCCATTAGGCATGATTCTATTTTCGAATAGCTTTTATGGATTCGGCTATGGCCTAGTTGCATATATAGTCAAGCTTCTAGTGTTGAAAGTAGCTGGTGCAAAAACATGGAATGAAAAAGGACTGCCTATAGCAATAGGCTTATTCCTTGGCGGATACACGGGCTTCTACCCAACTAGGGCATTAGTATGCTTCCTACTAGGAAGGTGATACCTTTCTTGACAAAAAGATTTTTTCTTTTTTTTTGTTTTTAGTGCACTAGTTTTACTTCTACCTACTATTGATAACGTGGTTTTTGGTGTATCCTCACGTACGCAGTTTGAACCTATTGAGGAAAGTTTGCCTACTGGAATGAGATTACCAAATATAAATTTTAATAATATAATTAGCCATGTAAAGTATTTATCGTCACTAAACAGGTACACAGGTTATCCTGGGTACGAGGAGGCATCGAAATATATTTCCGATTACTTCAATAAAACATTGGGATTGAAAACTTGGATCGAGGAATATGAGCTTCCAATCCCCTTTGACTATGGTTCCAGTGTATCAATATATCTTGGAGAAACAACAAAAATTATAAAGGCATACGCGCTACTTCCTAATGACGTACAGGTTTCTTATGGCAATTATACTGGTCGCTTAATCTATTGTGGATCTGGAACGATAGAAGATCTTAACAATGTTAAAGGAGAAATTAACGGTAGTATTGCTTTAATGGAATTTAACTCAGGATACAACTGGTTAACCATTATGCGGCTAGGAGCTAAAGCCGTTGTTTTCATTGCTCCAGACGACACTATACGTAGCGAAAGCGATCGTAAGAATCTTGATATTCCTATAAAGTTCCCTAGGGTTTATGTCTCTAAAGATGATGGCGCCTACCTTAGAAGTCTTGCCGTTTCCGAAAATAGCGTAATTGCAACCGTAAAAGTAAATATGAAATGGATAAATACAAAGGCAAAGAATGTTGTTGCGGTACTAAATGGGACGGATCCTCAGGAAATGGATAACACCATTGCTCTTATGGCTTATTATGATTCTGCATCAATAGTTCCAGCCTTATCACCAGGAGCCGAGGAAGCTATTGGCATTGCTTCCCTTCTTGAACTAGCTCGTCTGCTGAAGGAGAATCCCCCCAAGAGGCCCGTCTGGTTTATAGCTTTCTCAGGACATACTCAAGCAATGGCTGGGGGAAGAGACTTCATATGGCATAGTAAAGAGTTAGTTAAGAGTGCAGATGGAACCTTCAAGTGGTTCGTATGGCACTACGACCACATAGGTACTACTGAAGACAAAACTCTAGCTCCTTATGCAATAAAGATGGCTATTAGTCTTGATTTCTCATCCGATTCTGACGCTGTAGCAGTGGCTGGTTATGGAAGCTTCTATGGCTTAGGTGGTCCTTGGTATGATTGGTATAGTTACAATAAGGATCTGACACGATTCCTGTTTACAGGAGGAAGGTATGGAACTTATAGTCCTTCAGAAAATATTTACCGTCTGAAAGAAAATGTTTTACCAGCAAATGCATCTCGTACAGTCTACAAGGTGTTTGGATTATGGGCAAGCCAACTAGATATGAGTCAGTACCTCCCAAGTGCATTAACTTATGAGGCAGAAATATTTGCCAGAACAGGAATATGGGGAATATGCTTTACTACTGCTCTTTCTACTAGGCTCACTTATAACACTCCCCTTAACTTGTTTGGGAGAATAAAGTTTGAAAACGTTGTTCCACAAATTGAATTCTCTTTTGCGCTAATTAATGCTATATTGAGAGATACGGAGTGGTTTGACTTTAGTAAAGTAACAATCAGCGGGGGTCAAAAGACAGGCGTTTTCTTCACACATAAGCATAAGGATGATGCTGGAATAGGCTATGTCGTTGTTTATGGTCATGTTGGATTGTGGGATATAACAAAAAATTGGTATGAGTACAACTGGTCAAGAATAGCTGGGAATGAATGCGACATTTTACTTTCTGTACGCATAACAAACAGGGCTGATGTGCATGGTCATGAGTGGATACAGTTCGCGAATATGGATGATGGTACGTTTGTTTCAAAGGGTATGTTGCCAAGCTTAGGCTGGGCAGCTTCTCTCGCTGAGTATGAGATTTTTCCGTATCTCATAAATAGGACTACAGAAGACATTGAGTATGCTCCTGACATGGGTGTATATGGAAAATATCTTTGGCCATATGGCTACCGATTCCTCACTTTCGACGATCCCCTTATTGACGGAAGTGGAAACAAAATTGTAAATTTAAGTATGTTTAAGGCAAGCACGGTAGCCATACATGATCTTTTTGATCCAAGAACCCTTCTAACTCCAAGTATGGGCTCCTATATCAGAATTCTTGACATGAGCGATGTTGAGTTAACTCAATTCAGTTATATAATGTCTGCTCCTCCCTCGTTCGAAAGCAAAGGGAACGTCGTACTTGGAGATCCAACTTCAGGTTATGAGGCAGTGCTTTTTGTACCTCCAGGCAGTAAAATAAAAATACTTTTTATGAGTGAGCAGACTGCGCTGGGTGTGTTGACTAATAATGGAGACGGAATTACAGTTTCGGAGAAATATTTGAGTGTTGCTCCAACTTCTTTGTATTTTGTACGTGATCTTATGAGTTTAGTTAAAGCTAGAATTAGTAGTTTGACTAAAGTGCGACTAACAGGAGGAGGTAGAGGTGCTTACGTAAATGAACTTTATGAACAGAGCCTTAAAGAATTAGAATCAGCTCACGAACTAGAGCGAGAGAAAAAATATGGTGACTATTATCTTGCTCTATTAAGGTCTTGGTACTATATTCAGCTTGCTTATTCCGAGACAAAAAACATTCTGATGGATTCTTCAGCCACAGCTGTCTTCTTTTTCATCCTAATAGTACCCTTCTCCTTTCTAGTTGAACGGTTAGTCTTCTCTAGCAAGGGTAATAAACGAGTCTTAACTGTAATCTTGATTTTTGCTATACTTATGATGTTGCTGTTTCTGATTCATCCGGGTTTCAGGGCCACTCCCTTCTCAATGATTTCTGCTCTTGGCTTTGTAAGTCTGTCCTTAGTTGCTCTGATACTTGTCTTTATTTCAAATGAAATTTCCGAAATACTTAGAGAATTAAGAAAGAAACTCATAGGTATTTCGTTCGTTCAGAGAGATACTTTTGGATCTATAATAGTATCTTTCTCGTTAGCTGTTGAAAACATGCGAAAGAGAAAGTTCCGAACTGCTCTAGTTCTCTCTAGTCTAGTAATCATAACCTTTGCTTCTGCAAGCTTCATTTCCATAAGTCCTATTCAAGTAGTAATGAAAATTCCCATTGAGTCCTCAGGAGCTTTCAGAGCAAGGTATCAGGGAATACTTATTACTGGTACTGATTTCTTTGCTCCTATAAATCCAATGATGAACTCTGTTGCTCGCAGTTTAGCAGGAGGAGATGCTATCGTTGTGTCAAGAGCAATTATACCAGTAAGTACTGGAGGTAGCTACCTGTACAACAAGCAGGGAAAGCAGGTGCTTATAGCAGGAGTTTTCGGACTTTCACCTGAAGAGAAGGACGTTTTACACCTTCAAGATACGATAATGCAGGAATATAATGGAGTTTCAGCCTTAAAGCCGTGGTTTTCAGAAGAGGATAGGAATGCTTGCTACATTACTGAAGATGTTGCTAAAGAGCTGGGTGTCGTGCCTGGTGGGATCGTTGTGTTCTACGGTATTGAACTGAAAGTATTAGGTATCATAAGTCAGCAACACTTAAGCAATATTACAGACATCGACGGAATTCCTCTTGCTCCATTCGATCCATTGGCTACACGCCCACCAAGGCCAAGAGTATACTGGGGCATAGTCTTCATTCCTTACAATTTTGCAATTGACTTAGGTGGAATAACTTATTCAGTGGCTGTAACCTGCAAGGATACTTCTTCTATTCCAAAAATAGCAGAGAAAATTGCAAAATATATTGGCTTGACTTCTCACTATGTTTTTGCAGTTGAAAACATGAGTTCAAACAGAAGCTTTAGATATACTTCTGAAAGGATGTTTGATGTGTCAAATTGGCAATTCTCTCTTATTCCAATGGTTATAAGTGCGCTTGTAATGCTATCTACAATGATGGGGGCTGTATATGAAAGAATTAAGGAAATCTATATCTATTCAGTTATAGGTTTGAATCCCATGAACGTGGTTGGGTTGTTTCTAGGAGAGTGCATAACGTACGCATTAATAAGTGCTCCATTGGGTTATATTTTCAGTTCTATACTTGGTAACTTTTCAAATGTGTTCGCAAACTACGCTTCCACTTCAATTATACTGGTAATTTTGTCTTCAATACTGGTAATTTTATCTTCCTCGATTTATCCTCTTCATAAAGTTTCTAAGCTCGTAACTCCATCCTTGGAACGAGTGTGGCGTCCTCCAACGAAACCCAAGGAAAACACTTGGGATATTCCTCTTCCCATAGCGACTGAAACTGAAGAAGAAGTTATTGGAATACTGGCATTTATTACAGAATACTTAAAATCGTATGGAAGCGAGGCAACGAGTTTTATGGTTGAAAAAATTGAGCATGAGAAAAAGACTGAGGAAGGAAAAAAGATTTATCTGAGTAGGGCCATTGTCAGATTAAGACCCTATGAAACCGGTCTAACTGAAGAAATGATTCTTAAAGGTTTACGTGATAAAAATCAATATGTGATCTCACTAACAGCAAACCTTATTTCTGGACCTAGAGTTTTGTGGGTAGGCAGTCACTTAAGTGTTGTCGATGTGATTAGAAAAACAATGCTCGTCTGGAAATCATTAAACAAGGATGAGAGAAGTAATTTCATAAAGCTCGGAGAGGCGATGTTCAGATGACAGAAAGAGTAAAAGCTGGGTTAACATTTCGCTCAGTGTTAGCTATTGTATTTGCCGCCACTGTACTTATGCCCGTTACAATATGGATGCAACTAGTAGGTGGTCAGGCTGCCGGGTTAGGGTTCACTACAATTCTACTTTTTATTTTCATAACAAAGTATTTTGGAAGGAGTCCTCTTACTCCACAGGAAATCATACTTATAAATATAGGTATCGGAATAGCTGCTTATACTCCTTTCTTTGCTACATTCATTAACAGAGCTTACTTCGCTGGAAGTCCCGAGGCTTACATGTTTGGCATCACAAGGTTTATTCCTTCATGGTGGGTGCCAGAAAACTCGCTTATCCGTAGCCAGGCAGTAAGAACACTTCTGCATACGGATTGGGTAGTGCCCATAGCTATATCGTTGCTTACCTCCGTCGTTTTGTACTTACCTATGCAACTCCTTCTTGGATATATTGCATATCAGACATACGTAGTTGAAGAAAACTTAGTTTTTCCGCTCGCTAAAGCCGAGGCTGAAACAGCTATAACGCTTGGAGAAGTGGAACCAAGTAAAACAAGGTTTATGCTAATTGGATTTATCATTACGTTCTCATATTCGCTGGTCGTATATGGACCCTACATACTTGGACCCATAATAGGTGTTCCTGTGAGTGCTGTTCCAGTACCATTTGCAGACTTTACATCTCAGCTTGAGCATTACTTGCCAGGGGCTCTTGTCGGTGTAGCTACAGATCCTTTTACGTTCTTCAACGGATTTATCATACCTGAAACCTCACTATTATGCATGGTTCTTGGATCTGTTACAATATGGATTATTGGTAACGTAATTGGCATCACCTACTTTAAGGATAAGTTTCTGCCCGAATGGGTATCTGGTTTTAGTCTGGCCTTAACGTACCAAAGATCCTTCTTACATACTTGGGCTAGTGTCCTGATAGGCTTCTCATTTGCTATTGCGTTAACTCAATTCATAGATGCTAGAAAGTCTGTGGCAAAAGCAATATCTTCACTGAAAAAAATTGGAGGCTTAAGAGGCTCTTCATTCTGGTATTTCATACTCATGTACATTGCATGCACGTCACTATGGGTTTTTCTTACACACTGGCTTCTTCCAGAGTTTCCAATTCTACCGCTTGCTTTTCTAATAGTTGTTTGGCCCTTCATAACAGCACTTATAAACGCTAGAGCCATTGGTGAAGTAGGGTATCCAATTGCAAGTCTACCAATGAGAGAAATGATTTATATAGCAACATTAACAGCTAACAAAATACCTGTCTACAGTAATTTAGGAGTAGGCGTCTGGTTTCTCCCTCTGCCATCTACAGTAGGTATATATCCGGCGGCTGAAACATGGGTCAGCCACTTCTATACGGCAAGGTATGTTGGCCTCTCTGTTAGAGAAGTTGTTAAGGCTGCTATCATTATAGCTATTCCCTTATCCTTAATCATGAGCTTCATATACACTAATGTAATATGGTCTTTCAGCCCAATTCCTTCTCAAGTCTATCCATGGGCTGCAATAAACTGGCCCATTGGAGTCATTCAGAATGCTCTGTGGATTACACGGTCAGTCACAGTTTTAAAGTCTGCTACAATAAACCCAGGCACGCCCCCTCTTTTAGAAGGATCCTTTATAATTATGGTACTAGCTTACGTAGTTATCAAGTTTACACGCTTACCTTTCTCTCTAGTAGCATTTGTGGTTGGGGCCAGCACTTTGCCTCCTTATGCTATAACAACTTTAATTGGCTATATTGTTTATAGAATCATATGTTCAAGATTTGGAAAAGAGAATGTAGACAAGTACAAGTGGTCTTTTTACGCAGGAGTTTTCATAGGATATGGCTCAGCAACAGCTATGCTAATTACTCTTACAATAGGATTAAAGGCTATGTGGATGCTTCCGTACTGAGCAATTTTAACAGTATAAGCCTTTTTTATTATTGCGCATTTCGTAAACGACTAGAGGAGAACTTGCCTAATACTTCCTAGCTCAGTCTTCACAAGCGAAGCCAGGAATTGACAAACAGTTCTTCTGCGCACTATACTGACTTTTCATTTTCGCTTATGTGATAGTATACAAGGGTCTTAATCAAAGGATTTAAATAACTGTAGTAAGTTCAAGGATTAATGTAGAATTGGAGTTGAACGGTATGACTGAACGTTTCAATTGGCCTAATGGCAAAAGAGTGGCTGTTTCACTCACTTTTGATGATGGTTTACAGTCTCAGTTGAAACTAGCTGTACCTCTTCTTGAGGAGTATGGCTTTAGAGCTACTTTTTACATAAACCCTACTGGCGACTATAGAACTAGTCTTAAGCCTTGGAAGGACATTGCTGACCGCGGGCATGAAATAGGTAATCATACTCTTACTCATCCATGCTCCTGCAACTTCCAATTTGCAAGGGCTAATGCTAAATGCTTGGAGAAGATGACTCTTGAAGATATAAAAGCCGATATAATAGAGGCACATAGGAGGATTAAGGAGGTTGTACCTAACGGCAGTAGAACTTTTGCATATCCTTGCTATGAAACAACAATCGGCAGAGGACTGTCAAAGAGAAGCTATGTGCCAATTGTTGCTGAGATTTTCCTAGCTGCTAGAGGCTGGGGTGAACTTGGCTATCCTAATTCTCCATTGGCATGCGACTTACACGAGCTTTGGTCTTGGTCCGCTCATAGGATGAGCTTTGAGCAGATGATAGGTTTAGTCGTTAGAGCTTCTTCTGAGAATGGATGGGCCATATATACATTTCATGGCATAAACGAAGGGCATCTACCAACTTCAGAATTCGATTTAACTGGATTCTTAAGGTTTCTAAAGGAAAATGAAGATAAGATATGGGTTGCGCCCGTCTGCGAAGTTGCAGAGTACATAGTGGAAGCTCGCAATAGGTTGGGAATATGTCTTTAAAAGTCAATCTTCTTGTTTTTGTAGAATTTTAAAGTGATGCTTTTAGCTAACTATAACATATAATAGAGAAAATTAAAAACTTAAAAATGGGCTAGGAGGTTAAGTATAGTATGCCAAAAATACTTTGGCATCGCACGGTTGTACGCGATGGTTGGCATAATGCGTTTACGGATTTATGTTTCTGGAAGAATTCGCCTTGAAGATTTAATTAAAGAAACTAAAAACTCAGTTTGAAGCTGCTTATTTCAAGTAGTTATCTCTAGAGACAATCCTTCATGGAAGCAGACTTACTCCTAAATCCTTTAACCCCTAAAACTCTCTTTCAGCTTCAGTTTGGTCTAACTCCGCATTTTTGAATTTAAGCTTAAAAAATTTCTCATTGCTTAATAACTTTTGACATTCTCCACGACTGAAGTCGGGAGATTCTCCAATCTCTGCTTCCTCGCCACTAAGCCTACAAG
>Ga0209225_1004596_pt1 | contig 10811 bp, 11 predicted proteins | sample WasSprMetagenome_FD_184732 | JGI IMG/M metagenome (GOLD analysis project Ga0209225, IMG submission 184732) | Sulfidic aquatic microbial communities from Washburn Spring, Yellowstone National Park, USA - WS (SPAdes) (version 3) | ecosystem: Environmental > Aquatic > Thermal springs > Hot (42-90C)...
CCTGCTATTAGCATGTTTGAGGAAGTTGTGGTGAACTTGTTCCTGCCGAGATGAAGCAGAAATCTCACGGATAAATCGGGCATATCATCGTGGAATACTCTTTTGTCATAGCTCACATGCTCTATCTTACCGATTATGAACTGATGATCTCCTGCGTCTATCTCTTTCAGGAGCCTGCACTCGATGTTTGCTATGCATTCTCTTATGCTCGGCACTGATACAACTTTCGACTTCATTAAAGTTATTGAAAGAGCTTTTATTTTGTCCATATTCCTGCCGGAGAGGCTTCCAGCTTTCCACACATCCTCAAGAATTTCTGCTGTCGGCACGGCTATTACGAACTCCCCGAACTGTTTTATCAGGCTGTAGCTGTATCTTTTCTTTGATACTGAGACGCCGAGAAGAGGAGGATCAAAGCTAAGAGGGGTTACCCAATCAGCAGCCATGACATTAGGCTTGTCAACACCCGAGACAACCAAGTAAGTTCTGAGAGGGTACAGGACTCTTATGTCCATAAAGAATGCTGCACAGCTGTATATAAAATGTTCTTAGGATTCCTCCTAAGAGGTTAAATTCAGAACCTGCAATACAGCTTGATGAGGATAAGGTTGGGGAATGGCATAGAAATTGAGGGAGATAGAAGGATATTGCTTGATCCAATTACGACAGAAGAGGGTTCAGCCGTGTTAATATCGCATGCTCATTATGATCACGTGCCAAAAGATATAAGGAATCCAAGGTGCACAGTTTTCGCTAGCAGGGCAACAGCAGAGATTCTATCCTACTTTTATGGGGCTGATGAAGTGAATGCAATGGAGTTCAACTCTCAGTATGATCTTCATGGGATGAAGGTGACGCCTCTAGTGGCAGGGCACATACTCGGCTCCACGATGTATCTCATAGAGCATGATGGTCCCAGAATACTCTACACAGGGGACATAAACGTCGGAGGAGGCCTTACTGTGGAGGGACCCGCTGATCTTCAGGAGGCAGATATCCTGATAATAGAGGCCACATACGGATCTCCTGAGTACATATTTCCGAGCCAAGATGAGGTTAGGATGAATTTGATCAAATGGGTGGCTGACTCTGTGAAAAACGGATTAATCCCAATGATAAGCGCTTATACAATAGGAAAATCTCAGGAGATAATATATCTGCTGAACAAGCTGACAAATCTGCCTGTTGTCGTCTCCAGCAAGGTCGCAAGAGCAAGCGAGGCATATCTGAACTACTTCGACCTTAGATATCAGCTAGAGCATGATGAACCGTATGTGTATGTGGGCAGCAGATGGAAAAATATAGAGAACTCAGTAAAGGCAGTTGCAACAGGATGGGCCATAAAAAGGGACTTTGGAGATGCAAAAGGCTTCTGTCTGAGCTCTCACTCGGATTTCAACGGTTTAATAAAGGCTGTGATGAAGGTGGATCCTGAGATAGTGCTGACAGTGTATGGACAGAGCAGGAGGTTTGCGGATGAACTGAGAAAAATGGGAATAAAGGCTGAGGCATTAAGCAGTGAGTTTATCAAGCTGTGATCTTCTTTGCTCTTAGATCAGCTGGAACTATGGAGATCCTCTCTATTATAGTGTCCAGCACCAGAGATGTGTTCGACTCCTTTATTCCCGGGATCTCGAGTATCCTCTGCAGTATTGAGTTCAGCTCCACCTGATCTCCTGCTATAACCTTAACCACAACATCATATGGGCCTGTTATCTCATGTATCTCAAGGACATTGTCCTCTATTGCATTAAGTATTTTCCTTGCCACTTCTTTATGCCTTCCCGGCTCTGTCTTAAGCAGTATTATGTACTTATATCCCTTGCCGAGCTTTGCATGATCCACTATAGCTGTGTACTTCTTTATTATCCCCAAGCTCTCAAGCTTCTTCACCTTCTTCATCACGCCAGCAGGACTCATTCCAAGCTCCTTTGCCATATGCGTGTATGTCATCCTGCCATCGTCCACAAGCTTCTCCAGTATCTGAACCTCCTTCTCACTAAATCTTTTCCTCCTAGGCAATATCATCACCTTTGATACCAACCCTTATTGGACATTATATGTATATCTTGAGGTGATGTCTTTAAAAAGCATTATGTTTCCAGCATGAATGTAATGGAATTCAACGAAGACAGCACGGAAGTGGAGAGAAGAGCTGGCATGGTGTTCTCGCTTGGATCCACTAGCATGGCCTTAATCTTAGCTATATTTATGCTTTTCCTTATGCTGTTTCTTAGCATGACTTTTAAAAAGCCTTTTATTCAGCCAATCCTGTTTTTCCTATCCCTGATTTTCGCAACAGCCTCCTCCACTGGCTCAAGCAAGTTCATGAACTTCAGAAGATCTCTATGGGCCTCTCTTATATCAATATCCCCGCAGATGATCCCCTACATTATCATGCTACCGTTTGGGATGGAGAGGATTTTCACAAAGTTAGTCTACAGCTCCCTATATCTTGCAGGCCTGATAACTTTCATAATGGACAAGAAAACAAGAAAAGCCGCGTTCATGGCATCCCTTCTCATCCCCTCAATAAATGAAAGAACTGCTGTGATAGCACTGCTGGCATCAACCATATCCTTATTTCTCACATATAAAGTAATTGAAAGAGTATCATCGATAGGAGGAGAGAACCCGGCAAAAGCACTGTCTTACCTGCTCCTGTCATCTGATCCAAGGCCTTTAGAGGATGCGCTTGAGAGATTGTCCCCAGAGGGAGAGATAACTTCATCAGTCGTGCTTTTAGATGATATTGCAATTGTCACAGCGAACTTTCATCCAGGCCCTTTAATTGCCGGAAGCTCGGGAGCCCCGGCCAGAATAATGATGGAGCTTGAGAAAAATGGATATAAGCCGATTTTCCTCAGGGCTGCAAGCACTCATGCAAGCAATCTGCCATCAAAAAAAGAAGTAGATAAAATGGTGGAGGAGATAAAAAAGGGCATAGAAGAAGCTGAAAAATGCAGATGTGGCAATGCTGTTAGGGTAAACAGCAGATTTGAGGTCACTGCACAGAGATTTGGGGATATTGTAGTGGCAACCGTAAGTGGAAGGAGCTTTGAAAGTTTTGAGGATCTGCCTAGTACGGTGGAAAAAAGGCTGAATGATATACTGAGGGCCAAAGGGTGCAAGATAAGGGCGATAGTCATAGACAGGCATGACTCCCTGCGTCCTGGAGGAAGAAGAAAGATATACCCGTTCTCCAAGGAGGAGGATGAGCTGATAGATCTCCTTCTAGATGCTGTGGACAAAGCTGAAGCCGGGATGGACAAAATACCAGTTGGCTACTCAAAAGCTGATATAAGGATGAGAAGCATAGGAAAAGGTGGTGTTAGAGTGGCAGTTGTTGGAAATGCAGCTTATATATGCTTCGACTCCAACAACATGCTCCCTGAACTGAGGGACATGATAGCTGAGAGGGTTGAGAAGGAGGGATTAATACCTGTTATAGCGACAACAGATACTCACGATACTCTGGGCATCAGGGATACGATAAATCCAGCAGGGATTGGATGTGATGAAAAATGCCTTGCAGAAACAGCGGATGCCATAAAAGAAGCTGTTTTAAAAGCCAAGGAAAGTGCAAAAGAGGTTGAGGTAAGGGTGAGCATGAGGAGAATAAGGACGAAGGTCGTGGGAGACGATCTCATGAGGGATATATTGAGAAAGACCAAGGAAGCGGATTACTCAATACCTCTAGTTCTCCTCGGGATCCTGCCAGTTCAGATAGCCTTTCTATTTATATAGATTGCCATAAACTGGGCTTCATTTAAGTCTTCTTTAGGTCTAAAGTTCATCTTTACCGCATGATAGCACAGTCAGTGCTTTAAAAAGTTGTAACTATAAAGTCCGACAAACCTCTATAGTTGTCTCCCTTTAAGTGCCGATATTTACCGGTAAGTAACGGTAAAACTCAGAGCTTCCCAATCCGCTGGTTGAGCATAAGTTTGAAAAAATCAATTCTAAATAAATAAAATAAGTTAGATAAGTCTTGTTCCTCTGAAGCTCTTGCTAGAGTGCTCATGAAGCTTTCATTCAGCTTTTGTAGTGGATAACAGCTTTTTAACTCCATTTTCTACGTGAAGATATGCCACAGCCAGAACTGGCTGAATCATTGGTATCAGCGCTGGTGCTAGAGCTGACTGAGGACCCAAAGCGGACACTGCTATTGCAGCTGCAACACTCTGGTTTTTTGTGACAGATATCAATGCTATGGCCTGGTGATCCTCATATGATATGCGAAGAGCTCTGCTGATAATAAGAGATAGGGTTAGCAAAGTCAGTATCACAATCGATTGGTAAACTAATATTGATATAGCAATAGCAGGATTTGTAATTATCTTGATCGCCTGATTAAGCACTAGCACGAAGACCAGAGCAAGCATTGATATCATTGTTGCTAGGGAAAGGTGAGGCTTTATGTTTTTGTCTACATACGACAAACCCTTGCTCCTCGCAATTGCATATCTTGTCAGCTGGCCAACAACAAGTGGAAGGATCAGAACCTCAAGGAGAGATGTTATAATCGGCTCTATTGGCACAGGAACAGACACCCTGCTGCTGTAGATGCTTATGAGCAATGGGATTACAGGTATCCCTATGAAAAGGGATAAGATGGCCAAAACCGTGGCAAGCTCTACACTTCCACCTGCTATAAGGACATAGCCCAGCGATGCACTTGAGGCCGGAACAACATTAGCAGCAACGTATCCTATTCCTATGTGGGGATCGCCCAGAGTCGGTGCGATCAGAAAGGCCAGCAAAGGGGAGAGGAGAAAGACATAAAGCATCGAAAGCACTATCTGTTTCCACGATCTAAAGCTTTTCAAGAGCCCTTCTGTCTTAAGTTGTACCATCGATGGATAAATAGTCAGTATTGCTAGAATTACTACTAAATTCGAGATAAGAGCTTTGTTGGAGGCTATAACATCCTTAAAGTAGTATCCAATAGGCAGCGCGAGAATCGTGGAGAGGAGAGTGTATATTATCAGATACTTTCTAACATGACCTGATAGGTGCGCAATGTCCATCATCGCTCGCCTTCCACCGTATTAAGCGAGAAATTGGATAGGAAGTCTTTAACTATTTTATCAGCTATTCTTGTCACATCCTCATCGTTGAAGTCCAGTGAAGGCATCTTATTAATACCTTCTTTGGCTACTACTATCTCGTATGCAGGCTCTATTCCTCTCTGCCTAAGCACGTTTGATGTACACATCAGTTGGCATCCGTTAATCGCTATTACCGCCTTAGCCTTCTTGAAGATCCCCAAGTGCGTCTTGCTTCCAGCACCTATTGCTGAGAGGCAGCACATCCTGACCCCATCAGGGTAAGCCTTAGTTAGTCTCCTAGCTACCTCATTGCCTATCTGGCCTGTGCTGGAAGCACCATCACATGCAGCCACTATTATTAATTTCTCAGCATGTGTACCACAGTGAGGAAGTAACTGATACTTTCCTATTACTCCAGCGAGAAGGCCGGATATCAGAAGTGCCAACACCATTATTACGTCCATAAGATCCCCAGCGGCACAAATAGTAACCATTATATAAAGGTTTGGTTACAAATTGATATGCAGGAAAAGTTGAGCAATGTTGAGAGGAAGATCCTGAAAATTCTCCAAGAGGATGGAAGAGCTTCCTATTCTAGAATGGGAAAAATGCTGAAAATGACACATGTGGGGGTGAGAAAACACATTCTTAGCCTGATAAACAGGGGAATAATGAGGGTTTCCGCGGGTTTAAGCCCTAAAGCGATGAATTTAAGGCATGCAATCATACTGATAGAGACCATAGATGATAAAAGCGCTAGCAGGATAATAGAGAGGTTCAGGGATTGTCCAAGGCTTGTTTTTCTCTCAAGACTTATAGGAGGGAACAATATAATTGCCATAACGGTAGCTGAAGATATGAATGTACTTGAGAGCATAACCTCTACCTGTATCCTCAGGACTGCCGAGGGAATAAGAAGAAGTGAGGTCATAGTCGGCAGCTCCATAATCTACCCGGAATATCTGCCTATAAGAATTGTTGCTGAGAGATCATCCCCTCCCTGTGGAGTCGATTGCTGCTCCTGCAGCAGATTAAAAAACGATATCTGCTTGGGATGTCCTGCCTCCTCCTGTTACAAAGGATTCCTCTGACCTTAAGCACCGATGCAAGGCATACTCCAACTTCTTAAGGCGAGATATAGGCTAAATTATTTCAGATATATGTCATGAAAAATTAGTATAAGCTTTTCATTAATTTATACTTACGGATAAACTTAGAATTAGTCTCATTCCACTTCATCAATATATCTAAGCACTGAATCCGCTATGATAGTAACTATATTTCCTCTTCTTACTTCTTCAGCAATTTTTAAGCTCGCAGCGATGTTTGCACCAGAGGATATTCCAGCGAGAATTCCCTCTTCTCTTGCCAGTCTCATGGCCATCTCCTTAGCTTCCTCGTATGAAACTTCAACAATTCTATCTATGATGCTTTTGTCAAGTAAAGGAGGTATCTCCGCCGAGAGGAAACCCTCTATTTCCTCTCCTTTAGAACCACCGGCAAGAGGAGAACCTTTTGGAGTTACAGCAACTATCAAAACGTCTTTTTTCCTTTCTTTTAAGTACCTTCCAACTCCTGTTATCGTTCCTCCCGTTCCAACACCCATCACAAAGGCATCTATGTCGCCATTCAAAGAGCACCATATCTCTTCAGCTGTGGTTTCATAGTGTGCGAGAGCGTTTGCTTGGTTTGAGTATTGATTTAGGAAAATGCCTCTATGCTTTTTTGCTAATTCTTCAGCAAGTTTTATGTAGTAATCGCTTGAAGAGGGATCTTCACTACCCTCAAAAATCTCAGCTCCCAGCATTTTTAAAATAGCCACTTTGCATCTGCTTGTATTTTTTGGAATGACTATTAGAGTTTTCAAACCAAACCTCTGAGCGACGAATGCAACCGATATACCAGTATTGCCGCTAGAAGCCTCGACGATAATATCGCCAGGTTTCAAATTGTGCTTTTTTATTGCCTCTTTGATCATGTAAAGTGCTGCTCTATCCTTGTGACTTCCCGTTGGGTTGAGAAACTCCAGCTTGGCAAAAATCCTTACATTTGTTGATGGTTTAATTTTTTGAAGTTCAACAATAGGGGTATTGCCTATAATGTTAATGATGTTTTTCATTTTTCTGCCTCCAACGATAGCAGATCTCAACAGGATATAAGGCCGTTAGGAGAAGAAACAAAATGTATTTTTATATACTACCACTAAGGAAGGTATTATCCTCGCTAGTACCTTAATAATCCCTCACTATCCCCCTTGGATCTTCAGAGTTCTTCCTCATCTCATTTTTCTTAAGTCTGCGCGCCTGAAGCGCTAATATAATAAATATCCCAACAGTCTTCAAGCAAGAATATGGGTTTTTAAATAAAAAGCTTTTTAGAATGGAGCTTGCGATACAGTTGTACCGCTGTGGCCCTCTAGTCTCCTCAGAATTCCTTCGACTAGTTTGATCATTCCCCTGACCTTCTTCACTTCATGCATGATACTAGATGGAGTTAATTCAAAATCATGAAAGCCCCACCTATGCAAGGCTACAGCTGCTATCCAGCTATCCCTGAAGATGGATTCGAATGCAGTGTCCTTCCATTTGATGTTCTCTATTATTTCATCCACAGCCTTATTCAAAAGAAGAATTGTCCAAGGTGTTTTTCCTTCTTTAGTTCTTCTGAAAACTTCTGCCATGACCCTTGGGGCATAGTGCTCGCTAAGGGCTTTCACAATCTCCTCTGAGATCTTGTAATATTTCTCGCAGGCTTGGATATAGTTCTGCTTCTCAAGTATCTCGTCAGCTTCCTCCTCCATCTCTGCAAGGCTTTCTGATGACAATCTAGAATAGCCAGATGGATATATGATAGCGATGTGGGATCCGTAGCGGTCTATCAATGCCTTCAGGTTGTAGTATGCATACACGATTATCCTTCCTCCCTCTTTTCTTTTTTACCCATTTTCTATAAACCTCAGCTCTTCCTCCTCTCTGTAATAAGATCGGTTTTGCTACGTACGCATTAACAGCGTGTCAAGTTACCGAAACCTCCTTTTTAGCCAAGCTTTGGACCATTAGTGGGACTATTTTACTTGCCTTAAGCACCTCTATAAAGAGCGGTTTGTCATTCTCATCAAAGTGCACTATCAAATCGCCTGCTTCCTCCGCATGGGAGAGCTTCCCTTCTTCAGCGACTATTATCATGAGAACATCGGCTTCCTCATCGTACTTAATTTTATACACCATAGCGCTTTCGCCTCACTGGATAGAAGGTTATAACTAGTAGATAATCTTTTCTCTCCTCATAAACAACCCTTAAGGCATATTTTGCATTGATAGCTCTGATAGCAAGATATTGAGTGCCCTTTTTGTCTACTCGAGCAGGATCTTGGATCGTCTTAACGACCTCCTCTTCATCTATCTCGAAGCCATAATGCTTTACGACCTCAAATTTTTCACGAGCATGTTTGGTGAATCTGACTTTGCGACTTCGATTATGCCTCATCTCAGATTTCCCTTTTTGCTTAGTTCTCATACCCCCATTGAAGCAAGTTAAAAAGCTTGTGAATAACTGATTGTTAATCTAAGGCTTATGCACACTAATGAGTAGGTGAAGATAAAATTTCAGGGTCTTGGATGCTGTTCTTCTTCTGCACCTCGGCAAGAAAGCCCTAGTTTTATGTGGGTTCTTCTTTCCATCTGCAATATTCATAAAGTCCTCCTTGTATCCCTATTCAGCTGCTCCCTCCAAGATCTCATTTCTTGCAACAATAATTCTCTTACCCTCTATTGAGGCTAGACTCCGTTATGGAAGTCAATATTTAAATAGCCTCAGCTTCTCCTCTTATTGACCCTCCTCGTCGTGTAGATCCTCTGAGCAGTGGAGGGATTAGTATAAAGTTGGGCCCGTAGCTCAGCATGGTTAGAGCACCGGGCTTTTAACCCGGGGGTCGCGGGTTCAAATCCCGCCGGGCCCGCTTTTAATCCAGATAAAATCTAGAAATAGATCGAATGTCGATTTTGATTTTTGGCGACTTTAACCTTGCTTTTACAGGAACTAGCATTTTCTGTCCTGAAAATTCAGCTAAAGAAAGACTTCTCGTAGTTTCCACAAATCTTCCTGAAAAATGGACTGCAAACTGCAGGTAAAAATTTATACTGCACGAAGAATCTCTATTCCCCCGGAAAGCCTATGCTGAACCAGAACAGTTCCCATGGAATAAGCGTCCTAATTGCCACTGCAATGGCATCTTTTATCACACCTTTCACCACATCTTCCATAGCCATTGCCTTGCCAGCCATAGCCGAGGAGTTCAACATCTCCTTGGCTGATGTTAACTGGGTTGCCAACTCCTTTTTAATAGCACTAGCTTCCACCGTCCTTATAGCAGGCAGAGCAGGTGATTGGCTGGGAAAAGGAAGGGTTTTCATATCCGGTGTTGCCATGTTTACAGCTGCATCCCTTATAGTGCCCATGATAAACAGCTACTATATTTTATTAGCATGTAGATTTCTCCAAGGCGTAGCTGCTGCTATGATATCAGGAACTGCAGTGGCTGTGTTGACTGAGGCACTACCGGAGAGAAGAAGGGGAATGGGCATAGGGATAAACACCACCTCAGTCTACTTGGGCCTTAGTCTGGGCCCGTTAGTTGGAGGCTACATGACCAGCTATCTAGGCTGGCGCTCGCTTTTCATCCTTAAAGCTGCTGTAGGCCTGCTAAGTTTGATCGTAGCTACCGTATCCGTGGACCTGAGGAAAGGTCTGACTCCCAAGCCCAGCTTTTTCAGATCAATTCTGACCGTTCTCTCTATCATTATGATAATTTACGGCACATCGAACATAAAAGCCCAGTATGGAATGTTAACAGCAGCTGCTGGCGGCATTTTATTCGTTTTGACGCTGGTAATTGAGTCAAAAAGTTCCAAACTACTCCATCCCAAGATATTTAGAGGTAGATTCCTCGCTGCTAATATTGCTGCACTGCTTAACTACAGCGCCACCTACGCATTGACCATACTGCTCAGTGCTTATCTCCAAAAAGTGCGTGATCTAACACCCAGCGAGGCTGGCTTGGTGCTGACTACTCAATCAGCATTCCAAGCTATGTTATCGCCTGTCTCTGGATCGCTAGCAGACCGCCATGATCCATCCATCCTGGCTTCTCTTGGCATGCTTACAATTTCAGCTGGGATACTTGGTTTGATGCTTGTCGGCCAAAAAGGCATAGCATACCTTATTTTCATGCTTGTGGTCTTGGGAGTTGGATTCGCATTCTTTGCATCGCCAAACACCACAGCTATAATGAACATGAGTCCAAGAGAGGCTTATGGCTCTGCAACAGCATTTCTAGCCACTATGAGGTTTTTGGGTCAAGCCCTTAGCGTGTCGATAATTACTTCGGTGATGAGCTTGCAGAAGGACTTCATCACTGCTATGACAATTTCATTGACAACATACTTAGTGCTGAGCATTCTCGGCACTTTTCTGTCATTTTCAGCTAGAATTATAAAGCATAATATGTAAACAGTTTGCTGTATAAAGCTATTTGGGAGCAACTAGATCAACACCACTGCAAACAATCTTTTTAAGCTTTTATTCAATAAAAGACATTGACAAAGACTACCTGTCTGTTTCACTCTGAGTAGCTTTCTTGACGATTTTAACGAGTTCCTGGGAAACATAATCCAAGAATTCCACGAATCCTGCCTCATCATACATAACCAGATCCATCTTCTCTTTTATCAGCTCCCTTAGCCTAATAAGGTCATCGTTTAC
>Ga0209225_1004597_pt1 | contig 10810 bp, 9 predicted proteins | sample WasSprMetagenome_FD_184732 | JGI IMG/M metagenome (GOLD analysis project Ga0209225, IMG submission 184732) | Sulfidic aquatic microbial communities from Washburn Spring, Yellowstone National Park, USA - WS (SPAdes) (version 3) | ecosystem: Environmental > Aquatic > Thermal springs > Hot (42-90C)...
GCTGAATAAGCTATCATCGCGCTTTGCTCCAGCGAACAACCCACGACTGCGTGCAGCTTCAAGGAAACCCTCCTCCCGACGGTTTTCATAGCAACTCTCCGCTCGGTGAAGCGAGGGGTTGAAATCCCAGTTGAGTCTATAACAAAAAACTCGGGTTTGACCCCCAACTTATTTCTCCCCCACCAACGCCTATTCCTCCACCGTCTGGCTCTGCTCCCCGACCTATGCTCTTCATTGAAGTCGATTTCAATTCGGCAGAGTGGTTCAATTATACCGAAATGGAGATGCAGGGGGAGATTTCTAGGATTTCGATCCTGTCCCTAGGTGGCTCGGGCACAATTCCCCTTGCTTTGATCTCAAAGAGCGACAATGACTATGAAATAACCCTCTACATCGAGCCTGAAGGGTTGTGGGATGCGAGGCTTTTCAGGGGCATCCGGTTCACCTTCTCGCCAACTTACATGTTCCTCAAGTCCCGGCGCTGACCTAATATCCGCGACTTCGAAGGGCATTTCCAGCATAAAAGCATTTTCGGCGCACATCAGGTAGATTTTTCTCAACTGACAAATTTGTCGAGGATCTATTTTCCTAAGATTTTTATTTTCGCTTGGCGCTCTCAGTAGTGTGAGCAAACTTTCTATTATAATCCCGACCTACAATGAAAGGGAAAATTTGGGGGCGCTGTTAGAGAGGATCTTCAGCTCGCTCGGAGGTCTGAATTTTGAGGTTATAGTGGTTGATGACAACAGTCCGGACGGAACAGGGAAACTGGCCGATGAAATAGCATCAAAGCGCAGAGACATGAAGGTCGTCCACAGGGAGAGAAAACTCGGCCTAGGGACCGCTATTCTTGACGGGATAAGGGTCGCGGAGGGAGAATTTATAGGCGTGATGGATGCTGACATGCAGCACCCTCCCGAATTGCTCAAGACAATGCTGGAAAAGGCTGGGGAAGGGGCGGATATCGTAATAGCTTCGCGCTACGTCGAGGGAGGAAAAGTTGATGGCTGGTCGTTCGTTAGGAGGGCTACTTCTAAGGGCGCGCTTTGGCTATCGCACTTACTTTTACCTCGGGTCAGAAAAATTAAGGATACCTTGTCAGGCTACTTCATATTTAAAAAAAGCGTAATAGAGGGCATAAGCCTCAATGTCAAAGGTTTCAAGCTTTTGATTGAAATCCTTGCGAGGGGCAAATACGAAAAGGTGGTCGAGGTACCCTACACATTTCGAGCGAGAGCAGCTGGGAGAAGCAAACTCAGCTTAAGCGAGAAAATTGATTACTTAAAGCAGATCTTAAGGCTCTCGGATTACAGGATATTTAAGTTCACAGCAGTCGGCGTTTCTGGCTTGGTGGTCAACAATGGCGTCCTCTGGCTTTTGGTCTCCGCTTTGGGTGCAATCCCTTTTTTAGCCGGGATATTTTCAATAGAGGCTTCGATCCTTAGCAATTTCGCGTTAAATAACTTTTGGACTTTTAAAGACAGGAAAGGTGGAAGCTTTCTATCCAGAATGCTCAAATATCATGGATCAGTGGCTTTGGGGGCCGTCGTTAACTATGCGACGTTGGTCACGCTTACAATAATCGGCCTTCATTTAATAGTGGCAAACACCATAGGAATATTTTTAGGTTTTATTTCAAACTACCTGCTCAGCGAAACTTTCGTTTGGAAATGGAGATGAAAAATGAAGGCCCGTAAAGCGATTGGAAAAAAATCCTCAGATAAAATGCGTAAAATTTGCACAGTTTTCGCGTTAATCTTAACTTTCGTTTTCGCATTCGCTAGCTTCAAATTGGCGACGGAGATACAAGGTGCAGCCGGGTATGCTGTGGACGAAATTTATTATGTAAGTTCGGCGAGGAACATTTTAAGAGAATTTTTCAATTTTCAGCCATCTTACGTTGACTCAAGTGGCGGCAATCACTACACCATATTTTTCCGGTCTTATTCTGACCTCAGCTTGGTGAGGGAAAATTTCAGGGACTTCATAAAAATCAATTTCGATGGCTGCGTGACGCATGAGTACAGCAAAACCGCCGCGGTTGCGATCGTGACTTACGGGGAACTTGATCGAGGTGCGGTCCTCAGCGCTTTCCCCGGGGTAAAGATAATTCAGAGCGGTTTCCATTACCCCGATGTTTACAATACGGAGAATTACCTCAACATGGAACACCCGCCGATGGTGAAGTACATCATTGGGTTTTTCATGTTTGTGATGGGCGATCAGCCCATTAGCTGGAGAATGCCAAGCGTAATAATTGGCTCCATTGCATTGCTTTTGCTTTACTTTTTGGTTGCAGGGCTAATAAACTATGAAATTGCATTGCTTGTCTTCCTCTTCGCGTTCGCGGATCCCGTTTTCAGGGCAATGTCATCCGTGGCAATGCTTGACATATATGTCGCATTTTTTATAGCATTGTCAGCATTGTTTGCGGCGAAGAGGCGCTACTTATTCTCAGCGCTGTCGATAGGGTTAGGGCTGTCTTGTAAGCTCACCGGATTGTTTTCGGCAGGCGCGCTCTTTCTGGTTATGGTATCCCGTAAGTCGAGGCCGGCGAAGTGTTTAACTTATCCCTTCGCCGTTCCATTTTTGATATGGTTCTCATTCAATTTTCCATTCATCGCTAAATTGGGTTTAGGGGGCTGGGCCGGTGAACTTTTTGGCGGCCTTAAATGGTTCATATCCTCCAGGCCACCCGGACCACCGGTTTCTGCGCCCTGGGGATGGTTCGTGAACGAAAATCCGTTCGTATTGAATTTCAGCCCAGATGTTTCAGCCTCAGTAAATCCGGCCGTATACCTTCTAGCCTTGATTGCAATGTTTTTCATCCCCTATTTGGTCTACAGGAGAGGTCGAGAGCATCTCATCCCAGCTTTATGGTTTGCGTCCACTTTCTCGGGATACATTTTTGTGTACATCATGGGCAATCGAACCATGTACAGTTTTTACGTCGTTACCCTTTCCCCGATGGCGTATGCGTTGGCGTGTGCTCTCGTGTACTGCGTTTCTGAGCCACAGATCTATAAGGAAGCCCTGAAGCTCTATCGCTCATTTTTGGCGAAATGCAGACGTTCCTTTCAGCAAAAAGTGCGGCGCGGCATTAAGCAGGAGACGTAGCACTTTGTCAAAAAATTCGTTGTCTTTGCGGTTAAAACCTGCTCACTTTGATCGCGGTTTTACGTAAATCGCGTACCATTTGCACTTAGTGTCCATCTCCGGGCATGTACCATCCATTTGGCATGGCGCCCCAGCGTTCGCGAAGACTGTTGGCATCTTTTCCTTTACAAGCTCAAGCATTCGGTACGCGAGTTCCCTTATCTCCCATTGAGCCCTCAAACAGCACCTGAGCCTAAAAAAGTTTAAAAGAGATCTAGCGTTCATAGTGACGACGATGTTGGTGTGCATTGCGTTGGGCAAAACAAACCTCGCGTCCTCAAGGGGAATCCCCAGCTCGATTAATTTCTCGTAAGCTTCGGTGGATTTTCTGAGCACCTCCTCATAGACCTTCTTTGCTTCTGGAGAGGCCTCTATTAGGGGAGGGGTCACATAACCTATCGGTCTGGCCACCCTCTGGCTCTGCTGAGAGTATGAGGCTATCCGGTGCCTGACCAGCTCGTGGGAGGCGACCCTTGAGATGCCTTCTATTGCAAAGGTGAATGTGCAATGTTCGATAACAGATAAATGCCCCTTTCTGACTATGGCGAGCAGATCTGGGTACTTGTCCTCCTCCTTCATCTCTACGGGAGAGACCTCCGAGTAGCACGTTTTGGAAGCTATCTTCGCCAGCAGCTCCGGTTTGCTGGTCCAAGCAAGCAGCTTGACCCTCAAATTGCTCCCTGTTTATTAATCTAGAATCTTGCTCTCCTTTGGGTACTTAGTATATACATAGTTTAAAAGTTCGGTGAGTTCCATTTTGTTGAACTTTTCAAGTTCTGAGAGCACTTTTTTCACGTTTTCAGGCATGTTATTGTAGGACTCCTCCGCGAGCTTAGAGCCCTTGGAGGTCAAGCTGAAGGTCCGGCTCACCAAATAATCTCCCGCCGAGGTGGGCTCAAATATCTCCTTTTTAACCTCTATTAAGCCCGCGTTCTCCAGGTCTGCGGCATCCTCTAAAATGTCCCTAGAAAATGGTCCGAACTGATAGGGTGAAAAATCGTAGGGGAGTTCCTCAATGCCCAGCTCCCGCTTCATTAGGAAGAAAAGCTTTTGCAGGCGTATGCTTCCCCTCACAATCCCACCCACAGCGTGCAGGAGCGCTAGAATCCATTTTGCCCTCTCCGGCATTTTCGCGCGACTCGTTTTCCCGGCGGCGCCTATAAAGCTTTCCTCGAGCTTCAAAAGCTTGGCAACCTCCTCTCCGCTCTCAGTTAACTTTAGGACTTTTCGGTAGGGCCACTTCTCCATTTTTTCTTCCTTTATTAGACCCTCTTCCAATAGCTCTTGGATGCGATCCTCCAGGGTCAGCGCGCTGCCCTTCACTTCAGCTAGCAGCTCCCTTACGTGCTTGGGCCCCTTAGAGAGAGCTAACAATATCTCGGGCGCCTTGCTTTTACGTATGGCCTGCATCATGTGTTCTCATACGTGTTTTAAAAACAGTAACACATATATACTTATTGTTACACAAACCGTAACGCATATATATTCGTTACATAGAGTGTAACACGGAGGAGGTTCTTATTAGCGCGGTTACTGTTTCAACGGCGGAGCCTATCGCCCCCATATCTATGGAGGCGAGGGAGAAAGCATTTCCGGTACAGTTTAAAGGATTCCAGAGCGTGTCGCTGTTAGACTATCCGGGCAAAATCGCCGCTATCGTCTTTACTGGAGGGTGCAATTTTAGGTGCCCGTTTTGCCATAACCGTGACTTGGTCTTAAATCGGGAACTAAAATCAATCGAGGAAGATGAGATACTTAACTATTTAATGGAGAAAAAAGCGTGGCTAGATGGCCTCGTCGTAAGCGGGGGGGAGCCGACCGTTCAGGCTGGGTTGCCAAGATTCCTTGAAAAAGTAAAGAACTTGGGATATTTCGTTAAAATAGACACCAACGGCTCGAACCCGGGCATGCTTGAAGAGATGATTGAAAGAAAGCTCGCGGATTACATCGCCATGGACGTCAAGGCGCCGCTCAGAAGCGATGCTTACTTAAAGGCCATCGGGATCGAAGATGAGCGGGTCTTGAAAAACGTTGAGAGGAGCATAGATCTCCTGCTTAACTCAAATGGAATAGACTATGAATTCAGGACCACATTCGTGCCCAAAATTTTGCGCGAGGAGGACATCCTCCCGATAGCGGAGCGGATAAAGGGCGCAAAAAAATACTTCATCCAGCAATTCAGGCCTGCCGACTCTTTGATAGACCCCAGTTTTGCTGAAGTGAAGCCTCTGCCCTTGGACAGGCTTGAGAAATTGAGGGATGAAGTAGCGGGCTACTTTAAAATCTGCAAGGTTAGGGGGGCAAGAAAATGAGCGAGGTCATAAGAAAGGTTCAGAAACGAGATGGGACGATTGTAGATTTTGATAAGGACAGGATAACAAACGCCATATTCAAGGCTGCGCTCGCTGTCGGGGGAAAGGATAGAAAGACCGCCGAAAGGCTTTCTGATGAAGTCGTTAAGGTTTTAGAGCAAAAATATGCTGGCAAAATACCTACGGTTGAGGAAATCCAAGATGTCGTAGAAAAAGTTTTAATTGAGAGGGGCCACGCCAAAACCGCCAAGGCATATATCCTTTACCGTAAGCAGCACGAGGCAATAAGGGAGGCAAAATCTACCTTTTTGGAGGTGGAGAAGGTCGTTGACGGTTACCTCAATCAGTCGGACTGGAGGGTTAAAGAGAACAGCAACAGTGGTTATTCTCTCTCTGGACTCCTCCTCCACATAGGCGGGGCGGTTATAGCAAATTACACCTTGAACTCCATTTACCCGAAGGAAGTCGCGAGCGCCCACAAGGAGGGCGACCTGCACATACATGACCTTGGATTGGGGATCACCGGCTACTGCGCCGGATGGTCCCTGCCCCAGCTTTTGACGGAGGGATTCAACGGAGTCCCCGGCAAGGTCGCCTCCAAACCCCCCGCCCATCTGGATACCGCCCTCTTGCAGATGGTTAACTTCCTAGGAACGCTCCAAAATGAGTGGGCGGGAGCACAGGCCTTTAACAGCGTCGATACTTACTTGGCCCCATTTGTGAGAAAGGACAAACTCAGTTACAAACAGGTAAAGCAGGCCATTCAGACATTCGTCTTCAACTTAAACATAGCTTCGAGGTGGGGAGGACAGACCCCGTTTACGAATATAACCTTGGACTGGACAGTCCCTGAGGACTTAAGGGATAAGCATGCAATCATCGCAGGTCAAATGCAGGGTAGAACATACGAGGAATACCAGGATGAGATAGACCTGATAAACCGAGCTTTTCTGGAAGTCATGATGGAGGGAGACATGAACGGTAGGCCTTTTACTTTTCCAATTCCCACCTACAGCTTGAGCAGGGATTTCGATTGGGAGAACGGCAACTCTGAGGCCCTTTTTGAGATGACCGCGAAATACGGACTGCCATACTTCCAAAACTTCATAAACAGCGATTTAAAGCCAAGCGATGTGCGGTCGATGTGTTGCAGGCTTAGGCTTGACTTAAGGGAGCTCAGAAGGAACGTAACCGGAGGACTTTTCGGATCAAGCGACTCAACAGGTTCGGTCGGCGTGGTTACGATCAACATGCCACGTTTGGGATATCTCTCCCGAGATGAGGACAGGTTCTTCGAGATGCTGAGGTACATGATGGAGCTTGCGAAAATCTCGCTTGAGGTGAAAAGGGAGGTAGTCACCAAGAACATGGAAAATGGCCTGCTCCCGTATTCAAAGAGGTACCTCGGCACGCTTAGGAATCATTTCTCCACAATAGGGTTAGTCGGGATGAATGAGGCATGTCTGAACTTGCTCGGTTGCAGCATAGTGGAGAAGGAGGGAAGGGACTTCGCTATAAAGACTTTAAAATTCATGAGGGGCGTGATTCAGGAATTCCAGGAGGAGACGGGCAACCTCTATAACTTGGAGGCTACCCCGGCGGAGGGGACAAGCTACAGGCTTGCGAAGATAGACAAGCAGAAATATCCAGACATAATTACGGCTGGAGAAAATGCCCCCTACTACACGAACTCAACTTCTCTGCCCGTTAATAGCGGCCTAGACTTAATAGAGGCGGTGAGGCATCAGGAGGATCTTCAGGTGCTTTACACGGGCGGGACGGTCCTGCATGTCTTCCTGGGCGAAAGCCTTGAGGACGGGGGGAGCTGCAGGAATTTGCTCAAAAAACTATCACACAACTCGCGCTTGCCATATTTCACGGTGACTCCAACTTACAGCATATGCCCAGACCACGGATACATCACGGGCGAGTATCCAGTCTGCCCAAGCTGTGGCAAGACCACCGAGGTCTACTCCCGCGTGGTTGGCTATTTCAGGCCTGTAAGCAACTGGAATATCGGAAAGAAGGAAGAGTTTCGTCAGAGAATAGAGTTTAACTGATAGTTTCTCGCTTAAAGGAATTGCGGCGTTTGGCATGCCGGTTAAGTCGGACAAGTGGATAAAAAGGATGTGCCTCGAGCGAGGGATGATAGAGCCTTTCGTCGACCACCAGGTTAAAGACGGGGTTATTTCCTACGGTCTTTCGAGCTACGGATACGATATGAGGCTCGCGGATGAGTTCAAAATATTCTCCCCAGGCGGAGAGGGCGAGGTCGATCCGAAGAGGCTCGATGAGAGCTTCTTTGAAGATTTTAAGGGTGAAACATGCGTAATTCCTGCAAATTCCTTCGTGCTTGCGAGGTCCTTGGAATATTTCAGGATTCCGAGGAATGTGTTGGCGATTTGTTTGGGCAAATCCACTTATGCGAGGTGCGGGATCGTTACCAACATAACCCCGCTTGAGCCGTGCTGGCAGGGGCACGTGACGATAGCTATCTCAAACACCTCCCAGAGGCCGGCGAGGGTTTATGCGAACGAGGGCATAGCGCAAGTGATTTTCATAGAGAGCGATGAGGAATGTCTGCTTTCGTATGAGGACAAAAAGGGCGCGTATCAAGCTCAAAGGAAGATAACCCTCCCCAAGTTGGCGCCAAAGTAGTTTCGAGGCAAATTGTCGGGCAGGAGCTTATTGTAAAAGACATTTTTTGGGCTAAGGCGAGCGCAAGGCCAAGCTAGGGGGATAGCTTTTCTTTTTATCGAAGCAAATCATTTCTGATGAAAGTAGTTCCGATTTACGGCCGGCCAGCGCTAGTCATTGAAATAAGCGGCGAGCGCATCCTGATTTTGGCTGACCTGCATTTGGGCATAGAGGGCGAGCTCTCCAAGCTGGGAATCAATTTGCCCAGTCAGACCGAGAAAGTTAAGAAAAAGATCGTCACGCTGATCGAGCAAGAAAAGCCCGATCGTCTTGTTTTATTGGGGGATGTTAAGCACAACGTTCCCATCACAACTTGGCAGGAGTGGAGGGAACTCCCGGATTTTTTCGCAGATCTTGTGAAACTAACAAAAGTTGAAATTTTACCCGGCAATCACGACGGGGGTATAGACGGCCTAGCGCCGAGGGAGGTTGTCCTGCATGATTCAGGAGGCATAGTATTGGGGAAGCGTAAAAAAATCGGGCTAATGCACGGCCATACATGGCCAAACGCCAGTCTTTTGGATGCAGAAACTATTGTGACGGGCCATAATCATCCCGCCGTTGAGTTTAGAGACGAACTCGGGGGTCGCCTTGTTGAGCCGGTCTGGTTAAAGTGCGAACTCAGCGCTTCAAATTTTCCAAAAGAGCTGAGGGAGAAAGTGAGAAAGCCCCCGAATCTCCTTGTCATGCCTGCGTTTGGTGAACTCGTAGGGGGCGCTGCAGTTAACAGGCGCATGCCCGATGAGCTACTTGGGCCTATGTTTAGGGCAGGCGTCGTATCTTTAGACGAGGCGGAAGTTTACATGCTCGATGGCACCTATTTAGGAAGGGTCAAAGAACTTAGAAAATTAACGGGAGAAGGTCAGGACAATGAGGGATATGAAGATAGACGAGTCGGCCGCAATAGAGCGGGCGAGGAGACCTTTTAGCGACAGGGTTAGCCTAGCGTGTCTTGAAAGTTATGTTAGGGACTGGTTTCTGAAAAATTTTAAGGAGCTGACCCCTCCCCAAAAATATTCATTTAAGCTGATTTCTCAGGGGAAAAACGTTATAATTACGGCCCCAACCGGAAGCGGAAAGACCTTGGCCTCATTTCTGACTATCCTCAGCGACCTCTTCAAGCTTGGTGAGCGGGGTGAGCTTAAGGACAGCGTGTACTGCATTTACGTATCTCCGCTCAAGGCGCTGGACAATGACATCAAAAGGAACCTGCTCGTGCCCCTCACCGAGATACGTGGGATAGCAAGAGAGCGCGGAATCGTGCTGCCTGAGGTCAGAATAGCGGTTCGCACCGGAGATGTGTCCCCTCATGAAAAACAGAAACAGCTTAAACTGCCCCCGCACATTCTCATAACAACTCCAGAGAGCGTTGCGGTCTTGCTTAACGCGCCAAAGTTTATCCAGCATCTCAAAACTGTGCGTTGGGTTATTGTTGACGAGATTCATGAGCTGGCCAACAACAAGCGCGGGGTTCACCTTGCACTCTCTCTGGAGCGCCTTAGGGAAGAGATCGGCAGGGACTTCCAAAGGATCGGGCTTGGGGCGACCCTTTATCCGCTTGAGAAGGCGGCGAGCTATCTCGTTGGCAATGACGATCGAGGGAGGCCGAGGAAGTGCACGATAGTGGACGTCAGTTGGTACAAGCCTTTCGACCTGCTGGTTATCAGCCCCGTAAGAAACGTCGTTCGGGCAAGCGCTTCTCAGATAAACTCAGCCCTTTACCGGACGCTCAATGAGCTAATAAGCTCTCACAGGACAACGCTCATCTTCACAAACACCCGCTCAGGTGCGGAGAGGGTGAGTTACCATCTGAAGAATATGTGGCCACAATTTTACAACGATCAGACAATAGGCGCCCATCACGGTTCGCTTTCACGTGACATTCGTCTGGATGTGGAGGAGCGGCTTAAGAACGGCATGCTTAAAGCCGTGATCAGCTCGACCTCGCTCGAGCTTGGCATAGACATAGGCTATATTGACCTAGTTGCGCAGATCGGTTCACCAAAGAGCGTGACGCGCGCGGTTCAGCGAATAGGTCGGAGTGGTCACAGATTTCGGGACGTTGCAAAAGGGAGAATTATTGCGCTAGACCGCGATGACCTTGTGGAGTGCGCAGTCATGCTGCGATGTGCCAAAGAAAGGGAGCTCGATGAGATCGACATGCCGAACAACTGCCTTGACATTTTAGCCCAGCACATCGTTGGCATGGCGCTTTCAAAAAAATGGCGCATCGGGGAAGCGCTCAGGGTGATAAGGCGGGCCTATCCCTATAGGAATTTAAGCGAGGGCGATTTTCGGGCCTTGCTGCGTTACCTTGCAGGGCATTTTGCCTCGCTTGAGGACAGAAGGGTATACGCAAAAATTTGGTATGATGAAAATGATGGCATGTTTGGCAGGAGGGGAAGGTACACTCGCATTATTTACTATCTCAACCTAGGTGCGATCCCCGATGAGGTGAAAATAGACGTTTATCGCTACCGCGACAGACGCTACATAGGAGGGATTGAGGAGGCATTTCTTGAGCGCTTGCGGCCCGGAGATATCTTTGTGCTCGGGGGAAAACTTTATCGCTTCAGGTTTGCGCGGGGCATGAGGTGCTTCGTGGACGATGCCCCCGAAGGAGCGGTGCCAACGATCCCATCATG
>Ga0209225_1004598_pt1 | contig 10810 bp, 14 predicted proteins | sample WasSprMetagenome_FD_184732 | JGI IMG/M metagenome (GOLD analysis project Ga0209225, IMG submission 184732) | Sulfidic aquatic microbial communities from Washburn Spring, Yellowstone National Park, USA - WS (SPAdes) (version 3) | ecosystem: Environmental > Aquatic > Thermal springs > Hot (42-90C)...
AAAAAATTTAGTGAAAATGAAATCGAGGCAAATTTAATCGGAAAGCCTTTAAAAAGAATGGGGGTTCATATTAAAGGGGTCACCTACCACGATTTAGATATTCATCGAGAGGGAGACAGAACTTGGCAAGCCACAGTTTTGTTTGATATTTAAACTTGCACCCCTCATTTTTAATTTTTTTGAAATTGATTAATTTAGATGATGAGTTCAAATAGAAGTTTACAAAATAAATTGTTTTTCTGGATACCCTTTGTTTTTTTTCCTATAATTTTTACTAATTTCTTATTCTTGCGTCAAATAATAAAACCTTTCCCTGAATTAAATTTTATAATAATTGCTATTTCAGTTTACACACTAACACTTATAATTCTCTATTTTGTGCTAAGGAAGTATAAATACGGCTTTAAGGACATTGGTTTGCGTGATTTTAAGTTAAGAGATATCGGTTGGGCGATTTTATTTTTCTTCATCGCTATTCTTATATGGCCATGGGTGTCAATAATGCTAAAGAAACTTGGAATTCCTGAATGGGAAGTGAAGTATTCTCTTAGTTTATTTGATATTTTGATTTCTTTCTTTGCTAATGTGTTAATCATACCAATGGCTGAAGAAATCATTTTTAGAGGGTTTTTAATAACTGCTTTAAAGGAAAAAATGAATATATGGATTGCTTGTACGATTTCAATAATTTTCTTTGCTTTGCACCACTTTTGCCCATTTGGAATTGGCGCTTTCATCCATATTCTTTTTTGGGCCCCATTTCCAACTCTCTTATTTGTTCGGAGAAAAAGCTTATACGCTGCGATAGTGATGCACATAATCAATAATCTGTTTGCTTATATAATACTTCCCTGGATTTTTCCTTTTCCAATTTCAAATCTTCATAGTTTTTTATTCCCAAACTCTTCTTGGCACTACTTTTTCATTTTTTTCTTCAACTTTGAATCTAAAGCACGTTGATTCCAAAATCATTCTCATAATCTTCAGCCAATTTTTCATTCCTATTTCAGATGCCGGAGCAAAAATCTTCAATTTCTTTCCTGCTATCGATATTTCTTTCCATCTTTCCTCCATTTTCTTCACCCTTAGGTGCTAATTTAAAATAAATCAAAAAAATTTTATTGTCAATTTTTCTAAAATTGCCTAAAATTTGAGAAGGCGGTACTTTGTCAATTTCAAAAGGAGTGAAAGAGGAGATTAAAAGGATGCTCGATTGGATGGCAAAACAAGAACTCGACGATAGGCAAATAGAAGAAGTGGTAAAGGAAATTTTGAATACCCAAGATGAAAAAGGAAAAAACTTAAAGAAAATCTTCATCAATGGTTTAGGGAGATCGGGATTTGTTGCTGATGGTTTTGCGATGAGATTGAGCCATTTAGGTTTCAATGCTCGGACCTTAAAAGAACCAACTGCCCCGCCGGTTGAGAAAGGAGATTTGTTCATTGTTCTCTCAGGAAGTGGAGCAAGTTTAATTTCTCAAATAGAAATAGCCCTAAAGATTGGTGCAAAGGTTATCGTTATCACTTCCTTAGCTGATTCGGTGGGAGCAAGGTTGGCTGATATAAAATTCATCATTCCCGGTCGAGAGAAGGAGGCAGAAGGTTCTTCTTTAAGCTACGATGAAAGGCAAATGAGAGGTATTCCCATATTCCCTCTTGGGACTGCCTTTGAGGATTTTGCGATGATAGTTTTAGACGCCATAATTAGCCAATTGATTTTAATGAAAAAGAAAAGCGAAGAGGATTTAAAAAAGAGGCACATTAACATTCCAGAAAGATAGGGCGATCATGGGATTGAAAATGGAGATTTGGGAAATATACCAATGGATAAAAAAGAAAGCAGGAATCGAAAAAGTAGACCCTCAAAACATTCAAAAAATAAGAGAAGTTCTTTCAAACATCACTTTGGATGAAATAGCCAAGGCTTTCGAAATAAAAAGACCTCGCGTTCTAGAATATATAAATTTCTTCCTAATCCGCTTTTTGACAGATCCGATGCCAAGGCAAAAATTAGTTCTTTATACTCTCTCTAAGAGAAATCCTCCAACTTCTTTGAGTTCGATTTCCAGAGAGCTCGGTTTTGGTACCCTTTATTCTTCCCAAATGCTCGTTCCTTTAAAAATTCTTGAAGATATGGGGCTTGTCCGCTCAAAAACGACCTTAAGGAAGAATCGAAGGTTTTCGATAATCGAAATTTATCATCAAAAATTCAAAGAATACTGGCCTGATATCGAAGAATGGAAATCGATCAAAACAAAGAAAGAGAAAATGATTAAAGGAAGGGCAAGCAAAGGGGAGCAAATGAAAAGAGCTTTTTTGATCATTGCTAAAGAAACAAAAGGAGATTTTGGTCCAAAAGTTGTTAAAACTATCAAAAGTTTGACCAGAGGAGACTTTCATGAAAGAGGCTGGGAGATAGATGCCAGGTCGCTCGGCAAACTAAAAAAGAGATTATTAAAAATGCCATTAGAAAAGTTCGTTAAAAAATTGAAAGAGGCCCAAGAGGCCTTTTTATTTTCGAAATTTTTGTTAAAATGTTAATATGATTTCGAAAAAGAATTTCAAAAAAATTTCTGATTGGCTTTGGGAAATTCCAAAAGGTTTTCAAGGAAATTTATGAAATATATAAATCTAAAAATTCCTGAACATTCTTATTTCTTCGGATTTATCCAAGCAGATGGGACATTGAGAAAATTTTCAAGGAATAGAGGATATTTAGAAATTGAGCTTAAAGAAAGTGATAGAGAAATATTAAAATCTTTTAAGAAATTATTTCCCCTCCTTTGTTCTTCTATTAAAACAAGAATTAGAGATACCAATTTTAAAAAGCATCACAAAAGTTGCTCTTTGCGAATTTTCCACAAAGAATTTAGAGATGAACTTATAAAATTGGGCCTTTCTCCTGGTAAAAAATTTCTAAATACATTTCCGCCAAAATGCAGTTTTTCTGAAAGGGATTATATCAGGGGGTTGATAGATGGAGATGGAAGCGTGGGAATTACTAAAAAAGGATTCCCATTTATTACTCTCACAGTAAAGAGCGAAGCGTTAAAAAATTATCTTTGCGGAGTCATCGAAAAGGTCATAAAAGAGAAGAAAAGAATAAGTAGGAATAAAAGAGATGATATCTATAATATAATGTTAAATAGGGAAAAAGCGCAGAAATTTATTAAGTATTTATATTATTCCAGGCTGTTTAACATTAAAAAGAAAACTAAAAAAGGCTCAAGAGGCTTTGAAGTGGAAAAGACCCAAAACTTTAAAAAGAATTTTTAAAAAATTCTGGGAGCCTTGGGAAGATAAATATATTTTGAGCCATTCTATAGAAGAAAGTTGCAACCATCTTATGAGAACCGAGAGAAGCATCAAAATGAGACTCTGGCGTTTAAATAATCATAAAGCTCCCTATTTAAAAGCCTGTTTAGATAAAACTAAAGTTATATGAAAAAAGAAGATTTTATAAAAATAAATGATTGGTTATGGGAGATCCCAAAATCCTTTAGGGAAGATATGAAAGTACCGGCGAGAATCTATGCTTCAGAAAAATTACTTAAGGAAACTGAAGATGAGGCCTTGATTCAATTAGTGAATACAACTACAATGCCAGGAATTGTAAAATATGCAATCGCTATGCCTGATATTCACTCTGGGTATGGTCCTCCAATCGGTGGGGCGGGAGCGATGAAACTTCCAGAGGGAGTGATTTCTCCTGGCTTCGTTGGTTATGATGAGAATTGCGGTTGCCGATTGTTACTTTCGGATTACTCTTTAAGAGAAATCAAGCCTTATTTGGAAAAATTGGCTACTGAAATTCAAAAAGAGGTTCCTTCGGGTTTGGGGAGAGGAAGAACAATAAAACTTTCGATAGCAGAAATTGACAAAATTCTAGAAGGAGGAGTTCCTTATTTGGTAGAACAAGGTTATGGAGAAAAAGAAGATATAGAAAATTGCGAGCATAGAGGAAAAATGGAAATGGCAGATGCCTCCTGCGTTTCAGAAAGGGCTAAAAATCGAGGGAGAGATCAAGTTGGTACTCTTGGGAGTGGCAACCACTTCTGCCAGATTGATAAAGTTGAAGAAATCTTTGATGAGGAGACAGCTAGAGTTTTCGGTTTGTTTAAGGATCAAGTGGTTGTACTTATTCATACCGGTTCAAGGGGCCTTGGCCATCAGAATTGCACTGATTATTTAAGAATCACAATTTCTGCCTATCCAAAGTATGGAATAAAATTGCCAGATAGGGAATTGGCTTGCGTTCCATTCAATTCGCCAGAGGGTCAAAGATTTTTTAAAGCAATGTCTGCTGCTTGCAATTATGCCTGGGCAAATCGGCACATGATTATGCACTATGTTAGAAAAGCATGGAAAAAAGTTTTGGGAGAAAAGGCGAATTTGAAGCTTTTGTATGATGTTGCCCACAACATCGCAAAAATTGAAGAGCACGAAGTTGATGGGAAAAGAATGAAATTGATCGTTCACAGAAAAGGAGCAACCAGGGCTTTTCCTCCTGGACATCCAGAACTTCCTCCAAAGTACCAAAAAACAGGACAACCTGTAATCATTCCAGGTTCTATGGGAACTGCCTCTTATGTTTTAGTTGGGACTGAAAAATCAAAAGAGGCCTGGTACACAGTTTGCCACGGTGCAGGAAGAACTATGTCAAGGCATGAAGCAATTAGGAGTTTGTCAGGAAGAGAAATTATAAATCAACTTGAAAGAAAAGGAATCATCGTTAAATGTTATTCTTTAAAAGGGATTGCAGAAGAAGCACCCCAAGCTTATAAAAACGTTGACGAAGTCGTTGAGGTTGTTCATAATGCAGGTTTGTCAAAAAAAGTGGCAAAACTTTTACCCTTGGCAGTCATCAAGGGTGAATAATAAAAATGCAAATTTCAAATTGCAAAATGCAAATTGAATTTTTAAAAACCATAATTTTTTATCATGGATGTAAAATTGCCAAAATCGATTCGAAAGTACATTCGAAAGGAGAAAGCGAGGATTCGCAAAGAAGTTTTAGATTTAAAAGAGCAAGAAAGGTTGATCAAAGAGCTTTATCAAAAATTTTTGAAAAATTATGAGAATAAAAGAAATATTCAACCTAGCAATAAAAAAGGGAATTGAAGCAGATTTGAGAGGAGAAGAGATGGTAAAGAAAATTTTAGAAAGAAAAAGGGAAAGATACGAAAGATTATCAGAAAAGGAGAAAAAAGATTTTGATTTGGAAGCATTGGAAAATCCCTATTTGGATTCAAGGATTTTAAACATCGCAAAGGATAAAGAAATAAAAAGGGTTTTAGTTGGAATTGACATTGAGCCAGCTGAAATTTTATTAGCAAAAGAAATTGGCGGAATTGATTTGATAATTTCTCACCATCCTTTGGGAAAGGGTTTGGCAAATTTGCACGAAGTGATGGAAATGCACTGTGACATTTTGAATCTTTATGGAGTACCGATAAACATTGCTGAGGGATTGATGAAAGAAAGGATAGAGGAAGTAGCCAGGGGAGTGAACAAACTCAACCATCAAAGGACGGTCGATGCAGCCAGAATTTTAGGTTTCAATTTAATTTGTCTGCATACTGTCACTGACAATTTGGCAGCAAAATTTTTGAAAGAGAAAGTTGAAAAAGAGGATAGTTTAATGAGGCTCGAGGATTTGATGAACCTTTTGAAAGAAATTCCAGAATTTAAAGAGGCGACAAAGTTTGGCGCTGGTCCTAAAATTTTTGTTGGAAGTCCAGAGAGGAGGTGCGGAAAGATTGCCTTGACTGAAGTAACAGGAGGGACAGAAGGTTCTCCAAAAATCTATGAAAAATTAGCCATTGCTGGAATCGGAACAGTTGTAGGAATGCACATGGAAGAAGAAAGAAAAAAAGAAGCCGAAGCCGCCCACATTAACGTCGTCATCTCTGGCCACATTCCTGCTGACTCTTTGGGAATGAATCTATTTTTGGATGAGTTAGAAAAAAGAGGAATTGAAATCATTCCCTGCTCAGGCTTGATCAGGGTTTCAAGAGTTAAAAGATAGATTCAATTTTTAAAAATATTTAAGCTGGCTGAAAAGCCAGTTTTTTATTAAAATTGAAATATGAGAACGGGAATTGCCACAGTTCCATTGGATTACGGGAGATGCCCTTATTGGTTATTTGAAAGGATGAAGCGGCTTTCTCGAAGCATTATTTTAGTTATTGCTGAGGAATTTGGTCCAGAAGAAATTTTAAAAAGGTTAGCAGACCCAATTTGGTTCCAAAGTTTAGGTTGTGTTATGGGGTTCGACTACAATAGCAGCGGTTTAACTACAACAACTTTAGGAGCCTTAAAAGAAGCACTTCGAGGATTAGAAAATAACTTGGGGATTTTTATTTGCGGAGGAAAGGGAAAAACTTCAAGAAAAACTCCAGAACAAATTCAAAAATGGGGAGAGTTTTTGGGTTGGGAAAAAGAAAAAATTGAAAAATTGGTTTATGCCTCAAAGATTGCGGCAAAGGTTGATTCTTCTTTGATTCAAGCAGGCTATCAAATTTATCATCACAATTTCATTTTTACAAAAACTGGAAAATGGAATGTCATTCAGCAGGGAATGCGAATTGAAAATCAAACTGCCAGGAGGTATCATTGGCTTTCATCGAATGTTAAAGATTTCACAGAAGAGCCTCATACTGGAATCATTACTACAATTACGCATAAACCATTAAATTTGGTGGCAAAAGAAAGCAGAAAAAACAAAGAAATTTCAACTGAATTGGTAAGAGAGGAGCCGAAAACTTTTTTGAAAGATATTAAATTGATTTTGGAAAAATCTGACTCTTTGATTAGACAAAGAAGACTCCCGGGATTTTGCGAAATGGAATTGGAGAATGTTGAATTCCATTGGCATCCAGTTTTAAAAGAAAAGTTTGATTTAAAGAGGTTGAAAAAGATAATCGAAAAAGCCCATTTTCTAAAACCAGAAAGTTTTGAAAATTTGTTGATGACAGAAGGGGTCGGACCAAAAACGATCAGGGCCTTATCTTTAGTTTCAGAAATAATTTATGGAGCAAAACCATCTTACGAAGATCCAGCCAGATATTCATTCGCCCACGGAGGGAAAGATCGCACACCTTATCCCGTCGATAGAAAAACTTACGATCAAACTTTAGAAATTTTAGAAAAAGGTATTAAGAAAGCAAGGGTTTCAATTTCTGAAAAAATTGAGGCTCAAAGAAGGTTGAAAAGTCTTTTTTAATGGAAGAAAAAACTTTATTTTCAAAACCTTGGAAAATTTTCTTTTTTGAAACTCTCTTTTTTTCCTTAACCTTTCTTTTTGGCCTTTCCTCAGCTTATAAAATAAATAGTTATTTAGTTAAAAAAGAAATTAAAGTTGCTCCAATTTCTCCCTTAAATTTTCTTTTAACTTTTTTTATTACCACCTCAATCGTTCTTTTTTTGCTCTATTTTTTAAGGTTCAAAAAAGGAAAATCCATTTTTTTCAAAATCGCTCTCGCTTTTAGTTTTTTTGTTGGCGGACTTCTTTTTTTATACATTTGGATACCAGTTTTGCCAGCAGCAATTTTAATGACAATTTTAATTTTTTGGTGGCTGAAATCTCCAACCGTTTTCAATCACAATCTTTGTTTAATTTTGGGAATGGCTGGAATCGGAGCAAATTTGGGATTAAAAATAATGCCGACTGTCGGCGTGATAATTTTAATTTCCCTTTCAATTTATGATTGGATTGCGGTTTACAAAACAAAACATATGGTAAAGATGGCAAAAGAAATGATCGAAATGGGAGTGATTTCGGCTTTGATCATTCCTCAATCGGTTTCAAGTTTTAAAAGTTCTTTGGCTAACGTTAAACCTGGCGGAGAATTTTTGGTTTTAGGGGGAGGGGATGTCGTTTTGCCTTTAATTTTTGCTGTTTCTTTGATTCCTTTTGGGGTTTTAAAATCAGCAATCGTTGCCCTTTTTTCTTTGATTGGTGCAACAGCCAATTTTTTTGTTTTCGTTAGGCAAAAAGAAAGGAAGCCGATGCCGGCCTTGCCTTTGATTTCTTTTTTTTCAATAATTGGTTATTTAATTACTCTTTTGCTAAAATAAGATAATGTTGGATAAAAAACAAAAATATTTACAGATTGCCTTAAACAGCACATTAGAAGAAGCAAGATCGATAATTTCTCAAATCCCTCTTGATAAAAGAATAATTCTCGAAGCTGGGACTCCTTTAATCAAGGCCTATGGTTTAAAGGCAATCAGGATGATCAGGAATTGGTGGGAAGAAAGGATTTTTGGTCCTGTAACAAAGGGGGAAAGGATAAAATGGATGGAAATTTTGGCTGAGAGTTTAGAAAAAAAAGTTCAAGCAAAAAAAGAAATTGCTTTTACTCCCTATATCGTTGCCGATTTAAAATGCATGGACAGGGGAGCGAGGGAAGTTGAAATTGCAAGAGAGGGAGGAGCAGATGGAGCAGTCGTTTTGGGCCAAGCCCCAATCGAAACGATCGATGCTTTTATTGAAGAGTGCGAAAGATATGGTTTGGATTCGATGATCGATATGATGAATGTTGAATATTGCTTGGAGATTTTGCATAAATTAAAAAAATTGCCAAGCGTTGTCATTTTGCATCGAGGAGTAGACGAAGAAGCTTTTGACCCTGAGTCAGAAATTCCTTATCATGAGATTCACAGAATAAAGGAAAATTACGATGTTTTAGTTGCTGTTGCTGGCGGAGATACAATCCAGGAAGTTCAAAGAGCAATCTTTAACGATGCCGACATCGTCGTCGTCTGGAAATCTTTTTATCAAAGCACTGCCCAAACCGCAAAATTGGCAGAAGAATTTTTAAAAGAAATTAGATAGATGTTTCCAAAATCTTCTTTGATAATTTATTTAATAGTTTCAAGTTTGGTTTTTCTAGTCATTATTTGGTTGTTTAATTTTTATATTTTTTCAAAATTTGCTGAGATTCTTTCAGAGGAGATGCCGCTCGAGGTAAAGGAGACAAAGAATAAAATTTTTGCCTTAGCCATTGGCGTTTCGGTTTTTATCTTTTTGTTCGATCTTTTTATTTTTAAAGTTGATAGAAATTTAAGCGAAGAGGAAAAGAAAATTGAAACTATTTTAGAAACAAACCCTAAAGATCAATTCGCTCAAAATAAATTGAAACAAATCAGAAAGAAAAGAATAATTTACTCTTTCTTAATTGAAAGTGTTTTTACGATTGTCTTAGGAATTGTCGTCGGCCTTTTCGCTCTTAACTTTTTTCAACCTCTTTATAAATTTTTGGGAAATATAAAATAAATCTATTCTTTCTTTTTTCTTTCCTCTAGCAAAGATTTTATCCCTTCTAAAATTTCTACTGGCAAGGCAAAAATTACCATCTTCGATGGATCTGGTTGAAGCTTGTCTATTGTCTCCAAAGTTCTTAAAGAAAATCCTCCAGGAACTCCTTGCAAGATTTCAGCTGCCTTTTTCAAATTCTCAGCTGCTTTTATTTCACCTTCTGATTTAATAATTATTGCTCTCCTTTCCCTTTCGGTTTCAGCTTGGGCGGCCATCGCCCTTTTCATTGCTGCCGGAATTTCAATGTCTTGAATTTTTATTGCCGTAATATCGATTCCCCAGGGAGCAGTTTCAGTATCGACAACCTTTTTGATTTCAGAGGCAATTCTTTCTCTTTCAGTTAAAAGCGTGTCCAATTCTACTCCGCCGATAATATCCCTCAAAGCAGCAACCGAATATTGAGAAACAGCATAGGGATAATTTTCAATTTTTAAAACTGCATCTTCAGCTTTTTCAACTTTAAAAAAGACAACGGCATTAATTCCAACAGGTACATTATCTTTTGTTATTGCTTCTTGTCTCGGGACATCGATGGTTGTGATTCTCATATCAACCTTGATCATCCTTTGAATTCCAGGGAAAATCCATCTCAAACCAGGGGAAAGGGTAGTGGAATATTTTCCAAGAGTCAAAACAACCCCTCTTTCATATTCATTTATTATTCTCAGCCCTCCAATCCCAAAAAAGAAAACTAATACGATCAATGCCCAATACCACATGAATTTAAAATTTTTTAATCATTGACCTTTTTAAATATGATAACATTAAATTTGATGGTAAAAAAGGAAAAGGAAATAGAAAAATTAAATCAAGAAATCAAAAACTGCAGAAAATGTCCTCTTTGGAAATTAAGGAAAAATACTGTTCCTGGCGAAGGGCCAGCAAATGCAAAAATTATGATCGTTGGCCAGGCGCCAGGAGTTGAAGAAGATGAAACAGGTAGGCCATTTGTAGGAAGGGCAGGAAAATTTTTGAATAAATTATTAAAAATAGCTGGAATAGAAAGAGAGAAAGTTTTCATTACTTCTCCTTTGAAATGTCTTCCTCACCCACCGATAAACAGAAAACCAAAAAAAGAAGAAATTAATGCTTGTTTGCCTTGGCTGAAAAAACAAATTGAGATCATTGATCCAAAATATTTTATTTTGCTTGGCGAAGTTGCCTTCTTAGTATTTTTTCCTAGAGAAAAATTGAGCAACTACAGAGGAAAATGGATTGAGAAAGACGGAAAATTTTATTTCCCAACTTATCATCCAGCCGCCGGTCTTCGCTTCCCCAAAATTAAAAAAATTTTAGAAAGAGATTTTAGAAAACTTATGATATAATTTAATAAGATGCCTTTTTGGAAAAAAAATTATAAAATGATATAATTTAATAAGATGCCTTTTTGGAAAAAAAATTATAAAACCAATTGGAATTATCTTTTAGTGGTTTTTATTTTAGCAGTTATTTTTTCTGTCTGGATGTTATATTCTGCAAAGAAACAAG
>Ga0209225_1004603_pt1 | contig 10807 bp, 9 predicted proteins | sample WasSprMetagenome_FD_184732 | JGI IMG/M metagenome (GOLD analysis project Ga0209225, IMG submission 184732) | Sulfidic aquatic microbial communities from Washburn Spring, Yellowstone National Park, USA - WS (SPAdes) (version 3) | ecosystem: Environmental > Aquatic > Thermal springs > Hot (42-90C)...
CAACTTGAGCCTTAGCCTTCCTCCTCAACCGATAGCACCTCCAGTTCGTCTTGAAGGTTACTGCAATTATAGCCTTCAAAAGCCCTGAAGGCAAGGGAACGCTCAGGTCTTGCGTTGCCGAAAGCAGCAATCGCACCATTGTGGGATTGAAACTCTTCTAAGGAAGGTGGTCTGGGATGGCTCTGAGGACAAGCAGCAATCGCACCATTGTGGGATTGAAACTTCGGAAGCCGCCGGAAGCCGTCCCAAAATCGCCGGAGCAGCAATCGCACCATTGTGGGATTGAAACTCGAAATCACAATCAAAAAAGCGCCTGCAAGTTATTTGCAGCAATCGCACCATTGTGGGATTGAAACTAAGGGCTGTCGGTGCGTGGGTTCTCCTTAAAGTAAAGCAGCAATCGCACCATTGTGGGATTGAAACGTGTCCTTGCCCGACGACATAATCCACCATCCTTCCGAGCAGCAATCGCACCATTGTGGGATTGAAACACAAACGCAGCGAAATCGCCAAATCGCCAGAGGAAGGCTAGCAGCAATCGCACCATTGTGGGATTGAAACGGAAGATATTCCATAAACGCCCGATCTAAATTTGCCCGCAGCAATCGCACCATTGTGGGATTGAAACCCTGCATCGACAAAGTTGCTTACATCGCCAGTGCAGTGCAGCAATCGCACCATTGTGGGATTGAAACCTTCATCGTTGACATTGATCTTAATTGTTACTTCGCAGCAATCGCACCATTGTGGGATTGAAACTCGTGGCAACGGACAGGAAAAGCCTAAACCCAAGTTCGCAGCAATCGCACCATTGTGGGATTGAAACGCGGATTTTTCCGCAGGCTACTTGGATTATCCTCGCAGCAATCGCACCATTGTGGGATTGAAACGTAAGCGACTTCGCAGACAATCTGGCGTGTAAGGTAAGCAGCAATCGCACCATTGTGGGATTGAAACGCTTCATCAAGGTTCTCTTGTAGTTGGTGTTGTTGGCAGCAATCGCACCATTGTGGGATTGAAACTGCAGTAAGCCTTCTGGGGATCGCAGTGGCCACGAATAGCAGCAATCGCACCATTGTGGGATTGAAACTGGACTACGCATGAAGGCACGGAAAATTGCGGCAAGCAGCAATCGCACCATTGTGGGATTGAAACGTTCGAGGTCATCGAATTCATAACGCCCGTAACCCTCGCAGCAATCGCACCATTGTGGGACTGAAACCTCATCACCCTCCTTCAGCAACTCCTTGAAAGCTTCTTGCAGCAATCGCACCATTGTGGGATTGAAACTGTCTTCTCAGCCTTCGCAGGAACTGCTTCCATCGCGCAGCAATCGCACCATTGTGGGATTGAAACTGCCCTCAGTTCATTCAAAGGAGAAAGGAGGAGATGCAGCAATCGCACCATTGTGGGATTGAAACCTCAACAGGTGGCTCGCCCGCCTTTTTGTTAAAGACAGGGCAGCAATCGCACCATTGTGGGATTGAAACTAGCCGTAACTGCTAACATTGGCGGAATTACTAACAGGCAGCAATCGCACCATTGTGGGATTGAAACTTGGTCAACAGGCTTGCTGAGGACATAGTTTTGAAAGTGCAGCAATCGCACCATTGTGGGATTGAAACTGCCCTCAGTTCATTCAAAGGAGAAAGGAGGAGATGCAGCAATCGCACCATTGTGGGATTGAAACTTGGTGCGTTCGTCTCTGTCCGCTCTTATATATGACGGGCAGCAATCGCACCATTGTGGGATTGAAACCGCCTACATCATCGCCCTGCACGCGAAAGAGTTGAAGCAGCAATCGCACCATTGTGGGATTGAAACCAACGATATCCGTCAAGCCTTCCTCTTGTGCTTTCTCGCAGCAATCGCACCATTGTGGGATTGAAACGCGGATTGTCACCGACTTCACCATTGAAATCAACAAGCAGCAATCGCACCATTGTGGGATTGAAACAGTGCCTTGCGGACCCCAGATGAGTTCAAGCACAATGGCAGCAATCGCACCATTGTGGGATTGAAACATACTTATCAACGTTGAGGAGTTGATCAACATCAGAGCAGCAATCGCACCATTGTGGGATTGAAACTTTAAAATTCGCAACATCAAGTATACCTCAAATACCGCAGCAATCGCACCATTGTGGGATTGAAACACGCTTTTGAGGATTTCAGGAAGTTTGCTTAGTGTCTGCAGCAATCGCACCATTGTGGGATTGAAACCGAGGTGGTTGGGTTGACACGCACATTCCGTTAGGGCAGCAATCGCACCATTGTGGGATTGAAACTAGTAGGTGGTCTCCAGCCGCTGACTTTCAAAATGCAGCAATCGCACCATTGTGGGATTGAGGGTGCTTGTGACGAGGGGTCGGCGAAACCTTTTTCCCATTGATGCGTCTAAGAAGCATGGCAGTGACGAGGTTGGAAGGATGAAGTTAGGGAAAGTTCCTGACAACCAAAAAGCGATCTCGGCGTCAAACTAAAGTGGCGAAAGGAAGAAGCCGATAAAGCAAACGAAAGCGACGCTGTGCAGAAAATAACGGCAACTCAATGAGGGTGAAGCCGACGCCGCATCATCACACCTCCCTCCCGGCACCCAGGCGGTCCCCCTCCCGCCGCCTGGGTGTTTTTATTTTGGGGTGCGAATATGTGTGCAAGGGTGCAGGCGTGTAAGGGTGCGCAAAAAGGGATGAAGTGCCAAGCGCAATGCTCGGCGTAGGGTGAAAAGTTCGGAGTGCGATTGTTGGTCGCCAAAATTCCGGCGCTCAAACCAACGAACCCAGTTTTTCGCGCAGGTGCCTGAGGACTTTCTCCTTCGGGTCTATCTGTCGGCGTTCATTCTCCCCTGAAACCGTTGCTTCTTCTAACGCCTTCAATGTCTTCCTCTCGGTGGTCATAGAACTGACATAGGCGCAAAAGTCACCGCACATTGTGCAAACGCCCTTCTCGTAATCTTCGCTCATCATCCGATACTCTCTGGCTTTGTCCGGGTCAATGGCTAAGGAGAACATTGTTTCCCAGTCCAACCGATAGCGAGCCTTTGACATCTCCAAGTTTCGTTCCCATGCTCCCTTGACGCCTTTAGCGATATCACCTGAGTGGGCTGCGATGCGAGTAGCAATGATGCCCTGTCTGACATCTTCAGGGTCAGGCAACCTCAAATGCTCCGCTGGAGTGATATAGCACAAAAAGTCTGCTCCTGCAGCGGCGGCGATAGCGCCACCGATAGCGCCTGTGATGTGGTCGTAGCCCGCTCCAATATCGCAAGTAAGCGGTCCCAGCACATAAATTGGCGCTCCGTAGCAAAGCCGCTTCATCATCTTGATGTGAGCCTCAATGTGATGGATGGGAACATGTCCAGGTCCTTCAATCATGACTTGAACTCCCGCTTCCCATGCCCTCAAAGTCAACTCACCGAGCACCGAGGTTTCATACCACTGAGCGGCATCGCCTGCATCGGCAATGGCGCCTGGTCGCAAACCGTCACCGAGGCTGATAGTCACATCATATTTGGCGCAAATTTCCAGCAATCGGTCAAATTGCTCGTAAAGGGGATTTTCGGCGCGGTTGTGAGCCATCCAATGTGCCAACAACGAGCCGCCGCGAGAGACCATACCACAAGCACGGTTTTGCTGGACGAAGATGCGGATAGAATCTCTGGTGACACCACAGTGCAATGTCATGAAATCCGCACCTTGTTGGGCTTGCCGTTCAATGACTTCAAACAGGTGTTCCGGGTCCATTTCGGTGATGGATTTGCCTTCCCTAAGCAACTCCCACGCCACCTGATAAATGGGCACGGTTCCCAGAGGCTTGCGCCATCGGTTGATGATGGTCGTGCGAATGAAGTCCAAATCTCCGCCAGTGCTCAAGTCCATGATTGTGTCGGCTCCGTATCGCTCGCAAACTTCAACCTTCAGCAACTCCTCCTCAAGGTCTATGTGGTCGGGTGATGTCCCGATGTTGGCATTGACTTTCGTTCTAAGCCCCTCGCCAATGCCGACGGGATAGTAGTTTGGGTGGTTGATGTTTCGCGGTATGACAACGCGCCCCTTTGCAATTTGCTCCCTAAGCCATTCGGGATCAACGCCTTCGTCTTGGGCGACTACGCGCATCTCTTCGGTTATGATACCTTGCCTTGCAGCCTGCATTTGAGTCACGGCTGAAAACACCTCCTTCGGGCTTTTGACGGGGCACTTCAAATTTTGCCTTCAACCCATTCGCTTGTTCCGTCCTCAAAGTGTTCCCGCTTCCAAATGGGCACAATTTCCTTGATGCGCTCAATGGCATAGCGAGTTGCTTCAAAAGCATCGGAACGATGGGGAGCGGAAACGACGATAGCGACGGAAATCTTCCCGACAGAAAGCGTGCCCGTTCGGTGAACTATAGCGACTTTGCACAGTTGCCACCGATTCAACATCTCCTCAGCAATCCGCATCAGTTCCTTCTTAGCCATCGGTTCATAAGCCTCGTATGTCAGAGCGGTGACCTTTTTGCCGTGACTTAACTCCCTAACAGTGCCGACGAAAGTCACTATTGCGCCTGCTTGTGGCGAAGCGACGAAGGCGAAAAGCGATGTCAAGTCTATTGGCTCGGGCGAAACATCAACCCAAACTGTCGCCTCCGATGAACCTCCGCTAACTGGCGGTATCAAAGCAAGTTCGTCGCCATCTTTGAGCAAGGTTTTTTCATCGGCATGTTCAAAATTGACGACGAACCTGTAGTGGTTGAGGCGGTCGCTGAATTTCGGGAACTCTCGCAGCAACGCTGAGACGGCATTAGCCACCGATGACCCTTCGGGCAGCGCCAAAACTATTTCGTCGCATCCAATCAGGTCCTTTGCAGGACCGAGGAACCGGATTCGAACCTTTATTTCGTTGTTGCCCATCTCAGTTCACTCCTGCGCCCAGTGGGCGATGCCGATCCCAAGCAAGTGTCTGACTTGACGCCACCATCGGAAGAATTGCGAGAAGCCGGGGACTCCTTTGAGGAAAGCGAAAGGTTGCCAGAAGTAAAGGGCTTTAGTGTCGGCTTCAACGCTTATCCACGAAATTGCCCGCCCTAAAGCCAAGGAAGCGAAAAGACCGAGAAACAGGTCCCAAGTGCCGTATTTGCGAAAGCCCCAGCAAAGCAAGGTGAACGCCAAACTGACCACCACCACAACCAACATCGGCGCATCGGGGACATTCTTGCTCAAGATGACAACTTGGTGGGTTTGTCCAGTTGGGTCGTTCATGACCTTCCTTTGCTGTTCAGAGGCTTTTAAAGTGTCCCCATAAAGGTGAAGGGTCAATGCCCCAAGTGCACCTACGACGACCCCGAAAATCGCTTGAAGCGGTTCCCTCATTAAAGCCACAACAGCCGGGTAGGTGAAAATGAGACCTAACAGCGCATTGAAGGTCGAGAGCCGCCAGACCATTTCAACGGTCAAAAGGGCAACCAATGCCAGTAGAACCAAAACGATGGCGATGGGTATCGCCACATGCCTCAAAAGAAATCCCGCGATGCCCAACAGTCCCAGTCCGACGATTACCATCACGAAAATGCCCAAGACAGGCAAAAGGTAAGTGGTTGCGAAATCCGTAGCCGCTTTCTTCCAATCCGTCGTAGGGCGAGCCATTTCCCTCTTGCACCTCCGTCGCTTTTGAGTGAGCAAGCGCCTTACAATAATGCCATGCCTATTGAGCGAAAGCAACTTCTGAAGGCGCACCGACGAAGGGACGGCTTGGCATGTTTTTCAACTCGAATCGTCTGCGTTCGGGAGGTCTCTTGGGGGTGTGTCTACAAGTGGGATGAGAACTTTCCTCGGTTTGTTCCCTTCGGCTGGACCGATAATCCCAGCCTTCTCCAACTGGTCAATCAACTTGCCTGCACGCGGGTAGCCGATTTCCAGTTCCCGCTGCAGCAAACTCGCTGAAGCGTATCCTTTCCGCCTGACGATTTCAACAGCCTTGTCAAAGAGCGGGTCTTTTTTGTCCAACTTGACGCCCAACATCAGCGCCTCTTCGTCCTCGTCGGAGTAAACATCGAAGAGGTATTCGTCGGGTTCGCCATATTCGTTGACCAGCACCTCAACAACTCGGTGAACTTCTTGTTCGCTGACGAATGCACCTTGTATGCGAATTGGTTTAGGAGCGTCAATGGGTTGAAAGAGCATGTCGCCGCGACCGATAAGCCGTTCAGCGCCGTTGCAGTCTAAGATGACCCTACTGTCCGTCTGGGAAGCAACTGCAAAGGCGATGCGCGACGGGATGTTGGCTTTGATCAGACCGGTGATGACATTGACCGAAGGGCGCTGTGTGGCGACGACCAAGTGAATGCCAGTTGCGCGAGCCAGTTGAGCGATGCGGCAAATCAGCTTCTCAAACTCGCCCCCAGCCTGCATCATCAAGTCGGCAAGTTCATCAATGACGATCACAATATGAGGCAAGGGTTCTTCGTCCTCGGACTCCTTAACGGCTTCGTTGTAACTGTCAATGTTGCGAACGCCTTTGTCGGCGAAAAGTCGGTATCGCCTTTCCATCTCTCGAATAGCGCATTTGAGGGCTCTAATAGCACCCTTGACATCAACGACGACGGGGTGAGCGAGGTGCGGGGCTCCGTTAAAAAGCGTCAACTCAACCCGCTTGGGGTCAATGAGGGAGAACTTAACCTCATCAGGATGAGCCCTTGACATGATGCTAATAATCAGCGAGTTCAAGCAAACGCTTTTGCCGCTATTTGTCGCTCCCCCGATGAGCAGGTGAGGCATTTTGCTTAGGTCGGCAAGTTTAGGCACGCCAGCGATGTCTTTGCCCAAGGCAAAGGTCAACTTTGAAGGCGCCGTTTTGAACTCTTCAAGTTCAAGCAACTCCCTGAGGCGAACCAAAGCGATTCGTTTGTTCGGGACTTCGATGCCAATAACGCTCTTGCCGGGAACGGGCGCTTCAACTCGGACATCAATTGCTGCAAGGGCTAACGCTAAATCGTCGGCAAGGTTTTCAATCCGCTTGACCCTGATGCCGGGCGCAGGTTGAACTTCGTAGCGAGTTATTACAGGACCTCGCTTGACATTGACGACCTTCGCTTCAATTTTGAAACTCGCCAATGTCTCCTCAACCAATCGGATACCTTCCTCGATGCTCGTGGTCGTCTCCGGGTTGTCTTCGGGGTGAGGCGGTTCAAGGGCTTTGACAACTTTTTCGTAGTGGTCCGGCAAGAAGGAAGAACTCCGCCGCCTTGAACGCTTTACGGTCCCAGCGCTGACGATAGTCTCCATCGGGAAAGGAAACTCGCTATCGTCAGTTTGAGTGACCGAGAGTTTCGATTGAGCGGCGGACAGTTCCGGCTCTGAAGTTGGCTTTTCGGGCTCTTTTTCTTGCTCACCCTTCGCTGTCGCCTGAGTTGCTTTAGTTCTCGCTCTCTTGGCTGTCTGCCTTGCCCTTTGCTCGTGCCAAGACTTAATCAACGAAGCCCACACTTTGCTTGCCCTTTCCCTAAACGCTGAAATCAACTCCGTCAAGGTTCGCCGGGAGGCGACCAAAAACCCGACAAGTGTTGCAACTGTTAAGACGATAACTGCTCCAATGTTCCCGAAAGCTTTCCGAAGCGCCAAAGAAGTTAACGCTCCGACCCAGCCACCGTGCCCTGCAATGTTTTCCGAGACCAACTCCTGACCGCTCGGAACGCTGAAATGCAATGCCGTTACCAGCACCCAAAGCAACGCCGCACTGCCGAGGGAAAAGGATACCGCTGGGAAGTTGCGTTTCTGGGCTATTAAAGCGACGCCGGTAAGAGCCAACAGGGTAGCGAACGCGTATGAACCGATGCCGAAAAGCACTCTGAGAACGCTCGTCAAGTAATGCAAAACAATTCCGCCTGCCCGCCCTGATAAGCCGACAAAAAGCAACCCTCCTAAAGCCAAAAGGAGCAAGCCAATGACCTCATACCAAAGGTCGGGCAAGGCGTGAACAGTTTCTTTCCGACCGTTTTTCTTTGTCGCTGTCCGTTTTTCAGGCATGCGACCAATCCCCCGCTAAGGCGGTCGCCCCTTCGTCCCTGAAGCCCCGCATTTCAGGATAGCACATCAGCGGGAAAATTGTCTCGCAGAACAGTCTCGTAGAGCCGAAAATGCATCAACGCAACTTTTTGAACGGTCTGGAGTTCAGCAAAATTTTGGGCAGCCAGTTCGTAGCGCCTCCTCTCCTCTGGATGCCTCAATCTTGAGATGGCTTCGGCAAATGCATTGGCGTCTCCTACAGGCACCAAAATCAACGCCCCAGATTGCTCAGCAAGTTCCCTCAAAGGTGGCAAGTCTGAGGCGACAATGGGCTTGTGGTGAGCCAAAACCCTCATCAACGATGCTGAACCGCTCAAGTAGCGGAAAGGCGCAACGACAACATCAGAAGCAGCCAGCCAGAGGTCAACATCTTGTTCCGGCAAGTAGCCGGTGACATGAATTCGGCAACGGAGCGGGTGTTCGCTGATGAGAGACATCAACTTTGCGTAGTAACCGGTCCTGTCAAGGGGGTGCGGTCCACCAGCGAAAACGAGTAGCGTTTCCTTAGGAAGCGAAGACAAGGCTTCAAGCAAAGTTTCGTAGCCACGACGGGGAACGATGAACCCGAAGGCAGTGACAACAAATCGCCCCGTCAATCCCAACTTTTGCTTAGCCTCTTCGGACGAGAGGCTAATTCTCGGTTTCGGCACCCACATAGGGATGACCGTCACCCTTTCGTGCCCTAACCTTTTCAGTTGCTCGGCAGCGAAACTTGACAAAGTGATGAGGCTTGAAATTCGTCTTGACCGAAACAACCGCTTTTGAACCCAGACTTTGATGAGCCTGACCAAAGGCGAACCCGTCGTGTCGACCTCGTGGACAGTCACGATGGTCGGTTTGTCCAGTTGCTTCAGGAAGAAGGGGAGCAAGTTCCGAAAGGGCTTGAGACCGCCAAAAAAGTGCGGTGCGAATTGGATATGAACCAAGTCAGCATCCCTTGTCGCTTCCGCTGCCTCCTTCCAGTATGTCCGTTCACGCCACCAACCGAGCGGTCGTCGCTGCTCCAACCAAACCTGAACGCCTGCAGGCACGATGGAGACTTTACATTCGGGCAACTGTTGCAATGCTGCTGCGAGTTCCTCAGTGTAACAGGCAATCCCGCACCGGACGCGCCAACTGGTCACCATTGCCACTTGCATGTTCATTCGCTCCATCTAACGGGTTGGCGGCTTCAAAGGTTTGAACCTCAACTCGCCCTTTTCCAGCATCTCCTTGAACTCTTCCGGCGTCAACGCCATTGTTGAGCCGTCGGCGAAAAGGAACAAGTTGTAGCCGTTATGGCGACCCGGGTTTGGGATGTCTTTGCCAGTGCCAACAGCGTTGCGCTTCGTTTGGGTTGTCTCGTAGATTAGCACGACCTCGCTTGGCGGATACATCTCGGGATGCCAACGAGGAGCATTGTGCTCGTTGTCCCATGCGTAGGCGTTGAAGGCGTAACCGTAGCCGCTTTTGCCCTCAAGTTTTGGGCAATGGAAAACGAACGCCCGCTGGCTTGGCGGAACCATGTCCTCAAGAGCATCGCACCAATTTTGAGGCGGCGGCAGCAAGTTGTCGTAGCGCTCCAAGTAAAGTTGCAAAGCCGCAGCCAATCGCCCCAATCTCGTTTCGCACAATTTCCTCAATTCCTCCTCTCTCCGCGCCTTCATTCGGGGTTCCATCACTTTCATCACCCAAATTGCAGCGATAAGCACGATAACCACGAGGGCGATTGCCCCAACAGATCTCATTGCCTGTCACCTCTCCAACGGTTTCAACACAATTTTTGCAGCAGGTTGGACAGGTTCGCTTAGTCGCCGCATTGATTTTGCTGCGCGCAAGGAAACTTGAGCAAGGGAGGCTTGGGATTATGGCGATTTTCGTGACGGAAAGTCAGGTCGCTGAATTGCTTGACATGTCGACAGCCATTCAAGCCGTTGAAGAGGTCATGAAACTTCATGGGGAAGGCAAGGCACTCAATCACCCGCGCCAAAGGGTGAGGCGGCAAGGCGTGATTTTGCATTGGATGGCTGCGACGGTGCCTGAATGGGGGATGACGGGTTTCAAAGTTTACACGCCTCGTTCCGTCCTGTTCTTCCTTTACGGCGCTGAGGGCGAACTTTTGATGGTTGCAGAAGCGGCGAAACTGGGGCAAATCCGAACAGGCGCTGCTTCGGGAGTGGCAACCAAGTTTATGGCTCGCCTTGACTCTAAAGTTGTTGGAATCATCGGAACTGGCTTTCAGGCTGAAACCCAACTTTCAGCCATCTGCCAAGTCCGTCCCATTGAGAAAATTTTCGCTTACAGCAGGACGCCTGAACGAAGGGAAAAGTTCGCTGAGAAAATGACTGAGCAATTGGGCGTTCCCGTCATCCCAGTCGCATCAGCGGAAGAAGCAGTGAAGGATGCTGACATAGTTGTCACAGTCACCACATCAAAAACGCCCGTCCTTTTGGGAGCGTGGTTGAAACCAGGAACTCACATCAATGCCGTCGGCTCAAACTCTTTGGTGAGGCGTGAGTTGGATAGCGAGGCTGTGAGGCGTTGCCATCGCATCGTGGTGGACGATAGGAGGCAGGCTCAAATTGAATGCGGTGATTTGCTTTCCGCCGTTGAGCGCGGCGATTTGGCTTGGGATAGGTTGACTGAGTTGGGCGAAGTTGTGGCGGGGAAGGTCAAAGGTCGGGAACGCAATGACGAAATCACGCTTTTTGAGTCTCAAGGCATCGCCCTTTGGGATTTGGCTGTAGGCAAGGTCGTTTATGAACGAGCCACTGAGAAAGGCTTGGGCCA
>Ga0209225_1004606_pt1 | contig 10801 bp, 5 predicted proteins | sample WasSprMetagenome_FD_184732 | JGI IMG/M metagenome (GOLD analysis project Ga0209225, IMG submission 184732) | Sulfidic aquatic microbial communities from Washburn Spring, Yellowstone National Park, USA - WS (SPAdes) (version 3) | ecosystem: Environmental > Aquatic > Thermal springs > Hot (42-90C)...
CACCTCCAGCGGTAGCCCAAGCCTTTCGCGCTCCCGCCTGAGCGCTTCCTTTACCCACTCTTCCATTATTCCCTATCTAGTTAGGGAATACTTAAATCTTTCGGTTCATTTCACCCCAGATCTGCCCTGCCGGGGCAGTAGAACGGAGGATTCTATTCCCTAACTTTTTGCGGAGTTACGGTTTGTAAAATACTGTGGGGATGCTTGTTATTTCGATGAATAAACCGTCGGCTCCTCTAAGCTTTCCGGGATACAAATAAGCTTGAACTACCCAAGGATAATCGTCTCTGTATTGTTTCAGCTCTTTCAAGTATTTTTTCATGTATTTCTTTTGCTCCGGTTCTTGCAGTAGTGGGCCAAAAAAAGCTCTAATTTCATAATAAAGCGAAAAACAGTTTGCCCCTTTCAGTGTTAAACAGTTAATTAATTGCGTCTTTGTGTCTTTAATAAAATTTTCTAAAGACACATCTGGTGGTTTGGGTTTAAAAAAAGTACCTTTTATGACAAAATTTTCTGCTCGCATATTTTTTAAATATGCTTGTTGTTTTTTGCTCCGCTTAAAATCGCTAACGAATCTAGGGCCTTCATCCCTATCTCTTCGTCTAATAGCTTGCTCGTCCAAAACCAGATTTCTTCAGGCATGGCATTTTCGATATATCGTATGTATCTTTGAATTTCGTGAGATGTTTGTGCTTTATTTACGAGCGCCACAGCAAGGCCTATTCTATATGCCACCTCGTAAGCAGCGGGATCGCTCTCGTTCATAATTATGTGAACTGTTCCTCGGTAGGTTTTTGTCGGAAAATTTTCGGCTGCTCTTTCCAACATATGACGTATCGCTATAAGTTTGGCGCCTTCTGCTTTCCCTATTATAAATGCTGGCCTATGTTTCTCAATTTCCCTTTTTGGATACCTATGATATGCTTCTACGATTACTTTTTCAGGATGCCGACGGCGCCATTTTATTATGTATTTAAACGGCATTCTCTCCCTTTTTAGGCTTTATTTCTAATCCTACCTTAATGTTCGAGTCTCCCGATCCTAAGGTGTTTTTCAACTGTCGCTTTATTTCATCTATTTGGATGTCATCACCTCCTATTTTTATTGAACCCTCGAATCCAGGAAGCCCCCATCCCGCTATGTTGTTTAGGATTTTGACTGCTGGTTTTTCTATCCCCTTCTCGTCCGTTTCTAGGGTTATTTCTAACTTCAAATCAGGTGAAGAAGCTTTAGTTTTGACCTTCACTTCCGTGGAAAATTTCTTGCCTGCTCTCAATAGCCGAAGGAGATTGATGAATTGCGTTGCCACATCAGTAGCGCCCAATATCCTTATGGTCACTTCTGTTGCAGTTTCAATCCCCTCCCGTCTCGCCCATTTTTCTAAGTCCTCTATCAACATTCTGGGGGGTAGCGGCTCAAAAGTTTCTTTCTCCGGAGAAATATCAAAATGAGTTTCGACGATCAGTTTTTCTTTTGGTTTTTGAGAACATTGGCAAGGCCAAGCTTGACACTTTGGACATAAATGCCCATGTGGATCTGTCAGACCCTGTCGCCCCGCCTCTTCTGGTAATAGTAAACGAGAATCGCTACTGATTATTACTCGTGTTGGTGGATTTTCGGGAGCATAAACTTTGTCCTGCTGTATTAGAACCCATAAGCCCCTCTTTACCCCCTCTATCAATGTTTGTTCGAACAGTTCTTGGTTTTCGGGGAGTACTACTCCTGTTTTCCTGTGGAGGTTTTCAAAAAGAGCTTGAGTCGTCGTTTCCGGCACCTGCACTGGCCATGCTTCTTCTTTAACATAATCTGGGTCTAGTGGTTCCTCTGTTACCCTGTGGAGACTTTTGGATAATATTTGCCAAAGTACTTCTTGTCCCGGTTGAGCCGTTCCGTATCCGCTGGGTCGGAAGTACTTAGCCTCTATTTTTCCTCTCTTTGTAGCGTAAACTAGGTAGGTAAAAGAAGATCGAATAGTGTCATTCAATGCCATTTCATACTGACCTAGCTTTTGTTGGATGCTTTTCTTTTTCTCGTGGGGTATTCCATATTTTTCTGGGTCGTTTACTAAGGCTTTCACTACCTCCAGCCTTGCAGCCGCATCGCGCAGATTTTCCCAAGCTCCCTCTTTAGCCACTAGGAGGAAGAGATTGTTTCGGTATGTGCGCAGATTTCCACGAGAGTCCCGGTAAAGGATAAACTGAGCTATTTTTTCTTTTTCAGAGACTTCTCCTTCCCTAGCTATGGTGTGACCCATTATTGGGTTCAAGATAGCAACTTTAAGGTCCGTGTTGTCATCTATCTTTCCTGGTTCCTCTGGGAAGATCTCTAGAAAGAAATGCCCCTTTGTTGAGTAGAGCTCCTGAAGAGTCGTTCGGATAGTTGAAATTATTTTGGATGTGGGTACATTTTGGGATTCTTGATCTATTATGCGGTTTTCCGTTGGTTCTCTTTTGAAGACAAACCTAGTCCCTACCTGTTCAATATACCAAAATGTTTCCGCCATCAGCGGTAGAACTTGATCTCTGTAGTATGGAACGTGTTCTTCTCCTGGTACTGCTAGGACAGTAATTAGGGTTTCTATGTCTATGCCTTTTGACTCTTCTTTTGCTCCTGTCAGGCTGTACAAGTATATAGTGTTACAAGCCCGTCGGAAGAGTGGTGCTTTAAAGTGGCTTTTATACTCTTCATCTTTTTGCTGAGCTTTTGCTTTCCTCCCGCTACCTGAGTAAACATCCGAGGCTATGGCATTTATGTATTTTTCTTCCTTCAAACGGGTTGTGAGTTCTTGGACTATTTCGGGTGACGAAAGATCTACGTGGTAAGGATGTATTAAGAACGCATCCTTCTCTTTTTCTTTCCATATTTTGTTTATCACGTGGGCTAAAAGGCGCAGGGCCCCTCTGGTTCTTTGAAATTCCGGGAGAGTGGATAAGCGTTGGTATAACACATCTATGAGTTCTGGGTGAAAGGGATACGTTTCGGCTATGCGGTTTTGGTATTCTACGGTGCGGTAGTGATTTGGAGCCTTGATCTCCTCATACATTTGTACATAGGCTTTGGCCGTGCTTTCTGCAATTTTTGAGTTTATGGAGTCAAACAGACGTCTTTTGAGGATATGGGGGATATCCTCTGCTTTCACGGGTTCGATGGATTGCATTTTGCGGTTGAGAATCTCCATCGCCCCAGTTAGTTCCCTGCGGACGGCATCCGCGGCATCTATGTAAACATCACCTGCCACGCTTATGATTAGGACACACCCTTCGGCTTCGCAAACCGATAGAGAGAGCGTGTGAATGAAATGTTTGACTCGGGTTAAAAGTTCAGGCTGGTCCTTTACTAGGTCTAAGTATTTTGGTAGCTCATCTATGAGAATAAGGGTCGGCTGTTTTTTGAGAAGCTCCGTAATCGTTTGGCGATCCGGCAGACCCTCCGGAGTGTCCGAGTTTTTAGCTAGTTGAGTTTCGCCTAGTTGATGAAGGAAGTCCGCCCAAATGGTTCGGTATAGGTTCTCGCCCCTCTTTACCCCTCTTCCACCATACGCGCTCCCATCTATAACCACCACTCTACAGTTTTGGGGCGTTTGCTCAATTTTTAACATCTTTTGGATTTCCGGATTTGTAGGTTCTCTAACCGCGTAATATACTGCCGCCATAGTATGACTCTTGCCACCCCCAAAACCGGCATCGAAGAGTAACACGGGATTGATAGTCTTGGTTCCTGCTAAGTGCTGTAGCACATCCAATAAGATCTGTTTTAGCGTGGCAGTTGGATGCGTGGCCTGAAAGAAGGATTCGGCATTATGGTATGGAGGTTTGGCCGTACCCTCGGCTATTGTATACAGGTCCAAGGCGAGTTCGGCTTGAAGATACTTTCCCTCTATAATATCCCGTTTTGGAACACAGGCCTGAGGATCCCATATTGGAACGAGGGTTTTTTTAGGCATGATTGCCCGATAGACACTTAAATCAGAGGGTTATAATACTTACGGGGGAATAAAGGTGGTCGGGGAAGAACCTCTAATTAGTAAATGGTTTCCCATAACGGAGGTGAGCGTAGAAAGTTTGAGAGAGCGTTCGACCGGTCACAATCCTCCTACCAATCGAATTCACGTATGGTTCGCTCGCCGCCCTCACGCTACAAGTAGGGCTGCGATCCTATGTAGTTTGCTACCTGCTCACGCTAAAAAAGAGGATGTTTTGAAGTTGTTAGGCATACCTGTTGGCGCCGACCTCAAAAAAGCTGAGGAAGAAATAATGAAAGCAAAAGCCAAAAAAATCAGGTTAAAAAGTAACCCGTTCTATTGGAAGAAGTCCTATAAACATACACCAACTATTTCGGATCTGACTAACTTGTTTAAGAACTTCAAAGAGTTCTGGGGCATTGACCGTCCCTTAGTCGTAGACCCAATGGCTGGCGGGGGTAGCATTCCTTTTGAAGCCATGCGGTTGGGTTTGCCCGTGGTGGCTGGAGAGCTGAACCCAGTAGCTTTTGTGATTTTGAAGGGAACGCTCGAATATCCTGCCAAATTTGGGAAAAAGCTTCTTCCTGCCGTTGAACGTTTCTGTAAGGAAATTCATGAAGCCGCTAAGAGGGAACTCGAGGAGTTCTTCCCAAAACAGGAGGGGGAAGAGGTTTATGCCTATCTATGGGCGAGAACGATAAGGTGCCCCGGATGTGGATTGATTATCCCTCTTTCGCCAAACTGGTGGATCGTAAACAAGGAAGAAGAAAGTGTTGCCGTCAAGTTAGTGATTCCGAAAAGTGGCGACACCTGCACTTTCGAAATAGTATCCAACCCAAAGAAACAAGGATTAGATCCTGATAGGGGGACCGCTAAAGGTGGAAGCGCTGAATGCCCGCGGTGTCACATGGTGATCAATGGAGAAAGTGTGAAGCTAGAGGCACAAAATGGGCGGATGGGCCACCAGTTCTACTGCGTATGCGTGAAAAAAAAATCTAAAAAGAAGAAATGGGATTTCAGAGCCCCCACCGAGCAGGAAAATGAAGCCGTGAAGAAAGCTGAATTAAGATTTAAAGATAAATTATCAAAATGGAATGCTCTGGACCTCATCCCTTCTGAGAGGATACCTGAAGGGCTAAAAACTAGGGAACCGCTAAATTTTGGTATTACTTCTTGGCGCGATATGTTTAACCCTCGCCAGTTGCTCACCCATCTAACTTATTTAGAGAAGTTTCTTGAGGCTAAAGAAAGGCTGTTTTCCGGAAAAACCCGTGGAAGCGAGGAATGGGAGTTTGCTGAGGCTGTTGTAACCTATGGGGCTATGGTGTTCGACACATGTGTTGATTATAATTGTCTCTTAACTAGATGGGCACCAGATCGCACAGTCATAAAGGGTTCCAAGGATGTTCAAGCTTTCCCATTTAGGTGGAGTTATGCTGAATGGAATCAGCTAGTTTCCCAAGGAGGCTATGATTGGGCATTATCTAAAGTTCTAGATGCCTTAGAGGAAATAACTAGTCTTCTACCACCGAATCCGCACAAACCGCTGATTTACTGCGGAAGTGCCACCAAAATACCGCTTGAAAACAAAAGCATTCCTTGTATAGTTGTCGATCCTCCCTATGCCGAGAACGTTATGTATGGGGAGATCAGTGATTTCTTCTATGTATGGCTCAAGCGACTCCTAGGTGATATTTTTCCAGAGGTTTTCAAAACAGAACTCACCGAGAAAGATGAAGAGGCCTTAGCTAACCCTGCCCGTTTCAAAGGTAAAGGCAAAAGCGCCAAAAAGCTTGCCCAAGAAGACTACAGGACTAAGCTGGAAGTCTGTTTCCGCGAAATGTATCGTGTTTTACGAGACGATGGGATAATGACAGTCATGTTTACCCATCGGGCGGCCGAAGCCTGGAGCAGCCTCGCCATAGCTTTGATGAATGCCGGTTTCACCTTCATAAGCAGTTGGCCCGTTAGCACGGAACCGTCAGAGAAGTACGGAAAAAAAGGAAAAGGTGCTTTGAAATATACGGTATTGTTAACTTGTAGAAAACGCAAGAGTAATCATCCAGGTATCTGGGAACACATAAAAGATGAACTCCGCCAAATTGCCAAACAAAAAATTGAAGAATACGACAAACTGGGCATAAGCGGCCCTGATTTGAAAGTCTGCGTGTATGCTCCGGTCTTAGGTAGGTTTGCGGACTATTACCCGGTTAAAACTGCAACGGGAAAGGAAATAGACCCGCAACAGGCTCTGGATTTGATAACAGAGGTCTTAAACGAAAGATTTCTGCAGGAAATTGGCATAGAAAACGTAGACAAGGAAACGGCTGCCTACCTAAACTTACTGGCTCTCTCTCCCACGGCCAAAACCGAATACGAAAAGGCTCGCCTTGCCACGGTCTTCGGCGGACTGGTTACCCTAGATACCCTAGATGTGAAAAGCACCTATGGTCTGGTGGAAAAGAAAGACAAAGAAGTCCATATATTGTCCGCAAGGAAGCGACAGGCCTTGGGGATAATAAATCCGTTCGATGTGAAAACCCTTAAAACAACCATAGATCAAGTCCACGCGGCCATATTGTTGTATGAACGAGGAGGAGTAACGGAAGTCAGACGCCTCATGGAAGAGAAGAATCTCTACACCACGGGCTCACCTTTTTTAGCCGTGCTACAAGCTTATGCTAGATACGCTGAGAACTGTGCTGACGAAAACTTTGAAAAGGATGCATCAACGGCGAAGGTTCTCCTTGAAGTCTTAGGCAAAACAATAAGATGGGCACCGAAGAAAGAAGAACGTCTGGACCATTACTTTGAATCATGATAATCCATAACTGGTTCTATACGTGGCACATCCGCGCTGCGCACCAAACTCTTCCAAACTGGTAAACGTCTTTCTAGAACCTCAAGTTGCTTAAGCATTTTTTCAGCGGCGGCCAAATTTTCTCCCAAGTACCCTCCAAAGGTTTCTCTCCAGCGTTCTCTCGAAATTTTTTTTGGTAGAACATCGATTGGATCAACGTAACGAGCTTGATTGAGTATTATTTCCCGTCGTTCACTCAAAAATTTTACCAGTTCAGGTCTACCCGCAACTACGCGCTTAACCCCTTCGATCATCTCATCAGGAGAAACTTCGCGAGGATTGCCGAGATCTAAGCTAGCTCTAAAAACTCCGGCCCTAAGCAAATATCTAGCAACCAGTTGTAAGGCACCTAAACGCATAGCTTCAGCAAAATTCTCAAGCCTTTTAGGCAGATCCTCCTCTAGTCTTAGATTTGCTTCTTTTCTTCTATCTTCAATCATGCTCCTAAAACGCTCAACACAATCACAAACCAATTTAAAGCCCTCCTTCAGCCATGTCTAAAACTTTTTCAAATAACTTAACTATCTCTACTGTATCAGTAACTTTTCGAGGCCCTCTGTCCGGTTCCACTACGTAGACATCCAACAGACCATCTTCACGCCCTACACCATATAAACTGAACGGCACTTTTTCCGGCGCATCCGCATAAAGTTCTAGCTCAGAGGCTAACCACTGTACAAAGGGATGACCTGGAACTAGAGCATCAGGTCTGCCAGGCATCAAAGACAAACCGTTCTCAACCAGAGGTCTGACTCTCTCAGGCAAGCGCTCCAAAGGCTCCACCAGTAAAAGATCCCCGCGCTTGATCAGGTGTAAGCCTAAAGCCTCACAGCCTATGCGAACAAATCTTTCCAAAACTCTATAAATTTCAACCTCCCCAAAAGCAGGCTTCAAGGGAAGGTCCTCGGCAAAGATTTTAGTCCTCTTTATCGCTTCATCCTTAGAGCGCTCTACTTCCTCAACAACTTCGGCGATACGACTTTGTAAATCCGCACCACGCAAACCTTCCTCAAAAGCCTTAGCCAAACCCTCTGCGATTATGCCGTTGGCAGGGCCAACAATAATCCACCAAATATGTTGCCGCTCAAAAAGAACCTTATACATCCTAGCTTCATACGTGTCGGGGTACCACACATTAACAACTTTGACCACATTGGCGGTCTGGCCAATACGATCCACACGACCGATACGCTGTTCCACTTTTGCCGGGTTCCAAGGCATGTCTACATTTACTACGGCACTAGCTGCTTGTAGGTTCAACCCTTCGCTCGCCGCATCACTACAAACAAGAACCTCCACTTGATTTTCTAGAGCTCTACTAACTGTCTCCTTCTCACAAATACACCAATTCTCTCTCGCTTGATCCCAAAGCTCCCCGCCACGGCCCGTATAGGTCCCCACTTTACTAGATCCAAGCCATTGGCTTATAAAATCGCGCAAAATGTCTACCGTGTCTGTGAACTTTGAGAAAACCAAGATTTTTCTTCCCTCGTTATGAAGCTTTTCAATGACTCTTCTGATAGTTCTCAATTTAGGGTCAGAACCAGCGCTAGCAGCTCTGCTATACAAAACAAGTCTTTCTTCCAAACTCTTGAGCTTCTCTAGTTCTCTCTCTACCAAACTACGCACGCGCTCAACCAAGATTTTCATGCTCTCTAGGAGTTCTTCCTCATCTAAGTCCTCTTCGACATCTTCGAGCATTTTCTCAGCCAATTCTCTGAGACGTTCTTCGTTCTTGGCTAGCAAGGCCTCCAACATCTCACGCCTTCTCCTAATGGTGTGATATGCCGATGCAAAACTGCTAACAAACCTCTGATAATAAACGGCTCTAATCAAACCAAAACCTCTTCCTCCCTCTTTACCCAAACGGCTCATATAGGCATCATAGTAATTTTTCAAATAATCTTCAAGCTCAGCAAGTAAGGAAGCGTGATTCTCATCAAGGAAGACATCCTCATTTTCCACCACACGCTCGGGAAACTTATAACCTTCCTTCTTCAGCCGCTCTCGTGTGTTTCTAATCATGAACCATGAGGTGGGCATCAATCCTCTCAAAACTTTGTCGAGAGCATCGCGCTGAGCAATACCCAACCGCTTCATAAAGGAGCGGAAATTACCAGCATTCTGAGAAGCTAAAATTTCCAAAAACTCTTCGTACCGATCACCTAAAAAAGCCTTAGCAACGGCTTCTCTATGGTGGGGCTCTAGATAAGTATTCGCGAACCATGCGATCAGAGTAAACAGATGTATCCATTCCTCATCACTCCGCTCTTCTGGGCTCTTGTTTAAGGCAACATAGTATTGCCTGAAAGCCTCTTCGTGAACCCAAGGTCCCCCTAAACCCAGTATTCTCAACAAATCTAGCATTTCCAACTCGTTTAGCTGGAGGGGTGTGGCGGTCAAAAGAAAAACATGAGGAGTGTAAGAAGATATCCCCATAGCCAATTCATAAAGTCTTGTGGCTCTCGAAGAGGAAAACGAACGCGTGATCCTAGCCGCATGGGCTTCATCAATCAAAACTAGATCGAAGGGTCTAGCCTTGAATAATTCTGGTTCAGAACCCCTACGGCCTCTTACATAATGCCAAGAAGCTACGATCAAATCTGCGGCATCAAAAGGATTGCCCGCGACAGGAAATTCTTTGCCATCGGGTGCCACCAAGGAATTGGGCCTTCCTGGTTTGAGCAAATAAGCTGCAAGGTTGAACTTCTTGCGAAGCTCATCCCACCACTGCCTTGTAACATTTTTTGGAGCTAGAACTAAGACCCTGCGAACATATCCCATCGTCCATAACAATTTAATACAAGCGCCGGCTTCAATAGTTTTGCCAAGCCCAACCTCATCTGCAAAGAGAACCCTGAACGGATAACGCTCCATAGCCAAATTTACTGCCCGCACCTGGTGCGGAAAAAGCCTAACGGGACCTAGACCCATATGCGCCAAATACTTGACCTTGGGCAAAATCCGAACAAACCTGCATGCAGGTAGAATACTTTTACCTAAAGGTTTCAGCTCTACGTCTGGTTTAGCTTTAGGCTCTTCTTTCGGAGCGAACTTGACAAGAGCCCTGCGAACAGCCTCAGGCAAGGGATAAACTTCGAAATCTGGATGCTCATCATTCCAAATGCGCTCGAAAGATCTTACGAGATCTTCAACACGCTCTCTGTCCCCTTCCCTCCAAGAATAAAAAACCACTATGCGTTCTCCATTGACCGTATATGCTGGTTCTGTTTCGTTCGCGCTCCCTTCCGCAGCGATGATATTTCCCTCTTTATCTTTGAAAATAAGGATTTTATAGTGAAAAATTCCTGTCTCTCCTAAATACAAATGCCGAGGCAAAACGACCTTAACCTCTAAAATTCCCTGATTGAACATCCAAGCCAAAGCTTCCAAGCGCCTTTTGACCAAAATGTCTTCAATTTTTTCTAATCCATCAGCAATCCGTTTACCTAGGTTTTCTATAATCTCTCTACCAGAAATCACACCCATCCTATACGCTTCCCAAAGCTCCTTTGGCACGTCGTGAGCCCCCAAAATCAAACGCATCCTACCACCATTTTTTATCAAACCGGCGACACCGCTTGCCGCATGAACTAGGGCTTCCACAGAAAAATAACCGGTAGCGCGATCGTAAGCCACGGAATGATGTAAAACTGGTATATAAAACTCTCGTGCTATTCTTTCACCTCGACCCTCAAAACTCAATCCGCTAACACCTGCACTCTTGAACGACATGTTTTTCAATAATGGAAAGGAAAAAAAGATTATTTAAGCCAAGGTGGTCAAGAAGCTCATCGATCTAGCTCCAGACCTGAAGAGCCTTACTGGAATCCGGGGCCTTGACCGAGATAGTTTCGGTGACTGAAAAAACAAACTGGTGCGGGGGAGGGGATTTGAACCCCCGAACCCCTTCGGGACCAGACCCTGAATCTGGCGCCTTTGACCTGGCTTGGCTACCCCCGCACCTTCCAGTTTCTTCC
>Ga0209225_1004608_pt1 | contig 10801 bp, 7 predicted proteins | sample WasSprMetagenome_FD_184732 | JGI IMG/M metagenome (GOLD analysis project Ga0209225, IMG submission 184732) | Sulfidic aquatic microbial communities from Washburn Spring, Yellowstone National Park, USA - WS (SPAdes) (version 3) | ecosystem: Environmental > Aquatic > Thermal springs > Hot (42-90C)...
CGTGGCAATCTCTTTTGAGATTGCTTCGTCGCTTCGCTCATCGCAGAGACAGAAAATGTTGTATTAAAAGCAAGATTGCCACGCCTGAACGCCAAGTGCGTTCAGGCTCGCAATGACAGAAAGATTAGGCTCGCAATGACAAAAAGGATGATTCGTCCATTGATGTTGCAAAATCTCTTGACCTCGTTTATTTTAAACTTGCTTCACTTCTTTTCCCCAATTTATAATCAAGGGGAAAGGAGGCATTTTAAATGAATTGGAAATGGGAGTATCTCACCGTTTCGGAATTTGAGAAGGCGAGGGAGCTCGCCGACCGCCTCGCCCTCATCCCCATCGGCTCCCTTGAAACCCATGGTCCACATCTTCCCCTCGGCAACGACGCCCTCACAATTGGAAAAATAGCGGAGCTCGTCGCCCAAATTGAACCCGTGGTCATCCTGCCCATCATTTTTTATACTCAATCCTATCAAGCAAAACCCCATCCCGGAACCCTCTGCATCCATTCCCCACTCCTTACCGCCTTTCTGGAAAACATCTGCGATGAGGCTTACAGAAATGGGTTTGAGAAAATCCTTCTCCTTCAAGGTCATGGTGGAAATGTGCCGATGATGGAGGGATTCCTCCGCCTTGTCGCTGATAAAGCCAAACCCTATGCGGTTTACAGCCTCCCTCCTTGGGCGGGTCTAATAGATGTCATCAACGAGATAAGAGAGACGGAGGATATCGGGCATGCCTGCGAGATTGAGACGAGCATATCCCTCTATCTCTTTCCCGAGGCGGTGAATATGGAGGCGGTGAAGGGGAAAGTCTATGAGAGGAAGAGGGATTTGGATGTCTATCCCGCCCAAACACCAGTTGACTGGATGGCTAACTGGCCTGAGGCGCCGGCGGGAATACCCGAAAAGGCAACGAGGGAAAAGGGAGAGAGGTTGGTGAAGGCTTGGGTTGATGTGATTGTGGATGTAATTCGGAGGATAAAGAGGGACGAAATCGTTCCCCAATTGATGAAGAAGCTTCAAAATTCTCAGTTTATAAGAAAGGAGGAATGAAAATGGAAGGACCGAGAGGAACGAAGAAGGAGGAATTTTGGGACCTCATAGAGCTTGTGAATTTGGTGTTTCGTCCGGAGACGCAGGCGATGAAGGAGGAGTATCAAATCCTCTTCAACGAGGAGAATCTTGATAATCTTCGGGTAATTGTTGAGGATGGGAAGCCCGTCTCCCACATAGGGACGCTTGAAAGGGATATATCCATTTTCAATTGTTGCTCAAGGGTGGGCTTGGTGGGAGCGGTATGCACGCATCCGAACTATCGCAACAGGGGATATGCTACTATCTTGTTGAACGATTGCATCAAGAGATTTGACGAACACGGCTGTGATTTTATGCTCGTCTCGGGAATAAGAAGGCTCTATGACTCCGCCGATTGCCTCCTCATAGGAGAGGTTTTCAGGCTGGAGGTGAGGGAGAGGGATTTATGGAGATTTGAGAGAAACGAGCAAATTTCTATTGAGGATTCGCCGGAGAGATATCTTGAGGAGATGATTAGAGCCTATGATGAGAAGGCTGTCAGGTTCATAAGACCGAGGAGGGATTGGGAGATAGCAATCAAGAGCAAGTTCGTTATGAACGCGCCTTGCGAGTTCTTGATAATAAAGGAGAAGGGAGAGTTCAAGGGATATCTCATCGTTCATTTCTGGGAGGGCGGAAGGATGGCGGAGGTTAGGGAGTATGCGGGAGATGGGAAGGCTCTAATGGATGCCATCCCCCATATATTTGAGAGATATGGGTTGGCGGGATTCGTCTTTCCCGTTCCCAGCGAGGATAGGGGACTGGCGAAGCCAATCCAAGATAAAGGCGTCTGGACGACGATTATCCCGATTTCGGGAACAGTGAGAATCCTCAATTTCCCCAGGCTTATGGAGAGGATGAGACCATATTTCAGGGAGAGGATTGGGGAGGAAGCGGATAAGATGAGATTTGAGGAGGGGGATGGAAGATATATCATTTCGCTCGGAGATGAGGAGTTCGTGATGGAGAATAGACGCTCAATGACTTGGACGATTCTCTCCCGTCCCGGCGGATATGAGATTGAAGGGGAGGGGAGATTAAGGGATTTGCTGAGAAGGATGCTTCCCATCCCCTTCGTTTGGTATGGAATAAATTACATTTGAAGGAGGAAAGGAAATGAAGTGGTTTGAGAGAGATTTCAGGAGAAATCTCGTTGATATGCACATTGATGACTGGGATGAGCGTTTCCTCTCCCAGCTGGAGCCGAAGAGATATGTTGAGCTATTGAAGAAGGCGAATGTCTCCACTGCTATGATTTACGCCACTTCCCATATCGGGCACTGCTATTTTAAGACGAAGACTGGTCATATGCATAGGGGAATAAAGGGGAGGGATATTACCGGCGAACTGATAGAGCTTTGCCACAAGGAGGGAATGAATGTAGTAGTTTATTACAGCCTTATTTACAACAATTGGGCTTATGACAACCATCCTGAGTGGAGGATGAGGCTGGCTGATGGGAGGGAGGCAAGGGCTTGGACTGGTCGCTATGGGATTTGCTGTCCCAACTCCGGCTATAGGGATTTCGCTCTGAGCCAGGTGGAAGAGCTTTGCAAGAACTACGATTTTGAGGGAATCTTCTTTGATATGACCTTTTGGCCAATCGTTTGCTACTGCCCATCCTGTCAGGAGAGGTTCCTAAGGGAAACGGGCAAGGATATGCCGAAAATCATAAACTGGGACAGCTCCGATTGGATGGAGTTTCAGAAAAAGAGGGAGGAATGGCTATCGGAATTCGCACGGGTTATGACGGAGAAAGTGAAGAGCTTGAAGCCCGAGGTTTCCGTTGAGCATCAGTTCTCAACCTGCGTTGCGAATTGGGTTTTCGGCGTGACGGAGGCAATCGCATCGGCAAGCGATTATTGTGGAGGTGATTTCTATGGCGGCGCTTTGCAAGAAACCTTTATATGTAAGCTCTATTATAATCTCACGAAAAATCAGCCATTTGAGTTTATGACGAGCAGATGCATTCATCTCAATGACCACACGACCACTAAGGCGAAGGAGCTTTTGGAGGCGCAGACATTCTCCGCAATAGCGAATGGAGGCGCCTTTCTCTTCATTGACGCTATTGACCCAATAGGAACGCTTAATGAAGGCGTTTATGAGACTATGGGGGAAATCTATGAGAAGGTGGAGAAATACGAGAAGTTCATCGGTGGGAAGCTCGTGCAGGATGTCGGCGTCTATTTCAGCTTTGAGTCCAAATTCGACCCACAGGATAATGGAAAGAGCGTTTTGGAGACATCGGGAAGGCAACCCCATCTTGATTGCGCCCTGAACGCAGTTAAGAGCCTCCTCAACGCCCATATCCCCTTCGGGATAATAACCAAGAAGAATTTGGGGGAGCTCAAAAATTATAAAGCGGTGATATTGCCCAATGTTTTGTATATGGATGAAGAGGAAGCGGAGGCACTGAGGGATTATGTCGCATCAGGAGGGAAGATTTACGCCAGCTATCAGACATCTCTCTTCGGGGAGAAGGGGAAGAGGAGCGATTTTCTCCTCTCGGATCTATTCGGCGTCTCCTATAAGGGGGAGACGAGAGAAGAGGTGACATATAGTAGTCCGGCGAAAGAAAATCCTTCTCTCTTCGGCGACATCACTTCACAAAGTCCCCTGCTTCTTTTCCATCAACAGATAATAGCTGAGCCCTTGAATAAGGAGGAGGTTCTCGCGAAGATAACGCTTCCCTATACCGACCCTGCGGATAGAACTATATGCGTCTCAATCCATTCAAATCCTCCGGGAGTGGAGACGGAAAATCCGGCAATCGTTTGGAGGAAGTTTGGAAAGGGTGAGGTTATCTGGGTTGCGGGACCGCTGGAGATGGTGGGAGAGGAGAGGCATAGGGAATTCTTTTTGAGGCTTATAAAGGAATTGGTAAATGGCGACTTCTCCTTTGAGGTCGATGCTCCCAAGGCAGTTGAGATGACGATGTTCAAGCAGGAAGAGGGATACATCATAAATCTTTTGAACTTCCAATCAGAGCTTCCAAATATTCCAGTTTTTGATATAAAGGTGAGGATAAGGAAAGATGGGAAGGATTTCAGAAAGGCTTTGGTTCTTCCCGAGGAGGTAGATTTGCCGATTAGGGAGAGGGAAGGATTCTGGGAGATCGAGGTCCCGAGACTGGATACATATTTGATGATAAAGGTTGTGTGAAGATGTAGAGGAAGGGATATACTTCCTTTTGTCATTACGAAGGCTTGCACATTCTGTCATTGGGCATGGATGCGTTAGCATTCAGGCGTGGCAATTTGGTTTCTATTGCAAGTCTTCCCCCTTCTGTCATTGCGAGAAGCGATTCGACAAAGCAATCTCAAAAGAGATTGCCACGCCCGCCTTCGGCGGGCTCGCAATGACAAATTTTGTTGTAAAAATTGAGATTGCCACGGCTTTCCTTCGGAAAGCCTCGCAATGACAATGGTAAGAAACTGTCATTGCGAGGAGCGAAGCGACGAAGCAATCTCTCACCCCTTTTGTCATTGCGAGCCTTCTGCGGAGCAGAAGGCTCGCAATCTCGTTTCTATTAACAAGTCCTCTTTCTGTCATTGCGAGCCTGAATGCGTTAGCATTCAGGCGTGGCAATCTCGTTTTAATGAGAAGATATTTCTAAAGGATCGAGATTGCCACGCCTTCCTTCGGGAGGCTCGCAAATGACAGAGAGGCTTGATATTGCGAGCCCGCCGAAGGCGGGCTCGCATCTATGGTATAGGTTTTTAATAAGGTGTTTCGATCTTCTCCACTCTTATGCGACCATCCAAATAGTTCCAAATCCTAAATTCATTTTTGACATATTTCAAATACAAGATAACCCTTTTTCTCCTCCTCAATTAGAAAATAATTAAATTTTATTTTCAATCCTCATTTCTACTCTTCATCTCTTCTCCGTTTCCAAAACCCTTACCCATGCCAACAATGACAGTCTGATCCCTTTCCTCGGGGACCTCAAAATAAATATATATTGACTATATTTCTCTTCTCCAAAATACTTATAGAAAATCCGAATAGGAGGCGAGAGGGTTGAAGGTATCAATAGGTTTCATTGCCTCTGGCTTGATTCTCTGCCTCATTCCCACTCTATCCGCATCAAGGTTGACGATTCCCCTTGATGGACAATGGGACTTCGTTAAGGTTTCCTCTCTTGATGAGCCGCCTCCATCCTCCGGCTGGCAGAAGATAAGCATCCCCGGCACACTCTACGGCTTCAATTACGAGAGAGCTTGGTTCAGGAGAACGATAAACATCCCGAAGGAATGGCAGGGCTCCCGCATAATCCTCCGCTTCGGTGGAGTGAAATACAACAGCAGAGTGCTTGTCAATGGGAAACATATTGGCGGATGTTTCAATGGCTACGATGCTTTTGAGCTGGACATAACCGATGCGGTTCGCTTCGGTGGGCAGAACGAAATCCTCGTCGGCTGCTATGATTGGACTGGGGTCTTCGTGGGAGAGAAGGTTGATTTCGCCTCAGCGATGGCGAAGAGAAATGTTGAACTAAGGGAGGTTCCCCAAGACAGAATCATCTCTCCAATCGGCGGTCATTTTGCTCAATATGGAATCTGGAACAGCGTTTACCTTGTTTCCGTTCCCCATATTTACATCAAGGAAGTTCTCATCAGCCCCTCAATTCGCCAGAACCAGATCAAAGTGGATGTGAAAATCCAAAATGCGGGAAATAAGAGCGAGACGATAACTCTGAAGGGAGATATCTATCGCTGGGATGGAAAGGGAAGGGATAAAGCTGGTCAATGGGGAATAAAGGGGAAGGCTCTCGCCAGCAAAAGCTCGGGGAAAGTTGAGATTCCCTCTGGCGAAACGAGGGAAATAACCCTGATTTATGAGAAGCCTCCCCTTGAAACTTGGTCTCCCTACACTCCCGTCCTCTATGTTTTGGAGCTTAAGCTGGAGCCGAGCGGTGATGTCCTGAGGGAACGTTTCGGCTATCGGGAGCTTTGGACGCAGGATGGAGATTTCTATCTTAACGGAAAGAAGGTGCATTTCCTTGCCTCCTCCTGGTGGCCGCCAACTCAAGGAGTAACGAGGGAATTCGTTTTGAGCCAGCTACTTCCCTTGAAGAAGATGAACGCCGTCGCTTTTCGCACCCATACCCAACCCTGGCAGGATATCTATTACGAAGTCGCTGATGAGATAGGGCTGATGATGATTCCCGAGGCGGCGATTTGGAATGACGATACAAGCTATCGCGTATTTGACCCCAAATTCTGGGAGAATTATGCCCACCATCTTCGCTCAATGGTTCATCATCTCTATAACCACCCCTGTGTGGTTATGTGGAGCTTGGAGAACGAGTTCACCGGATCGAGGGTGAACGAGGGACATCCCGATACAGTGGAGAACTTGGCGAGGATGGGTAGAATCGTCAAGGCTGAAGACCCAACTCGCCCCATAACCTATGAATCCGATGGCGACCCCGAAGGAGTTGCTGATGTGATAGGGATGCATTATCCAAATGAATTTCCCGAAAGGCGCCTCTGGCCCAACGATGCCTATTGGCTAAATGAGCCACGCTATCATTACGGCGGTGGCGGATTCATAGGCAAGCAACCCTTCCTCTGGGACCACAAGAAGCCCCTTTACATAGGAGAGTATCTCTGGGTGCCAATGAGTTCCCCTGCGCCCAATACATTGTTCTTCGGCGATGAAGCTTATAGAGACTTAGCCAGTTATAGAACGAAAGCCAAAGCTCTTGCTTGGAGAATGCAGATTTTAGCTTATCGCTATTTCGATGTGAGCGGACATTCCCCCTGGACCGTCATTGAGCAGGGACCGCTGGACGAGACCAATCCCTGCTGGGTAGCGCAAAGAGATATGTATCGTCCTTTGGCGGCTTTCCTGAAGGAATACGATTCTCGCTTCTACTCAGGCGAGAGGATAGAGAGGACGGTTTGGATTTTCAACGATACTATGAGGGATTTATCGCAGGTCAATTTCAGATGGGCTCTATTGGATGGGGATAAGGCTATTGAGCAGGGCGGAGAAACGCTCTCAATGAAGAGCGGGGCAATGGTTGTGAGGAGGATAAACATCTCTCTGCCGAAAGTTGAAACTCGCAGAAGATTGAGACTGAGGTTGACCTTGGATGCCGAGGGAGCTCCCTCTTTCAAGGAGGAATGGGCGATAGAGGTCTTTCCCGCCTTGACGAAGAAGCTCTTTCCCAACTCTCCCCTCTGGCTCTATGACCCAAAGGGGACGCTCGCCCCGGTTTTGCGGGAGCTCGGAGCGGTGTTCAATTCCCTTGAGAATCTCGCGGATTGGAAGGGAGAGGGAATTTTAATCATCGCTCCCAAAGCTTTAGCTTCCCTGCCGAAGGAGGGAGTGGTCATAGGAGGAGAGGAGGGTAGGAAGATTCTATCTGATATGGTTGAGAGGGGTGGAAAAATCCTGATTTTGGAACAGGACCCATCGGCTAACGATTGGCTTCCCGTTTCCCTTGATAAGCAATCCTCAACCTTCGCATTTCCCCAGATTTCCGTTCATCCAATCTTGAAGGATATAAAAAATGAGGATTTGCGTTGGTGGAGAGGAGATAACATAGTGAGCGAGAACGAGCCGATTCGTCCTATGCAGGCGGGAGCTTTGCCGCTTGTCGTAACGGGAGCGGGCGATGGTTTATCCCACGCCCCATTAGTTGAAATCAGGCAAGGTAAGGGAGTTTGGCTCATCTGTCAGCTCGAAGTAGCGAGCAAGCTAAGGGGCGAGCCTATGGCGGGATTGCTCCTTGAGAGAATGCTTGATTATCTGGCAAAGTATGTCCCTCCTCAAGGGGAGACCCTCGTCTATGCCCCATCATCCCTTGAAGATAAATTGAGAGAGATTCGCCTTGATTATCGTCCCCTTAAGAATTGGGATGAGCTTCGCTATCCCCAGGTCAATCTCCTCATAATCCAAGGCGGTGGAAGGGAGATAGAGGAAAACATTCCTCGCATAAAGGAATTCCTCCAGGCGGGAGGGAAAATCCTTTGGCATAGACCGAAAGAAGATGAGCTTAGCCAGATTGAGACGCTTACGGGTCAGAAGATCGGGCTTCAGCCTTACAGGGGTCCGATTTTGCGGAAGGAGGAAGTGAAAGGAGATATTCTGCCATATCTAACCAGAGAGGACCTTTATTGGCTTGGTCCAACGAGGGGGGCTTGGTGGGAGACAGCCCCCTTGGCGATGGATTCAGCCGATGGGATTTTCTCATCCGAGGCGGCATTTGAGAATGCGAAGAGGTATTCCGCGATAAAAGGCGGTTCGCTCACCGGCGTAGTTGAGGTTCAGGGGGAGGAACTCGGGTTCTTCAGCGCAGGAAGAGCGGAATGGGAGGTGGATTTCCCCGAGACGGGAGTTTATAACTTCGGCTTGGTTGCGAGGGGAACGCCCTGCTACGGAATCTATCCCCTTGTGGATATTTACCTTGATGGAAAGAGGGTTGGGGTTCTTTATGTCGGCAGCAAGGAGAGAAGGACATATTCCTGTTCGTTCCAAGCGGACAAGGGAAAGCACAAATTGGCTATAGCCTTTGTTAACGATGCATGGTCTCCTCCCGAGGACCGAAATCTCTGGGTGGAGAGCTTTTTCGTTGCGAAAGGAAAGGGGAGGGAAAATATGGAGGATTTAACATCTCCTTCCGCCCTTCTCTATATTCCCGTTGGTAAGGGAGGTTTGGTTTTGGATTCCCTTAGATGGGATGAGCCGCCGTCGGGAAATGGAATCAAGGCGAGGCGCTTCATAGGAAGCTTGCTCAGCGCTTTGGGTGCAACATCTACGCCAACGGGCAACATCGCGGTTTTGAAAGCAGAGATGTTAAAGCCGGTGGAGGAATATCCATTTCTTCAGAGGGGGGAGGGATTTATAGCGTTGTTTTCTAATGGGACATTGGAGAGCGATATTGAGATGGCGAGGGAGGGGGATTATAGGATAACGATTGTGGCGAAGGGAACGCCCTTGGGAGGGATTTATCCTATAGTTAAGTTGGAGATAGATGGGGAGGAGCTCGGAGAAGTAGAATGCAAGGGAGAGGAGTGGAGTCCTCACTCAATTGTCGCGCATCTGCCGGCAGGCAAGCACAATTTCAGGTTGAGCTTCATAAACGATGAATGGAATCCACCCGAGGACAGGAATCTTTGGATAGCTCGGGTGGAATTTGAGGAACTTTAGAGGCGGGATTTTGGGGGCGGGCGTAAGCCCGCCCCATCCTCTATTTATTACCCTTCCTTCTTCAGTTCCTCAAGCCTCTTCTCTATATCCGCAAGAATCTGCCTCAGGCTCTCCGCCTCCTCCTTCAAGAGGGATATCTCTTCCTCCTTGCTGAGTCTACCAGCGAAGTAGGGATACCACCACCAGCACCAACCGCTGCCCCAAGCGGGGAGACCACGGGCGGCTCTCAGCCAGCCTGGCATTCCCGTGAGCCTCCACCAATGTCGCCAACCTCTGCCGAAACCTCCGAACCAGAACATAGATAATCACCTCCTTATGATAATGATTATCAATAATAATTATACTCAAATGACGAAGAAAAGGCAAGGTATGGGGGAAGGATTGTCTTGAAGGAAGCCGAGAGTTTTTCATTGCGAGGCTTCCCGAAGGGAAGCCTATCTATTTGTCACTGCGAGGGCTCCCGCAGGGAGCCCGTGGCAATCTCGCTTTTTACACAAAATTTGTCATTGCGAGCCTCCCGCAAGGGAGGCGTGGCAATCTCGTCTTTGCCCACTCCCTCTGTCATTGCGAGCCCGCCGAAGGCGGGCGTGGCAATCTCGTCTTTAAAAAGACAAAAATATAGATTGCCACGCCTGAACGCCTCCTGCGTTCAGGCTCGCAATGACAAAAAGGACACGAAAGTTTGTCATTGCAAGACTTTCCTCACGAAAAGCCGTGGCAATCTACCTCTTTGTCCTTGCGAGCCTCCCGCAAGGGAGGCGTGGCAATCTCTATTTTTAAAAAATTTTCTCCCAAGAGCGAGATTGCCACTCCTGAATGCTAACGCATTCAGGCTCGCAATGACAGAAAGGGGAAGGGTAGAAATAGATGGGAGATTGCCACGCCTGAACGCCAAAGGCGTTCAGGCTCGCAATGACATAAGGGGGGCTCGCAATAGAAACGAGATTGCCACGGCCTTCTGCGGAGCAGAAGGCCCGCAATGACATATAGGTGGGGGATTGCTTCATCGCTTCGCTCCTCGCAATGACAATGGTAGAGAGGGATGGCTTGTCTCGTTCACTTATATTTCCTCTCTATTTTCAAAACTTTTTCAATCTCTTCTTTGAGGGGCGAGAGTTCAACTTTCACAATATGCCAAATAATCTCAAGACTGATATTGAAATATCCGTGAATCACCCTATTTCTAAGTCCAATCATCCCCCGCCACTCTATATTGGGATATTTTGCTCTGATGCTTTCTGGAATATGTCTTGCCGCTTCCCCTATTATTTCGAGATTTCTAACCACAGCATCAATTGTTTTTCTATCCTTTTTAAAATCTTCAAATTCCATCCCTTTAACATATTCTTCAATAAATCCTATAGCTTCTATAATGTCCTCAAGAAAGAAATGCCAATCCTTTTTAGACATAGATCAAATTCCTCAAAATGTATTTCCGTCTCTCGGGCTTGATGGCGTCATAGGTTATGAGGTCCACTTTAATCCCTAAAATTTCCTCCAGAAAATCGGCAAAATGAAAGAAAAGGAATCCAACGGGCTCTTTAAACTCAACCAAAATGTCAATA
>Ga0209225_1004610_pt1 | contig 10799 bp, 5 predicted proteins | sample WasSprMetagenome_FD_184732 | JGI IMG/M metagenome (GOLD analysis project Ga0209225, IMG submission 184732) | Sulfidic aquatic microbial communities from Washburn Spring, Yellowstone National Park, USA - WS (SPAdes) (version 3) | ecosystem: Environmental > Aquatic > Thermal springs > Hot (42-90C)...
GACCTTACGTGTTGAGGGCTTACTGCGATACGAATATGATAATAGCCGAGTCTAAGGGCAAGATCAGCCATCCATACTTGCAGTTTATTATGGGGCATAAGGGCGACATTGAAGCCAGATACAGCACAAACAAGGGCGTGCTACCGCCTACCATGATTGAGGACATGCGAAAAGCCTACAAGGAATGCGAGCCATTTCTCAGCACGGCAACCCAGCCCCTAGAACAGGCGAGCGTAGTTAAAGAAGCCAAAATAGAAGCCTTAAAGAGTATGGCTAAAAGCCTTCTCGGAATAGACCTAGTTGACGTTAAGGTTGCAAGGGAAAAACAGCTTGGAAGAGAATTAAACAAGGATGAGGAACTGGAGCTTTACGAGAGGGAACTAAAAAAGCTTAGAGATGGAAAGCATAACCCTCAGAGGATAATCCACGAGAAAGAGCTTGAGAAATACTTGGCGGAAGGATGGCAGTTTGTAAGCGTGCTGCCATCACAAAAGATCCTAATTAAAAAGAACTGAATTTTGTGAATGTATACACAATATTCTTTATATGACTTAAGCGCTTTTGATTTCATGATAGGCACTTAGCGGAAGGGCACTGGTGTGGAAAAGCCAACTGAGGATACTTATGTTGCTGAGTTTGTTTCAGTTACCAAACAATTAGGTGCTCTTCTTGGTTTTGATGCTGAATTTAATAGGAAAACTCCAAGTGGCAAACCAGATATCATTATTTATTATAAAAATAAACCAGTAGCCGTGATAGAAGTAAAGGAGCCCAGGATCCCTTTAAGCGATCCATCATTAAATGAGCAGGCTTTAAGGTATGCTGATTGGTATCGCAAAAACCGTGATGTGCTGTTCTATGGAATACATAATATGAAATATCTCAATTTGTTTAAGTTTGTCCAAAAAGAACAACGAGAGAAAACTCTGCTTGATTTTATTGAGGGAAAAAAGACTTTATGGGTTCCTGTATCAAACTTTCCATTTAAAATAATTCCATGGGCAAAATCCATAGATGATTACAAGCAAATATCGACAAATAATCGCGCCCAAGAAAATTTGCAAGATTTCTTGCTGAAATTTAAGGAAATTCTTGAGGGCAAAACACTTGATCTAAGTAGCGATGTTATCGAAGCTATTAGGAGATACATAGAAGAGGGAGCGAATAGAGGTCTTACAAAATTTGAAGACATGTATAGGCGCAACGAAGAGAACGTAAGAGAATTGTTTGAGGCTTGGCGAAGTGAGCGAGGTCTTGATAAGCCAAAAAATGATAGCCAATTACGGGAATTTTTGGGTTTAATGATAAAAGAGCAACTTTACACTTTTTCTATGAAAGTTCTGTTCTACCTAGTGCTTCAAAGTATTGATGCCGAGATGGCCACAAAACTTAAAGAAAATTTGGCGTCAGTTGAACCGTCCGATCCTCTAATCTTCAAAAGAATTTTTGACATGCTCTTTGCTTATGCTATAGACAAAACAGGAGACTTTGAGGAAGTTTTCGGAACAAACACCGTTGACAAACTTCCATTAGTTGATGCAACATTGCAGCCTTTAAAAGAACTCATTTCGTATCTCAACCAGATTCGATGGAGTGAGATAAACGTAGATGTTATAGGAAGAATCTTTGAAGGGCTCATATATACGGAAAGAAGACATCTTCTCGGTCAACACTTTACGGACACAGCGGTTGTGGACCTTATATTAGCTGCAACTTTAAAAAGCCCTGGTAGACTTATTGATCCCGCATGCGGATCGGGTACGTTTCTTGTTCGCGCTCTTAATTATTGGAGAGCAAAATATGGATATAGAAAGGAAAATTATCAGCTCATAGAAGGAATCGATATAGATAAGCTTGCTTCAATGCTCTCCAAAATCAACTTGTACATACAAGCAATTAAAGAAATCGAAGATAAAATAAAATATTACCCAAAAATTCGCCATTCAGACTTCTTTAAGGAAATGTTGCCTCCGGAGTTTTCTTACATAACAACCAACCCGCCTTACACAAGGCAAGAGGAAATGGCTATGGCCTTTTACGATAAGGCCTATAAAAAATGGTTAGACGAATCGGTAAAAGACATCCCAGACTGGAGCAAAAGAGCTTCAATATATGCGTATTTTCTCGTAAAAGGAGCAAAACTGCTTAAAGAGGGTGGCAGATTAGGCTTTATTGTAGAAAACTCATGGCTAAACGCTGAATATGGTAGTCCTCTTAAAAATTGGTTTCTGGATAACTTTACTGTAGAATACGTTATTGAGTCTCTAGTTGAGAGATGGTTTGAAGACGCAGCCGTTATCACAAACATCATTATTGCCGAAAAAAGGAAAAATCCATATTCTGTCACACAATTCTTGTTTTTAAGGAAAAAATTAGCTGAAATTTTCGGCGCAGCCCCGCCGGCAAGCGATCTTGTGGCAAATCAAAGGTACTATGAACGCATTGAAGATGTAGTATCAAGAGGCGCTGGTATTAAGCTAGACAATGATTACATAATACTTGAAGATGAAGATGTAAGAAAAGTTATGATTAAAAAGCATACACTCAAGACAATAGAAAGTAAACTTGGAAGATGGGGCATTCTTAAAGGACCTAAAAAATACCTGGAATTGGTGCTAAACTTCATTGAGGGAAAAGACACAAGATTAAGGCTGTTAAGCGATTTCATAACTATTGAAAGAGGATTAACCACAAACGCCAATGAAATATTCTACTTGCCTTCTAGGCATTGGAAAAGTCTAGAAGAAAGCGAAAACTACTTGACCCTTAAAGGGCCTTCCCATAAAATTGTCAAGCTTAACAAGCACTATTTAAAACCGCTCATTAGAACTGCACATATAGAAAACTCTTCATACTGCGTTTCTACTTTAAAAAGGCAAGGTGTAGAAGATTTTGTTCTATGGGTTGGCGATACATCTCAAGTTAAAGACCCAGGGGTTATAAGTTACGTTGAATGGGTCAAGAACTTCATTATCAGTGAACACGAGATGGACAATACTGCGTTTCCAACATTAGTAAAGCAACTTGATTCCACTACATGGACAAAACTTCCTGACAAATCTGGTGCAATGTTCCTTTTTAAGAACGATATTCATAAAAACTTTGCAATTTACATGAACAAAATTGAAGGTTCCCAAGTTGACAAAAGACTTTTCTTAGGATATTTAAAAGAGAACATCGACCCTAGAATAGTATTTGCCGTTTTAAACTCTGTTTTCACATATCTTGGAATGGAACTTATCGGAAGAAGCAACTTGGGAGAAGGCGCGTTGGACGTTAACGTTGTCGATTATAATAAAATACCAACAGTAAACCCAAAAATGGTCGAGGAAACGTTAAAGACCAACGGTAAGTATGGAGATTTTCTGAAACTCATCGACCAAATGCTTGTAATGAGGCCTAGTAACATAGATCTAGAGTTCGAAAATAATATTCGTTTGAAAATGGAGGAACATATGCTCAGCTTGCTTGATTATGATAGAGATGATATTAAACACCTGTACAAAGAGTTAGTAATGCTTGTTAACTTAAGAACTCAGAGAGCAATTAGTGTAAAAAGGGCTGAAAAATAATTTTCAACCCAACAGCGCATAAAAACTCTAGCACGATACTTATCTAAACATAAATTATAAATTAACAAGAAATCAATCATGGATTGATTGGCCATGAAACCCGTCAAAAGAAGGTTGAGGTTGGATATGATAATAACGGAAATTGAGATAGTTGATAAAGAGAAGGGCATTTTCAGATTCAAGGCAATTCCAGATCCCCGCGTTTGGGAAAAGAAAATTGTCAATGGTGAAGAGGGCTATTGGCATAAGTTAGATAACATATTCCTATCCGAAAAGGAATTGGCAAAAGCAGTGCCTACTTTAAAAAATAAACCAATTTATCTTGAAACCGTTGGTATTAAAAACAAAGAGAAGTATCTTAGGAGAAGTAAGGAGAGAATTGAAGAAAGAGCACCTTGAGAATTCAATTTTTGGTCTCGCAGTTTTATATTCGGATATTAGGCATTCAACTAAGATAGCAACAAAACTGAAACCTTTTGAACAAAAATTGTATTATGAAACCTTCTTAAATGAAATGATTTCTATCATTGAGGATTTTGGCGGTTACCCGTTTAAGACAACAGGAGATTGTGTAATTGGCTTTTTCTTAGAAGAACATGGGTTTCAATGGTGTGACAATGTAATACTTTGTGGTCAAATGATGATTGAAGTAGTGAAAAACAACATTTCACCATATCTTCAATCCAAAGGGTTGCCAAAACTCGAGTGTCGAATTGCAGCGGATTACGGAGAAGCTCAAATAATTAAACTATGTTCCCAAAAACTTCCTTTCAGTTTGGAGGTTGTAGGAAACGTAATGAACATCGCGGCAAAGATTCTATCAAAAGCTGAAACCAATCAAATGTTCATCGGACAAAATCTGGCAGAATTAATACATACAGAATATCGCGTGCATTGCGAGCATGCAGGCAATTTGCAATTTAACAGTGAAAATTATAAATTCTTCAAGGTAAACTATCAAATCTAAATCAAAGTTTTTTGGCTTCATATAGATTATTCTAAAATTCTGTTATCAGCGACTAACGGAACATTTAAAAAAGTCTTTTCTTTTGTAATGTTAAGTAAGGATTGAAGGCAGGCAATCTCTAGTTGTATGCTTTTGCTGTCTTTTGGGCGTACTTTAGATGAATCACTGAGTAGTCTGTACAATTATAATAATATGGCGCTGAACAAATCCATATTAGATGTGGAGATGCGAGAAAAGAGTGCCACTACTGTTGCATTTGATATATATTTAGTATAATATCCGCCTTTGGCGATGTAGAAGAGAATTCCATAAAACTTTTAAACACTGAAAAGAAAACACAAATTTTGCAAAATCTGAAAGGAGAGAAAAAGATGAGGAAAATAATGACAACGCTTCTCATTTTCTTAGTTCTTTGCGGTGCTTTCAACTTTTCGTCAATGTTAATTGTTCCAAATGCCCACGCAGAACCGAATGAACATTGGCCAGGTATGGATCTGAATGGCGATGGCACTATAGACATCATCGATGCGGTTGAGTATATGAAAACACATTATTTAGGGTATGATCCTATAACTGATACTTTCAAGTGGTCGTTTTCTGATTCATACGACATTGCTATGGCGAATAACGTGATCCGGGACTCGTTGGAAATCGAACGTATAAGGAACAAATACAAAGATGCTACTGTCATGAGTATTATTGGTAAATCAATTGGCTTGAAAGATTTGAATGGTGTTGAACATCCGATAAACAGCGCAAATGATGCAGCGGCATGGGTAATAGAGATGATAATGAAGGATAAATCGTATATAATGCAGGTATTGCATCCTCCTCTGGAATGGATAGTTAACAATGCGCCAGATGTTCTTAGCCCTGAAGAAGCAACAGAGTTTTCGTCGGGTTTGGCGGACTATATGCTTCAAAAAGCTGAGGAGTGGTTGCAGGAGTTAAGCAAAAAGGAATGGGAAATAGCTCAAAAACTTAAGTTTGATACTGCACTTTCTGATAAACTTGGCAAATACGCTGGTAAGATTAGGATAGTATTCACATTAAAAACAATTGTTGATGCATCAATTAAACACGTGCTTGTTTTATGGGAAATAATGCAGTCTTCCGTGATGGCAATGATAAAATCATATGAATACGCTGTCGAAATTTACAAATGGGTCGTAGATGTTTTAGGAGACGTTATAACAGAAGCGCTCTCTAATGTTGCCGCATCTAAAGGTGCGGCAGCCCTGATGGTGGGTGCTGGTTTAGCCACCGCCAATCCAGCAATAGCTGTTGGGGTTGGAATAGTTGGATATTTTACAATTAAGTTAACAGTAGGTGAAATGCTTTCTGCCACTTGGGACTGGGCTATAGATGAAGCAACTACACGTGTAGAAGTATTAAAAAGGCTAAATCCCCTCTACAAATTCATTAACCTTCAATTAACTGGAGATGCCAAGACCCCCATAAAACCGATGAAAATTAAGATTCTCAGCATCACCGACGAAGATCGAGACTACATAATTCCTTGGGGTGAAGGGGAGACTGGTGAAGACATACAAATTTCTGTAGTAAATACGGGGGTTCAAGATCTTAACCTCAGGATAACACCATCGGAGATACCGGAAAATTGGCAGATTAATAAAAACAAAGTTCAGTTCGCCCTTAAAGTTGGGGAAAGCAAGTCAGCAATATTTCATGTTATTTCGTATACCAAGGAATACAATTGGTGGGACCCATTTCATCTTGATGGATATAAAATCCATCCGGGAGAAAATCCGGGCATATTTTACTTTAGATTTGAGCACGACGAACATTTAGAGTGGTGGGATATTGGCGATTGGTTCCCTGGAGGATTAATTCGGCTTTTTGATACTGATGTTTCTGAGGTGTTCTTCAATCGAGTGGATTTTGAGGTGACAGCTAATCCTGGCAAAACAGGATATACCAGAGGAGAACCGGTTACTGTTACTGTTAGAGTCAAGAACTGTCGTGAAACAAGAGCACACTTCTCCATTAGTGTATTCATCAGAGACCCATTTGGCGAATCAGAAAAATACATTAGCCAAATTACAGTTGTTCCAAATGAGGGAACTCTTGACCCAGGCCAAAGTGGTGATTTCGCTGTAAGTTGGATAGTTCCACTGGATGCTTTAATTGGTGAATACCAAATTGGAGTAGAATTCTGGGAGGAACTACCTCATTTCTGCAGATTATACATTGATAATCTCGAGTGGCAACAAATATTCTCTGTTTATGAGATTTACCTCATTTATCCAACGACATCTCTGCCCGCCAATGCAGGCGATTATGAGAATCCTCAACGAATAAATGCCTTCGTGGCAGGGTTTCCATCATATCTTTGGATTAGAGTACTTCTTGGAATTGGTGATGCACCAACCTTTACTGCAACTGTCGGAGGAAAGAAAGTTTTAGACGTCAGCATAACATTTAAGTTTGGTGGGTTCGGACTAAGCATTCTTCCACCACCTCAAGATAATGAGGGCCTATATGATTTCACGATATTCGCTTCTTTCGATGATGTTACTACTTCTGCCAGCCAAAGAAAAGCTGTGCAATACACAAAAGCCCTGCCGACAGAACCCATTTTGAAGGGTTTAGCTTGGCTTCGGGCTCAGCAATATGCTGATGGCTCATGGCGTGGTAGTGTAGGCGTAACCTCTTTGGCGGTACTTGCGTTCTTGAATGCGGGTTATGACGAAACAGATGCTACAGTCAGCAAAGCAATCAACTACATATTAAGCAATGTTAAGTCTGATGGATCCATATACAACTCATATCCGACTTACGAAACGTCATTGGCTATACTGCCCCTTGTTGCCACACACAACGACACATATAAAGCCACCATTGAAAATGCAAGGAATTGGCTTGTAGGAGCTCAGCAAGATGAAACCTTCGGATATACGTCAGAGAATTATCAATATGGCGGATGGACGTACGGTTCGTATCAAGGCGACCCTGATCTTTCAAATACCCAATTTGCATTACTGGCTCTGGATGCAGCAAACTTGCCAAAAACCGACCCTACTTGGAGTAAGGCGGTAATATTCATTCAACGCTGTCAGAATAGACCAGAATCCAACGACCAAGCTTGGGCTCACGATAGTTCTCGGCCCTCATATAACGATGGAGGCTTCATATATAGACCTTGGGGATGGAGCCTCGCTGGTGGAACTACATCATACGGTAGTATGACTGGCGCCGGCATTTGGGGATTACTACTTTGTGGGGTTCCAAAAACTGATGAAAGGGTTGTAGCCGCGATGAACTGGGTTAGGAGTCATTACACATGGGACACTAATCCTGGAATTGGATGGTGGCGAATGTACTATTACTACCTCTCAATGTCTAAAGCACTTACAATGTATGGACAACCTCTAATTGATGGACACGATTGGTATCAAGAACTCTATAATAAGATAGTCGGAATGCAAATAGATGCTGGCTCCGGCAAAGGATATTGGTCGACATCCAATGAAGATGACGGCCCGGAACTAACAACAGCCTATGCGATATTATCGCTACAAACAAGAGCAATAGCCCCGCCAGTTCAACGCTTATCATATCTCACTTTCATCCTGAGATCAAATTGCCTTCTAAGAATAACAGACCCCCAAGGCAATGCTGTAGGATATAACTACACGACTGGTTTGGGAGAAAACCAGGTACCAACAGCAATCTATTCAGGTCCGTTCATGGAGCCACAGTACATTATCATAGTAAATCCGCGAGTGGGCACATACCAACTCGAACTAATAGGGATTTCTGAAGGTCCATACGAATTAACCATACAAGGGAATTACGGAGAAGAAGTAACAGACACATTTACATACCAAGGAGAAATTAAGCCGGCCGAACTACATGGCACGGACGTAACAGTTACAGCCATAGTAGGTCCTATAGATGTTTATGCCAATCCGCCAGAATTCCAAGAGATCATAGATAACATTTCACCAACAACAACGCTAGAAATTGGTGAACCAAAATACGCTGATCTTACGGGCGACATTTACGTATCATCCATTACGCCATTTACATTAACCGCTGAAGACAATCCGGGCGGAACTGGTGTGGCTTCCACTTTTTATCGCATTTACAATAGCACTTATGATACTGGTTGGATGGAATACTCAGGGCCCTTCTATCTTACAGGACTTTCTGATGGTGAATACTCGATAGACTACTACAGCATAGATAATATAGGAAACGTCGAACCAACAAACACAGCAACCATAATCCTCGACAACACCCCACCAACAACAACGTTAACCATAGGTGAACCAAAATATGCTTCAGGCATAACCTATGTTACGCCAGACACGTCCTTCACCCTTGAAGCCACAGATACAAGTTCAGGTGTATACTCTTCTGTTTATAGAATCCACAACTCTACGTATGACAGCGGTTGGATGACATATACAGGTCCATTCTACTTAACATCCTTGACGGACGGAACCTACACAATTGAATACTACAGCATAGACAATGTCCAAAACATAGAAGCCGCACGAGCAATTAACGTTACATCATTCTCTTGGAACTACATATTCGAAGACACCTATGGAAGAGGAACAATCCTCAAAATCAATATCGCCAACAAATTCTTCCAGTTCATAACGCCAGACAAAGATTATGGCATCCGAAAGGCCACATACATGCGCCAATGCGGAAGGGCAATAATAATACATCATTACGATGACGAGCTACGATTAATTACCACGGTGGTAGACACGAAGCTGGACTTCTGCGTAGCCATAGCATGGGACCAGCAAACAGGCAAAAGATACTTCCTCATCGACAAGGTAGGAAACGAATAGACCAGAAACAAACTTCCCACTCCCTTATTTTTATTTTTGTAAAAACACTTCAGCCAATTTCAAGCTTCTGTTAGCGATGACTAACAGAACGCTCTCGTGAAAAGTTAATAATAGAGAAGGTTAAGGGAAATTAGGAAAGCTTTCGTTCGATTTTTCGCTTTTTCATTAGTAAAACTGTAGTAATTAAAGTGGTTAACATAAATAGTAGTAAAATCATGGTCAATGGAAACTCTGGTATTATGACTATTTCATGTTCCGAGTGATTGTAGGTTATGTATATGTAGGTATTTGTTGAGTCTGTCCAGTTTCGGAAAGGCCACGGTTCACTATCGAATAGAATTGTAAAATTGCCTTGCCACATATCTTGCACGAGTATGTTTGGGACAGTTATTCTGCAGAAGCCCACAGTGTTCTGCATGCCTGTGACATTAAAACTTATTACTCTTTCCGGTGTATTAATCTGGAAATTTAAAACAGTAGAATTGCTGGCTACATAAACGTTAGCGGATATTCCTCCCCAGCTGCCAGCATTAAAGGCGAAAAGTGGGGCCATAAGGGGATAATTGTCTTTGTAATTATCTTCAATAAAATAAGCGGTATCGCCTATCCCATCACTTCCAATCTGATTTTGCCCAACACCACTTTTTTCGTCCGCGCCTCTGTAGTCACTCCAATAGTTACCACCAGAAGGATAACCATTATCCCAATAGTTTCCAGAACCAGTTAAAGCGTGATTAGCGTTGTCGACGAAATTATTATGATAAATTCTATTACCAAAACCAGAAAGAATGTAAATTCCATAACTATTTGTTGATAAATTATTGTAGCAGATAAGATTGTTGAAAGATTTAAGATGGATTCCTATAAAGCATTGACTTATGTTATTGTGCGAAATGACACAATTATCCCCTTCGACATTAATACCTCCACCAATGATTTCAAAGTTCTTAATTGTCACGTTTATAGCAGTAACAGATATTCCATAATAACTGTTCCCTCGAATTCTAAATCCTTGCCCATCAACAACAGTATTCCTTTTTTCAACAATTATACCTCCAAGGTAAGAAACTACGATGTTATCGGTTACGTAATATGTTACGTTGTCTATAGATGTTATTGGTGCATCTGGCGGGTCTATGCTTCCATTAGCCCTAATATAAACAGTTCCAGTCCATTCTGCTTTTACTTGTTTAATGTTATACGCCAACATCAGCATACTTATCAAGAACAATAGCAACCCGATTACTCCAGAAACTACCTTCTTCATATTACATTCTCCTTCTAAGCAAAATTAGATTAATTAAAAGTTGGCTTAAATTTTACGGAAAAATCTTCTATATCTTTTCGAGTTGATGTGGGGATTAAATTTTTAAATAAAAAGCTTGTAAAATAATGTTTGGGTGTTTGAATGTCGGAGGAAACGGTGAC
>Ga0209225_1004613_pt1 | contig 10792 bp, 10 predicted proteins | sample WasSprMetagenome_FD_184732 | JGI IMG/M metagenome (GOLD analysis project Ga0209225, IMG submission 184732) | Sulfidic aquatic microbial communities from Washburn Spring, Yellowstone National Park, USA - WS (SPAdes) (version 3) | ecosystem: Environmental > Aquatic > Thermal springs > Hot (42-90C)...
TCTTAAAGAGGTTGCAAAAGCAAAGATAAAGTTTGTTACCTTTCTACCCTTTTTGCTTGCAAGGCTCTCAAGTACTGAACCTCAAATCATCGTCCATAAAGAAAAGGAAGGATTATGGCTTACCCTTACAGAAAAAGCTATACCTTATTATGTGGAATTTATTTCTATTGATGAAATGGTAGGGGTTGATTATGCTACATTGAGCTCCCGTATTAACTTTTTCCAAAGGCTTTACCGGGGTGATATTGGAAAGGAGGCTAATATTATATCGGGGACATCGGCTGAATTAAAAGAAGGTTTAGAAAGCGTTGGATCTCAAAACATTTCTTTAGTTGAAAACTTTAACCTCTACTTGACTATATTTGAAATATCTCAGAAGTTTAATCTTCTTTCTGAAGAAGAGTTTTCAGTATTAAGGTTTATAGAGATAAACAAAAAATTAGCCTACGGCATGTATGGATTATCCATAATCTTTTTATCCCTCTTTTGTGCTTTTTGGTATTGGAATAAAAACATTGAGCAAGAGATAAGCCACAAGGAAAGGTTAACTATCCAAAGCATTAACCAACTGTTAAGTCAATATCCGTCGGAAAAAATCAAAGAATTTCAAAATTATATTCTGCAAAAAAAAAGAAGTTCAAGCTTATCCTTCTATTAGCGAAATACTTTATAATTTAGCAAACTTTGATACAGATTATACAATAAACGAACTAACGGTAGGACGAGTAGGTAAGGATTATCAAATCAGTGTTCAACTTCAAAAAAAAATTGAGCCTGAGGGTATAACCAATTTTTATCAAAATATTTTGAGTAAAATGAGTAGCTTTATAATCATAAATAACAGCACAAATCATTATAATGTAGAAAATAATACTTTTACCCTAAATATCCAAGGGATAATAAAGCCAAAGAAGTAGAAAGGATATGATTAGGAATCTAATCAAACAGGAAGTTTTAAGGTACTACAAAAAGGAGTTTTATCTATGGTTAGGTGCAGTTTTGTTATTAGGTTTTAGCCTATCTTTAAGTATAAAGGAGTATAAAAAATTAACAATTAATCTACAAAGTCAGGCGACTGTAGAAGAAAGTTATTACAAACTATCTAAGGAGATTGTGAGACTAAAAGAAGTATTAAAAAGGATAAATTTAAAGGCTACTCAAACAATGATTAGTATCCCATTTAACGGAACCTATGATTTAAGAGATTTAAACAAAACAATCCTTAATATTAAATCTCTTGCTCAATCAAATGCAAGTTTTTTAGTAATACGCGAGTTAAAACTGATAAAGGAAAATGATATACCAAAGCTCAAAATAACTGGCGAAATTGTGGTCTTTCAGAGTGAAGGATCCTAAAGGGTGGTATGAAGTTTACGTTTAACCTGTTCCAAAAGCTCGTTTTAATCTTCTGGGGTCCAGCTTTAATCTATATTCTTTTTATGGTTTACCTCCCTTATAAATATGCAAAGTATTATCCAAAGACTCAGCTAAATCTTCCGGAGGAGCATAAACAGCTTTTAAGAGTTATTCAGGAGGTTGAAGCTTCAGCTAAACCTAAAGAAGTAGAATTAGCGGTATTAAAGACTAATCCTTTTTACAAGGAAACTCCAAAGTTAGATAAATCAGATACTCAATCTTTACCTAAAACAATTTTAAGATTATCAAGCATTATCCAAATGCCTGAGAGAAAGGTGTGTATAATTAACAATAAACCCTATTACGTAGGAAGTGTAGTTGAAGGGTATAAAATTTATAAAATAGAGGAATACTATGTTGAGCTTAAGGGACCTAAAGGAAAGGTTAAGCTTGAGGTGGGGGGCGTTTTGGCTCTTTAGCATCTTTATTTTCATATCCTGCACGGCTAAAGTGCCAAGCCCGGAGGTAAAAGAAACCTACAATAAATGGAGGGAAATTTTAGAAAACCAAACTACCCCTCAACCAAAGGAAGAAAGAAAAGAAGAAAGGATTGAGCTTAAGCCAAAGTTTGTTTCGGCTTCTCCTTTACAAAAGCGGATAAATGTAGCTTTTCATCAGGAATACTATGAAAACATCCTTTCTTTTTTAAGTATCCAAGCAGGGCTTAGCTTTATCCTTGACCCAGAGGTAAAAAAGGTCATCCCTGAGGATAAATCAAGACTGTCCTTTCAGTTTCTAAACCAACCCTTGGAAGAGGTTATAAAAAAGGTCTGCGAGGTCTTGGATGTTTATCCAAAGATTGAAAAGGGGGTTCTCTACATTTTGCCCTATGAAGAACGAACCTTTAATCTTGGTTTCCTGCCTGTAGTGAAGGAAAGCAGAGCAAATCTTGGGGGTGATGTGTTAGGAAACATTGCAACCACTACAGGTGGCGGAGGTGCAAGCTTAACCTCCCCCTTAAAAGGAGAATTTTCGGTTTCCTCAGAGCTTTCCCGAAGCTATCTTGAAGTTTATAAAAACCTTGAACAAACTGTGAAGGGGATGCTCTCTAAATCTGGTATGTATCAATTAAACCTCTCAGCTGGTATTTTGTATGTTAAGGATAGACCAAGCAATGTTAAAGCGATAGACAGGTTTATCAAAGAGTTTTCCGCAAAGTATAGAAAACAGATCATCCTTGATGCCCAAATTGTAGAAGTGGAGCTAAATAAAGACCATAATCTAGGGGTAGATTGGTTTCAAATCACTAATTATCTTATGGGGAATAACAGGGTATCATTTAACACCCTTGACCTAGGTATTACTACGAGGACGGACCAGCCCTCGGTAAGCTTAACCATAAGCGGGCAACCTAATGTTAATGTTCTTCTAAACCTTCTTAAACAATACGGAGAGCTCAAAGTCTTACAGAATCCTAAGCTCAGGGTTTTACATTCTCAACCAGCCATAATAAGCGTTGGCACAACTTTTTCTTACATCAAAGAATTCAAAAGAGATATAACAACTGGAACCACTACCGGAGTTATTACTTACACTACGCAAACATCATCAGTGTTTGATGGAGTTTTGCTTGGTATCGTACCCTATCTTTCAGAAAATGATGAGATATATCTACACATTGTCCCTATCAAAAGCGAATTAGTCGAGTTAAAGGATGTAAAGTTTGGAGTTGATTACTTTATTACACTTCCTACTGTAAATCTAAGAGAGATGAGCTCTATTGTTAAGGCAAGACCGGGAGACTTGATAGTAATAGGGGGGCTAATTTTAGACAAACAAAAGAACACCGAAAGACGGGTTGCAATACCTCTGCTTGAGAATATCTTTCGTTCTCAAGTAGGCGGGGGTAAACTTTCAGAGCTTGTAATCGTAATAAGGTTAATGGTAGACTGATGAGCAAGCTTGGTGAAATCTTAGAAAAGTTAAGAGAAAAGAAAATTGATCAAGCAGCATCTTCTAGAAACATATTTGAACATCAAATTGAAGAATATTCTTATCAAAAAAAGAAAAATATAGCTCTTAGAATATTGCTAATTCTTCTCTTTTTTAGTTCAGTAATGGGAGGTTATTTAACGGTAAAAATATTAGAAAACTTTGTATCTCTACAGAAGACCAATTTAAGGCAAAAGGAAGCTCTCCTTCAAGGAAATGCTTTAACAAAATCAAAGGAGGCCTTAAATGTAACACACACTAACATGGAAGATAGAAAAAAAGAAAGCGTTAAAGCTAACGAAGCAACTAAGACTGCAGTAGCTACAAATACAACCAAAATGACAACTTCAGTCAAAATTTCTACAAAAACTGAAAAAGTAAAGAAAGCGAAAAAGACAATAAAGAAGACTAAAGAAAGAACTTTGTTTGCTAAAGAAACTCATACAGCAAAACCTGAGGGATATTCTGCTATCTATTCTCCTCAAGAAGGACCGCCCATACTTCGGGAAGAAGGCTTGTTGAAAAATCTCCTTTTAAACGCTGAGGAAGAGGTTGCAAAGGGGAACTATCAATCTGCTAAAGTTTACTACGAGAGATACTTAGCTAAGAGGAAAGACCCCGATGTTTACAACAATTATGGAAGCGTTCTCTTTCTCCTTGGGGATTATAAATCAGCAGAAAAAGCCTTTGCCAAGGCTCTATCTTTGCGACAAGACCCAACCTTCAAGCTTAACCTGATTATGGCTAAGCTAAAACTTAACCAGTATGGCTTTGCCTGTAAAATGTTTAGAGAATCACAAAAGGAGTTAGAAAAGTTTGAGGAAACAACCTTGATCAAAGATATCTGTTCTTCGAGGGGATTTTAATCATGGAAAGAAAACCTCTTGGTCAGATTCTAAAGGAAAAGGGCTATCTCACGGACCAAGCTCTAAACTTTGCCCTTCTTGAACAAAAGGCAACAGGGGAAAAGCTTGGAGAGGTCCTAATTAGGATGGGTATCACCACCGATTTAGAGATAGCAATAGCACTTGCAGAGCAGGCAAACCTCCCCTTTGTAGACCTGTCTCTTATCCAGCCTGATTATCAAGCACTCTCTCTCATTCCTTACAATTTTGCTATCAACAACCTGGTTTGCCCCTTTGCCCTTGAAGGAGATAAACTTAAAGTGGCAATTTCTGACCCATTCAACCATCATCTGATGAACGCTGTTTATAGAGTGGCTGGAAGGCAAGTTGAATTCTACATTTCTGGACAGAAAAGTCTACAAAAGGCTATATCACAATTCTACTTTTTCAAAGAAAACCCTATTGAAGAGAAGGTCTTTTCTTTGGTTGAAAGGTTACGCCTTAATCCTACGCTTGAGTTTGATGTGGATGAGCTTTTCAACAATCTTTTGATCCTTGGCATTTCAAAAAGAGCAACGGACCTTCATCTAATCCCAACGCAAAAGAGCTTACAGGTCTTTTACCGAATTGACGGCGTTCTTGAACCGACGGTAGTTTTCCCATCCGCGATCTTAAGAAGACTGATAAATGTAATTAAAATCCGGTCGCAGATGGATATTGCTGAAACACGCAGACCTCAGGATGGTAGAACCACCTTTACTTTTTTGGAGGAAAGGTATGATTTAAGGGTGGCAACTGCCCCCACATCCTTTGGAGAAATGGTGGTCATAAGGTATCTTCCAACTGGGGCTCAGGTGCAAAACCTTGAATATCTTGGGTTTGACCCTGAGGAAATTAAGATGATTGATGAAATCTTAGCCAAACCTTACGGGATGTTTCTAATTACCGGTCCAACTGGGTCTGGAAAGACTACTACTCTATTTTCAAGTTTAAGAAGAATAAATCTTTTTGAAAAGAATGTGCTAACCTGTGAAGACCCGATAGAGTATCTTTTGCCCCTCACTAAACAAACTCAGGTAAACGAAGAAATAGGCTATACTTTTGCCCGAGCGATAAGAAGCTTTCTTAGGCTTGACCCTGATGTCATCCTTGTAGGTGAAGTACGGGATGAAGAAACAGCAGAGATGGCAGTAAGGGCTGCGCTTACCGGCCATTTATTCCTTTCTACCCTTCACACAAACGACTCCATCTCAAGCATATCCCGTTTGAGGGATATGAAAGTTCCTTTAGACCTTTTAGCAAGCTCTTTAAAAGGGGTGATTGCCCAAAGGTTAGTCCGAAGGATATGCCCCTACTGTAAAGAAGAGTATAGTCCTTCCGCCTCGCTTCTTGAGTATTATAAATTACCTAAAGACCAAACTTACTTCCGAGGGAAAGGATGCCCTCATTGCCGGGGAAAGGGCTACTTAGGTAGAACGGTAGTTTGTGAAATTTTTTACATAGATGAAGAAATATCAAACAAGATTGCTAGTGGGGCTTCTCTGTTTGAGATATATGCTCTTTCTAAGGCTAAAGGGTTTAAAACTTTACAAGAGGATGCAGTAGATAAGGTGCTAAAGGGAATAACGACAGTAGAAGAGATTAAGAGGGTGGTTGGATAAACAACTAAAGAGAGCTTAAAGATGCCTCAATACAGATTTAAGGCTTTACTGCCTGATGGAAGTATAACTGAGGATGAGGGCATATACGAGAATCCTGAACAGCTTTTTAATGAGCTAAAGGCTGAAGGGGCCTTTTTACTCGAATACACTGAAAAACGCAGGCTCCTTCCAAAGTTCTTCTCAAGAAGAGTAAAAAGAAAGGAGATAGCAGAGCTTCTTCATCAACTTTCGATTACCTTAAAAAGCGGAATTCCCTTGATTTCAGCCCTTGAGGATTTAGAACCAGAGATAAAAAATAAAGCCTTGAAAGAAGTTGTGCGAAATATCAGACAATCATTACGAAGGGGGGCAACCGTTCGAGAAGCCTTTGAAAGAACGGGAGTTTTCAGCGGCATCATTCTTTCCCTAATCCAGATCGGCGAGGAATCGGGAACGCTTGACAGGACTTTTGAAGAGGCTTCTCAACATCTTTATCGCATAGAAGAGATTGTATCCCAAACTAAAAGGGCTTTAATCTATCCCTCCTTTGTCCTCCTTGCCATGACTGGAGCCTTCTCCTTCTGGATGTTCTATGTTCTTCCACAAATACTTAAGGTGTTTACCGAGATGAACATTAAACTTCCCACGCCAACGATCCTACTAATGAACACCGTCAATTTTTTTCTGCGCATAAAGTTTATTTTACCCTTCATCTTTATGGGTGCTATTTTCTTGTTTGTTTTTCTTTATCGGCACCCAAAAACTCAGGCTCCTATGGAAAGGTTTCTACTCAAAACTCCAATCCTCGGGCGGGTCAAAAGAACAAGCTTCCTTGCCTTCTTTTTTGAGCATTTTTCCCTTTTGCTTTCTGCAGGGCTTGATTTAAGACGGATACTCTATCTTTTGAAATCAGCCTTTCCCAACAGATATTATCAAAGAATTGTCCTCTCGATAGAGGAAGGCATAACTAGAGGAGAAACCATTACTGATACTCTAAAAAGGCATGAAGTATTTCGACCGATTGACATAAGGATGGTGTCAGTGGGAGAGAGAACCGGAAGGCTTGATACACAGATGAAGATGCTTTCCGCTTTTTACTACGACGAAGTTAAGAACCTAATGGACCAATTAACCAAGATACTTGAGCCGGTCATTCTTACCATATCAGGGATAATTTTTCTTCTTATCATCATAGCCCTTATCGGACCTGTGTATGAGCTTATTTCTCAGGTTGGTAAGGCCTATTAAAAATTAGCCAAGGCTTGCTTTAGAGCCAAAATAAACTTTTGGGCTAAAATCTCCCCTTTCTTTGCACTGGCAAGATTTGGTCTTCCCCAGATGCCAGAACCCCAATATTCTTTTTTGTTGGCAACAACCCAATGCCTTGGAAACTTGGGATAATCCTCAAAACCACCTTCTTTTACTAGATGGGGCTTTAGATAGAGGATTAGAGAAGTTTCCCATTCGCCGGCATGAGAATCTGAAGAAGGGATGTTTAACTCAGAAAAGGCTTCTTTTAAGAGGTCGCAGATGTTCGCAACGAAAGCCTTGGTATCTGGATGATTTCTTACGAATTCTTCGCAGGCATCAACAAGATAGCAAAGATGGGTTCCCCCTGCATGTCCAGAAAGGATGATAAATTTTTTCAAGCCAAAATGATAAAGCTCAAAAAGAATATCAAGAAGAAGTTGTTTTAAAGTCTCTCCTCTTAGGCTGATGGTTCCCGGTAGCCCATGAGTGCTTCGACAAAGCCCATAATAGATAGGGGGGGCAAGTAGAGCATTGACCTCTTTTACCGCAAGCTTGCAGAGCTCATAAATAGTATAAAGGTCTGTGGCTAATGGGAGATGTGGACCGTGGGCTTCCACTGAACCAACAGGAATAATCACTTTATCAGTGTGCTGAAGAGAAGCTTTAAACTCTTCAGATGTCATCTCCTCAATGAGCATAGATATTTTCATAAAAAACCCTATAAAATGGATGCAGAAGCTTAAGTAGAAATAATTATAAATCGACCATTCTATGGGTCAAGAAATTTCAAAGGGTAATTGTTCCCATAATTTCACCAAAGAAGTATGAATAAATTAACATTGTGCAAAAATTCTCATATAGGTATTACTTTTACCTAAACCCCTTAGCTTTAAATTTATGTTGAACAAGCTACGGTCTATATTTTTTCCAGATAATATAGCAGAGGTTAGATGGGATCTATTTCGATTTCAGAGAATTAAAAGCTTTTTCTATAATCGTAAGAACTTTGCTTACATCAGGACCTTCGGGGACATCGTTTTTATTTTTATAATTCTTTACGGTCTTTTTGGACCTCAATCTAAGGAAGAAAATCCGGTTATTTTTTTAACCTGGGGAATCTGGTGGCCCTCTGTTGTGCTTTCTTGGTTTTTTCTCGGTAGGATGTGGTGCGCCTTTTGCCCCTTTCCAGGGGTGGCAAGGCTCTTTCAAAGATTGAAACTTTCTCTTAGAAAAGAACCTCCTTTATGGCTTAAAAAATATGGCATCCACCTTGCTACTACCTTCTTTTTTGTCATCATTTGGCTTGAAACAGTTACCCCCTTAGCTCAAGTTCCTCGATATACCGCCCTCCTCATACTTTCCGTAGTAGGATTTGCGGGCTTGTTCGGAATTTTATACAAAGGCTATGCTTGGTGTAGATATCTTTGCCCTTTGGGTAGAATAACCGGTGTTTCAGCTACCATGGCTTTAATTGAATTTCGTCCGGATTATAGCGTTTGTAAGGGTTGTAAAGGTGCATACTGTAAAAAATCAACTCCAAACATCTCCGCTTGTCCAGTCTATCTGGGAGCTCTATCCGTGCAGAATAATCTTAATTGTTTTATCTGTGGACATTGTCTTCTCCTTTGTCCTAATGATTCCCCAAGGGTTTACTTGAGGCATCCTTTAAAAGAAATTATCTCAAACAAAGGCAAAGGTATTACTTGCTCTTATATTGTCCCCTTTCTTATTGGTTCTCAGATTTCAAGGTTTTTAGTGGAATCCTCTTCTTGGAAAGCTTTTTTAAATCAGATTTATTTAGACGAAAAGATAGCTTTTACCTTGCTTTTTCTATTCCTTTCCTTTGCTATTTTAATGCTTTCTCGTTTAACCATTCTTATTCTTGGAGTCTTTGAAGACCCAATCTTTGGCAGATTTAATCTTGCTATAGCAAGTATAATTCCTCTTGCTTTTACAGGGGAGCTTATCTTTCGCTTAAAGTATTTCTTGCAAGAATTGGATGAATTTTTAATTACTCTAACTAATCTTTTCAAATTTAAATTTCTACAAGCATTAAATTTACAAATTCCTAATGTTTATATATTAATTATAAGCTATTTTCTTCTCTTTATTGCCTTTATTGCTACGCTTTATATCATTTACTACTTTTATTCTAAAGAGTTCGAACATGAAATTTCTTTTAAAAATTTTACAGGCATAATATTTTTTGACTTTTGTCTTTTCTTTGTTTATTTAATTATCATACCTCTTTCTTTACACTAATCCTTTACACTAATCACAAGATATAGCAGAAACAGGACAACTATTTATCCCCTCTTCGCAATTGCAAGTTGAGCATCCTTCTAGTTCTTAACATAAGCCTTGCCCTCTTCGCTTAAGGCAAAGACTTCGGGACAAATTTCAACGCAGGTCCCGCAACCAATGCAAAGTTCATCATCAACCTTAAGTTCTGCCATGACCTACCCTCCTTTAATTTTTTTTACTTGATCTAAATCGAGCTTCAAAATGTGCAGGGAAACGGCGTTTGGCTAAAAAATAGCAATAGGAGGTACGACCATCTGGTCGTCTAATTTTTTAGGAAAACGCTCACCGAGGCTCGGGGTGACACCTCCCACTGTGGCATTAAGAGGTACGCACTGCCAAGCGAGCTCTCATTTCTTTCTGGAAAAGCACCTCAGGGACACTCCTTAGGCAAAGCCCAAGGGGAGACAACCCAAGGGAATACTCGGGGCTACAAAAAGGTAATAGATTGCTTTTCCAAATTTCAATACTATAATAATAAATTATGAACAAACTTCAGCCATCCGTTGCTATCCTTACCTTAAGCGACAAAGGTAGCCGTGGAGAAAGGGAAGACCTATCGGGGAAACTCCTTCTAAAATTCTGCCAAGCACTTAACTGGGAGGTAAAGCACTACGAAATCCTTCCCGATGAAAAAGACTTGATCGCTGAGAAGCTCATCTTTTTAGCAGACCAGCTTAAGGTTGACCTAATCCTCACCACAGGGGGGACGGGCGTTCATCCTCGGGATGTAACCCCTGATGCTACCGAACAAATCATAGAAAGAGAAGTTCCGGGCATTGCTGAATTCATACGCTTTTTAAGCTTTCAAAGAACTCCCCTTGCAGCGCTTAGCCGAGCAAGGGCTGGGGTCCGCGGAGAAACTTTGATCATTAATCTTCCCGGCAGCCCAAAAGCCATAGAGGAGGTCTTTCCCCGCCTTACAGAAATCATTGAACATGCCGTAAGAAAGATTAAGGGCGACACGTATGAGTGCGCAAGAAGTTAAGCTCACGCAAATGGTTAAAGCTTCGGGCTGAGCAAGCAAGCTTCCACAAGGGTTCCTTGTGGAGATACTTAAGGAGCTTCCTCTTCCCAATCACCCTAACCTTATCCAAAGCTTTGAGCATGGAGCAGATGCTGCAGTCTATCGCCTAACCCCAGATATAGCCCTAGTCTTTAGTGCAGACTTTTTTACTCCTGTAGTTGACGACCCATTTGTGTTCGGACAGATTGCGGTAGCAAACTCCCTTTCTGATATCTATGTGACAGGAGCAAAGCCCCTTCTTGCCCTAAACCTTATAAGCTTTCCCAAGAAAGGACTTCCACGGGAGATTTTGAAGAGGATTTTAGAAGGAGGGCTAACCAAGCTCAAGGAAGCTGAGGCTCTTTTAGTTGGCGGTCATAGCGTTGATGACCCGGAGCCTA
>Ga0209225_1004615_pt1 | contig 10787 bp, 13 predicted proteins | sample WasSprMetagenome_FD_184732 | JGI IMG/M metagenome (GOLD analysis project Ga0209225, IMG submission 184732) | Sulfidic aquatic microbial communities from Washburn Spring, Yellowstone National Park, USA - WS (SPAdes) (version 3) | ecosystem: Environmental > Aquatic > Thermal springs > Hot (42-90C)...
TTGGGAAACATCGGCTAGAGAAAAAACTGGCATGCTTGAAAACTTTTCTAAGATTATTGCTTCGTACATAACTTTTATTTGCAGTTAGTATATAAAAATATAGACTTTCTAAAAACGAATTTCCCTTCGAGTGCTTATTACTGTTCCGTGAAGTTCTCCCATATTTGGAGAAAGATTTTTTGTATAGCATTGAGTATGATTACAATCCTATTATCTGGTTTGCTTAAGTTTTCTTAGCAAGATTTTTGCTATTTTTGGGTTTTTTCTCAGGAATTCTCTAGCGCTTTTTATTTGGGAATCAATTAATTTTTTCTGCTGTTTACTCCATTCTTTATCTTTGTGTGTTTTAACATAATTTGCCCAAAATCTAATGAATTCTTTTCTGTTCATCTTTTATCACCTTTTTGAGCTCTTCTATTTTTCTTTCATCAATCTTTTCTTTGAAAACTTCTCTCAAATACAAAGCATCTTCCAAATCTTTTTCGCTTTTTAAAACTTCTTCTTTGTAAGCTATTTGCAGTTCTATCGGAGAAATAAAAATCGATTTTTTACCAGATAAAATCACTTTAATCTTTTCGTTTATTGTTAAAAAGTCTATTCTTTTTTTACAAATTTTGAGTTCTATATTTGGAATTATCTCATTCTTTTTTGCAAACCTTAAGCTACTTTCTTTAAATAAATCAAAAGCTTCTTCTAAAGTTTTTGCATTCAAACACCAAAACAATTTGCTTGCCTTTTTCCAGAATTCAATGAATTTTTTCTTGTTTATTTCTTTAACCAAAATATCAATATCTTCAGTTGCTCTGCTTCTTCCAAAAAGTATTGAAACATAGCCAGAAACAACAACATATTCGAAATACTTTTCTAGTATTCCTACAAAACTCAATAGAAATTTATCTAATTCGTTTAATTCTTTTTCCAGTAATATTGTTTTTTCATTCAACCATTTCATAATAAAATTTTGTCTCACTCCTTAAATGAGTAAATATCCTCTAAAACGCTAAAAATAAACAATTTTATGAAAATTTAATGAAGTTTTTACCGTGTAAAATATCAAATACTTCGCTAGTCGTAAATACATCAATTTTATTTTTCAACGCTTCTTTCAACTTTTTATCATTCGACCATATTGCAACTTTTAATCCTAGAGACTTTATCTTTAGAGCTAAAGCAACATAAGGAAAATCGTCTGGAGGAGAAATTTTCTTAGCTTCTTCTAAAAATTCAGAAAAAGCGGAAGGAGAAACAAACTTTATTTCTTTTTGTAAAAGTTTTAAAGCTTTTTCTATTTCTGAGGAAGAAAGTTTAGATTTAGAGAGAATTTCTTTTTTATGTTCTTCTATCTCTTCTATCAAAAATTCTGGTGCTAATAGTTCAAAAGTTTCCGTAACGCTATTTATGGCAAATATCCTAAAAGTCTTGCCCTTTGAGATTAAAGCTGAGAAAAATATGTTTGCATCAACAATAAGAATCATTTTACTACCTTAACAACTTTTCATACCTTTTTGCTAAACTTTTGTTGACTTCTCTTCCAAGTTCTAAAGCCTCTTTTTCCGTTAATTTACTTTTTGCCAGTATTCTTTCTACTTTTACAAACTCTTCAAGCTTTTCCTTAATTAGTCTTTGAACGGCTAATTCTAAAAACAAAGGGTCTATCTTTTTAAAATCTTCTTCCAATTCTTTCGGTATTTTCACAACAATTTCTGCCATTTTAATCACTAATAATTTTTATTGCGTATATTAATATAGTTTTTCATTCAACTGGAATAATTGTTGCGGGAATTTAATTCGTCATGAGAGTTTTTTTCTTCAATAAGAATTTCAAACATAAGAGAACCTATTCAATTTCACTTAATGGAATAAATTTAACTTTTCCTTCCTTTCTCTTTTTCTCAAATCTTTTTATAGATTCAATTTCTTCTTTTGTTGGCACTTCTTGCCCTAATAATCTACTTTCTACTATCATTGAAACTTTTCTTATTTCACTTTTTATTTCCTTTAGCTCAATCATTCATTCCTAACTCCTTTTTTAGTTGAGAAGCGGTAACATATTTATCCTTTTTTATTTCTTCTTCAGACTTCCTAATTGCCCTTAAATCTTCTTCTGTCAACTCTTCGATTCCAATAAAACTTTCTGTTTTGTCTAGCTTATGCTTCACATCTCTCATCTTTTTTAGGGTTCCATCAGCAAACGAGGTTCCAATTTTTTTCTTTCATTATTCTTCACCACTATCCAGTATAATGTTAGTTAAAGAAACTATAATTATAAGTAATTTTCCCTTTTCTCACTACCGCTTCTGTTCTTTACTCAATTCTTAACAGACGCAAAGATAATCGCATCTATTGATTTATAATAACAGACTTTACTAACTTAGATATGGCTTGGATTGTTGAAGTTTCTGATAAAGCTCTTAAACATTTGGAAAAGTTTGAAAGAAAAATGCAAGCTAAGCTATTAAACATTATTGAAATGTTTAAGACTTCTCCTTTTCCAAAGAATTGTGATATTAAAAAATTAGAAGGTGCGGAAAATGTTTTCAGATTAAGAAAAGGTAAAATAAGGATTTTAGATATTGATGTAAGAGGTAGAATATACTAAAACGCTAAACTTTTAGTTTTTTCCTGACTTCTTCAATATTGTAAAATTTCATTTTGCTTATGTTTCTTATTATATTCTTTTCTCTTTTTGTTGGTTTGACTGTCGGGATCATAAACTCTAGTAATTTTAGTTGTAAGAGTTTCATTTCTCTAAATTCCTCTCTCATGTTTCTAATTTCTTCTAATAATTCTTCTTGTGACCTTACCATAGCTTATTGCTAGATTTCTGATTATTTAAATTCGACATGATGAGCGTTAATAACTAGTAAACTGAGTTCTAACATTCATTATCGCTGGATAAGCTTTTATCTTGTTTTTTCAATAATTTTACTAATGACAGAAAAACTTTTTTGGCAAGATGCTTATTTGAAAGAATTCGATGCTAAAGTTTTAGAGATTAGAGGAGAAGAAGTTATTTTGGATAAAACTGCTTTTTATGCTAGAAGTGGCGGTCAGCCAGGGGATACAGGGGAGATCAATGGAATAAAGGTTGTTGATACTTATTATGATGCTAATGGAAAAATTGTTCATTTGCTAGAAAGAGAGCCAGATTTTAAAGTTAACGATATAGTTCATGGGAAAATTGATTGGGAAAGAAGGCATAAGATAATGCGTTTGCATACAGCAGCTCATATAATTTCTGCTGTTTTAGTAAAAGCTTTTGGTAATATAAAATTTACTGGAAGTCAAATTTATGAGGATAGAGCAAGAATGGATTTCAATTTGGAAAAGCTCGATAATGAAGTTGTTAAATTTATTGAAGAGAAAGCCAATGAAATTGTGGAAAAAGATTTGCCAGTTTTTTCCAAGATAATTAGCAAGGAAGAATTGGAAAAGCATCCTGAGTTGAAAAGACTGATGGATGAAAGCAAATATGAAAAGTTTGATGTTTTGAGAGTTGTTGGTATTGGAGATATAGATTTACAGTTAGATGGAGGAACTCATGTTAAATCAACAAAAGAAGTTGGAAGAATAAAAATCGTTAAGAGGGAAAATAAGGGAAAGAATAATAGAAGGATAACGATTGTTGTTGAGTAAAAAACTCTTTTTCATATAGTCATAACAAGATTATTATGTTGGCAGACTATATGTATACAAATTATTAACCAATGAGGTATAAAGAAAATCAAGATTAAATAATTAATCGAAAGCTTACCAATTTCTAGTTATGGAAAGACTTAATGTAACTATTGGGATATGTGCCTATAACGAGGAAAAAAATATTGGAAGACTCCTTTCATTTCTTCAAAAAGAAAGATTTGTATTTAATTTGAAAGAAATAATTGTTGTAGCAAGCGGCTGCACAGATCATACTGTGGATATTGTTAAGGAATTTGCAAGGAAAAGCAAAAAAATTAAATTGATAGTAGAGAGAAAAAGAAGAGGGAAAGCTTCAGCGGTAAATATCATTTTAAGAGAAAGAAAAGGAGATATAATAGTGTTTATAGGCGCCGATAATATACCTTTAAGAGGAAGTATAAACAAACTAGTTAAGCCTTTACTTAAGGAAGAAGTAGGTGCTTCATCTGGTCATCCAATTCCTATGGAAAGGAAAGGATTAAAAGCTAAAGTGGAAGAGATTGTATGGAATCTTCATGATGAAGTATGCAAAAGTTTTCCAAAAATCAGTGGGGAATTATTTGCAATCAAAGCTCCACTTATAAGAAAAATCCCATCTATTGTCATAAATGATGATAGCTATTTTGCAGCACAGATTATAAGGAAAGGATTTAAAATAGCTTACGTTCCAGACGCCATCACATACATGATAAGTAAGGATTATGATTTATTTTCACACTTAAAAAGAAGGAGAAGAATAGCGAGAGGCTACATTCAACTAAGAGAACTTGGATTGTCTTATTCTATTCCACCGTTTCTTACTCTTTCTATTCTTCTCAGCTTAATTAAAAAGAAACAAATGAAACTTTCAATAATCCTCCTAGCACTTCTGCTTGAGATTTTAGCCAATATTCTCGCGTACATCGATACATTGATTGGATATACGCCATTTCTTTGGTAAAATATATAAGTTAAAAATCTTAAAAATTTGTATGAAAGCGAGTTTGGAGTTCTTTTTAAAATTTTATAGAGTTTCAGATTGGATTAAAGTACTAGGTTTAGTGTTAATACCTTGTATTCTTTTTAAAGCTTCGATTACCGATACTTTAAAACTAATCTTTATTACTTCTTTACTTCTTGCTTATGGTTTTTCAATTAACGATTTTTTTGATTTTAAATTGAGGGGAGAGAAAAATTTAGTTGCCGAGATGTACAAGAAAAAAAAGCATACTACGCTTCTAATGTTAATATTACCACCTCTCTTATCGCTCTACTTTTCTTTTTTTATTTTTTCAATGTCTTTCTCCCTCCTTTTATTTTTATTAGCCTTTATAATCTGTTATGTTTACTCGGCACCTCAAGTTCGATTGCGTGACAGAAAGATATTAGACATATTAAGTAACTCAATGTTTATTCTTATATTTTGTTATTCCTATTTTTACTTTACTCAAAGTATTAGTTTAATTTTTCTTTTTTTCCTTATTCTTTACATTAATTATTTTTTGGTCTCGGAAATCATTCATGAATTGTCGCATTGGAAAAGGGATAAATCGAGTGGTAGAGTTTCTACTGTAATTTGGCTCGGGGAAGAAGCATCACTAGCTTTTGCAAAATTAATTATCATTAGCGGAATTATAGTATCTTTAATCTTCTATTTCTTTTTTTCATCATATTTTAAAATTTTACCTATCGTTTCTATTCTATTTTCTTTTTTTAGATTAATGAGGATAAAATCCTGGAAGTATCCCTTCTATAAATTAAGGACAAAAATATTTGGGAGTGAAGAAGGAATATTGTATATTATTTTATTATTTTTATTCAACTATTTTAGTTGATTTATAAAGTTTTTTAAGAGTTTTAAACACTAAGGTTTACATTAAAAAGAAAGTGAGAAAATGTCATGAGGCAAATTAGCATTTTCTCACATACTTTTTCCTGGTGTTTTCTCTAATTATTCTTTGAATGGATGTGTAGATTTAGGATACTTCTTCATACTTTTCGCCCTATTTACAATTACAGTAAGTGTACTTAAAGTTAATAAAAAACATCAACCTTAAGAATTTTTATATTTCGTTTTAGTTCTATAGTTCGTGTAGTGGTGATGACTATTACCTTCATTTAGGATCAATGGAGAGATTTCCTTTTCTTTAATAAACTTTAAAAAAGAAAAATGGTATTTTTGTTGTATCGACTACAAAAGATTATAACTGTGAAACTTTTGGCGGAAAGCTTATAGAAGCATTTCCAAATCTAAAGTTGGGAATTTGTAAGATTTAATGCTCTGTCTTTAAAATTTAAAATATTTCTACCTCTAGAACAGGATAAAGATTATTTCCAGTATTTAGTATCTTTACATTAAAAGTTTGCAATAAATACTCAACTTCTTCTTTAACAATCGGAAAGTCAGGATGGGTGAAAATATACGCATAGTTACAGTGATTTGCTTCTATCTCTTTTATAAGAAAGGTTATGTTTCTTTTTTCTATAGGGAGTTGAAAATAGGAAAGTAAGTGACAAGGGGCTTTATCAGCAAAATAAATATAAACGAATGGAATGTTGCTACAAATTGTTCCCTCTTTTTTATACTCTATTTGGTCTATTCTCCATATTTTGAGAGGTGGATTGTAATTTAGTAGTAAAATAAGATGAGAAATGATAATTCCTAAAATTATAAAAACTACTAAAGGTTTCTCCACTTTTTTCTTCCATTTGAAAGCAAAAGGTGCGAGTATTGCTGTCAATGGTATAGCTTTAGTGACATAGATTCTACTATCTATTTTTGGCAGAAAAAGGTGAACTAATGTGAGCAGAAGAAAAGAAAGAAATATAATAGTGTAGTTTTTGTCTTTTCTAAACCATCTTAAAGAAAAAAGTAGGAAAAAAGTCGCTATAGCATTAAAATTTATTAGATTTTTGATAAACCAAAAGTAATCGCTATATTGGGTGGTTTGAGTGTTAAAAGCCATTTTTTCTGTAACGAAATTAACCAGTAGAAATTGAAGTGGCGGATAAATCAATTTACCAAAAATGAGCGAACTAATTAAAAAATTTAAGAGAATCGAGATTGAAAGGAAGGGAATGATGCAAAATTTCAAGAATAATCGATCTTTTATCTTAAAAAGAAAGAATGGAATCATAGGAATTGCCATGTCTGGTCTAAACGCGAAAGAAAAACCAAAAAGAATGCCAGTCAATATATTTGGTGTTTTTCCTCTATTAAAATAAAAAAGAAGACCTGCTAAGAAAAATAGAATAGCCGGAAGATCGGAAAGAGTATAACTAGTAAAGAAAAGAAGATAAGGATTAATCCCTATGAGAATACCTCCCAAAAATCCAAGCAACTCACTACCAGTTAGTTTCTTAACTAATAAAAAGATAACTACTGAAGAAATTAGTAAGTATGCACAGTTCATTATTCGTGCAATTTCTAAATGGGGAGGAATTACTAAAGAAAGAAGAGGTGATCGTATAGAATCTAAGAAAAGTTTATTTTGAGTTAAGACCGATTTTGAGTAAACTAAATAAACATATCCGTCCCAAGTCACATATTTATTGTCTTTATACTTGTTATATGTAACAAAAATGATGATTAAAAGACATGTGATCAAAAAAATAAGATAAAGTCCATCTTTTCGTGCCATTAATATTTTAGTATCATTATTTTTAATATTTTTAATATGTCTACTCTTCCGCTATTGTCATATTAATTATCTCAAAATCTTTCTTCCAACTATAAAGGTTTAGAATTGCTCCCTTCTTCGAAGAATAGAAAGGAATACAGATCTCTTTAGTAGTGCTGGTGTTACTGGTATTGAAAACGAATAATGTTTTCCATTCTTTATGTGTGTCATCCCAATAATTGATATTGATTTCATTTTCTCCTCTATCTAAGTAGGTTATTTTAAACTTAAAAACTTCAGGTATTTTTAAAAGTAAAATCTGAGAATCGATGGTCCCTATCGGCAATGTTACTTTGTCCTTTCCTATTATCCAGCTACCTCTCAGATAAACATTCGAGGAAAAATTGTAAAAATCAGAAAGGTTAACTTCCTCTATTTTTACAAGTCTCTCCCCAATCCATGAAATTTCAGCATCTAAGAAGATGTGCTCTGATGGCAATATTTTAAGTTGTAAAATCTCAAAAGGAGATTTAAAAGAACCAATAGAAATAAATAAGAGTTTTTCTGAGGGTAATTCAATTTCACTCTTTAAAAATTTATAAGTTCGATTTCTTTCTATACTTCCTATTGCTTTCCAACTTTTGGAGGAAAAATTAAATAAATTAAAGTACACATCTCCTTCTGTATCATTATATACTAGCACCAATTTTATTCTCTTATAGGAGGGATTGAAAACTAATATGTTTCTATCATCATAGAATACTCCAAAAACATCTCTAGTTAACGAAATATTGGTTCCATTTATTTCGGCAACTATCATTAAATCTTTTATATAAGGTTTTTCTCCCTCGAATTTGAGGGATACAGTTTTTTCCCAATTAATGCCTGCAACAAATAAAAATTCCTTATCCATCTTAATCATAGGCCAGGTAGCAATTCTTTTATTGTTCTGAAGGATTTCAGTAAAACCAATAGTATAAGCGATGTTCAACGGATAAACTTTTGTTAAAAGAAAAAGTCTAAATTGATTTACAATATCAGGAAGCTCTACTTCAAGCTGACTAGGAAGTTGACATCCATTTTGGCAGGTAATAAAAAGAGGAAGATAGGTAAATGGTGTACAATTGTAATTAATTTTGAATATCCAATTAGAATAGTTCCCATAAACCTTTTCATAACATTGTTTAAAAGAGTTTGGATTAAAAAGAGGTAGAGAAAACCCAAAAATACTTTCCAAATTAAAACCTGTAGAAAATGTTAAATAAGAAGCATTTTCTTTTTTTAATATCTCTAGCGCCAACTTCGAATCTGGAATATTTCTTGTTATTTCTCTTTCTCCACTAAAATCAAGAATAGGATAGTACATAAGGAAGGGATAACTAATTCTCCTTTCTGTGAACGCCGCTAGCGAATTGCTAACAGTTCCTCTGTAATAATCATTGTAAAGAATTGTGTCTTCAGGTATACTTTCATTCACAAATTTTATGTATTCCCAATCTCCTATTGTTAGAGTTTTATAATCCAGATTGAGTTTTCCTCTTTCCAAATGTATAGGTAATAATAAAATGAATAAAAAAACAAAAAGGAAGACTGTTCTAATCTTCAATTTACTTAAGAAGAAGGAGGAGAGAATACCTAAAGGATAAAAGATGAGGAAGAGTATGCGTGTATCGGAAAGAGAGAATAATATGTTCTCGAAGCCCAACGTAAATCCACCCAGAAATATTGGCATTCTTCTTACTAAAAGGAATATAAAGCTTGAAAGAATGAAAGGTATAAAAAAGGATAAAATTTTTCTTTGTCTAATAAAAAATAATGTTAACAAACCTAGAGCTATTATAACTTCATTAAAAGGTCTTAAAAAAAGAATCAAATCATCAATGCTTACTCTTTCAGGAAGACTATAGTACCAAAAATTTATTAAATCAGCTTTAGATGCATTTCTAAAAGGATTGGTTATAAGATTTGAAAAGGAAGTGCGGATAAGTAAGTAAAGTGGCAAAAATGAAAGAATTGAAACAATTATAAAAATAGTGAGGTCAGGAAATCTTTTATTTATCAACAAGAACAAAGGTATTGTTACAATGCCGATAAAAAACGAATATGGCGAAAGATAAAAAGTAGAAGAGAAAATAATAGGAAGTAAATAACTTTTCGATTCTTTATTAAAAAGAAGAGAAAACGAAGCGAATAAAAACGAAAGACTTAAAAGCTGAGGAGAATTTCCATAAGTAACCATTATAATTGTCTGAGGTATTGATGGAATTAGCAAAGAAGATATATAGCCAACTTGTTTATTGAAAATTCTTGAAGCGAGAGTAAAGGAAGCTAAAACAAGAAGAAACAATGAAAATAAAGGAAAGAAAAACATTAGTTTAAGTAGATCAAAAGAAGAAAAGTAATGTAGTATAGAAATTATAACATGGTAACCAATGGGATATGTTAAAGGAATTTCTGGATAAAGATAGTATGATGTTGGCACTTTCCCTCCTTTTAGGATACTTTTGACGATTAAAAGATGATGTTTTGAATCGTCCCCAACAGGTAAAAATCCAACATCTCTCCAAGCATCTCTTACTATTTGAGAAGATGGATATAGATATAGGACAAGATGGAAAAGAAAGACTAATGATAGAAAGTATAGTGTTTTCTTATCAGATTTTCTGAAAGGAGGAAGATTAGGAGAAACGATCCAGAGGATAAAAGAAGGTAAAAGCAAAAATAGGCTTAGAAAATGAAAATCGAAAAGAGATAATGTATAGGCTAAAATGGTTTGAAAGGTAAATCCAAAAAGTATAGAAAAAAGTAAGGCTTCTACCCAGTCTTTTGTTTTTAAAAACCTTAGAACAAAGAATCCTGGAAAAAGAAATAGAAGTATGAAGGCGAGGACTAGTTTAAAAATAAAACCAGAGATCCACCAAAGCAATAAAGTTGAAAAAAATAAGAAAACCCTCATAAACAATTTTCCGCTATTTTTTTCCATGATCCAGGAAATATTATTATTATTATCAACCATTAATTTTATTAAAAAAATTGAGTTAAAAAATTCTTGCCATATTTCCTAGAATTGTTTGATTCGCTTCGCAAGGCGTCCAACAATTTGGGCACTTCTTATTGTCTATTAAAGAAAGAAGTTTCTCAATTTTATTTTTATTTTCTCTAAAAATTTTCTTTATATCATAGCCATAGTCTCTTAAATTGCCTAGTTTCACATTCCATATTGTGCAAGGATAAACGTTACCAAGAGGGTCGATGAAGATTGATGAGCGTAAAGATTTGCATTGTAATGGAGTTTTTCCTGTTTTTATGAATCTTGTGGAAAACTTAAGATATTCTATTTCTACAAAACCAATCGGATCTATTGAATTATTTTTCATTTTCAATATTTTTCTAATTTCTTTTAGCAGCAAACTCTTGTATTTCTCAGGATTAGCAATTGATACATTATCATTTGAATAGTAGTGAGTTGAGTAATGAAAGATGTTTATATGAAAATCATATACTGAAACA
>Ga0209225_1004624_pt1 | contig 10772 bp, 9 predicted proteins | sample WasSprMetagenome_FD_184732 | JGI IMG/M metagenome (GOLD analysis project Ga0209225, IMG submission 184732) | Sulfidic aquatic microbial communities from Washburn Spring, Yellowstone National Park, USA - WS (SPAdes) (version 3) | ecosystem: Environmental > Aquatic > Thermal springs > Hot (42-90C)...
CTGTACTCGCCCGATGGGTCCACGATTATCGGCACTATGCCCCTTTCGAGAGCTCTTAGCGCCACCGTGCGCGCGGTCGTGCTCTTACCCGAGCCCATGGGGCCGACGATGAGACCGTGCACGTTCTCCAGCAGGTCCAGCTCGAGCCAAACCTCCTCATCCCTCCGCAACCCGCGACCCAAGTAGATAGCCTTCGGCGTCCTGCTGGTGCTAGGCCTAAAGAAAGCATAGGGTGAAAGCCAAGTTAGCTGGCTGCTGACCCTGAGCTGCCCGCTGCCCGATGTCGGTAAGCCGATTACTGCCCTGTACACTTCGTAGAAGGGTTTCCTTCCAAGGATAGAGTATAAGGGCAGCTTACGCTCGAAGCCCAGAGGTTCGAGCCTCCAGGCTTCTCCATTCGCAAATAGCTTGAGCCTAAAGGGCATCGCCCCGGACTCAAGCGCTCGATAAAGGTTTATGACGTGGACAGCCTCGAACTCGTCCTTAAGCTTGCTAACACCAGCGCGACCCGCCTCCAGCACCTCCATGGCTTTTCGTGCTTTAGCGCCGAGTACAGCTGGGTCTTCCGGAGCTAGAAGCGCCATGATGACCTCGTTACCCCACGCCACAGCCCCCCTGAAGCTGCGCAGGGAAGCTCCAGACTTAGCTACATCCGGAACCTCTCCCACAGTATGAGTCAGGGGGGTGAAGTCTTTGGGAAAAATCTTCAAATTTCCGCTTTTCACTATACGAAGCTCAAGCGGTATTAGGGGGGCAAGCACAAGCGCCATAGGCAACAACCCCGGGTACGTGTAAGCGAGAGCGGCGACGAGAGCGGCTGCTGTGAGCGTCACTCTCGGAAGCGTGAAATTGTAGTTTTTCGGGCTCAAGTCTGCGAGAATCGGTAAGACCTCCATCGGATTAACCGGCTGCGCATAGACTCCTGCTGATAGGAGGCGACGCTGGATTTCAGAGAGAAGCTGAGAGAACCCCTTTATGGTCTCCGGAAGGCGGTTCCCGGCCACCTCTAAGTTGATTTTTATGTAGTAGTCGTAACGCCCGTGCCTTGGAGCTGCAATCACGTTCACAGTCGCCGGAGGAGCGTGCAAGAAGGAAATGAAGTTGGATGCCACCTCGCCCAATCTCGTTTCATTTTCTATATTTTCAATATCGATAATTTTAAGAAAAGAACAAACAATGAACTTAACTTTCAGCTTTAAAACTGCGTAGTCCTTTTTCACGTCCAAGCCGATCACTGGATCCAAGAGCGCGCATCTATCACCGTAAATTGCCTCCAAGAGCTCTACTCTATGCTTGAGAGTTAGCGCGAAACCCAGAACAGCTGCTAGGATGGCTGGGGGTAAAGGAGTGCCGCTCGCTAAAGCGATTATCAGTGCAGCCATGAACCCGAAAAAGAGCACGATCGTTTCGACACCCGGCAGGTACATTGACTACCCCTCCGTTCACGCATATTTATTTATAATTTTGAGCGCGAACCTCGCCTGCATCCTCAACTCTTCCAGCTCGGCCCTTGCGCCAGCTAGGATCTTCTCAAACTTCACTAAAGACTCCTGCCACTCTTTAAGGCTCGTGCCTCCCAGGACCCTTGCTTTTAGTTTGACTTCATTAACCTCTGCTGTAAGCGCTGAAATAGTATGCAAAGCATCATCGATTCTACCTATCAGGTCCTCCAGGAGCTCTCTTTCTCTCGACGCTTTAGCGTCAGCCTCCACCGCCATCGCAACCGACAACCCTGCGTTGAGCGGTGGAAGTGGCTTAGGGAGGCTCATCAAACCTTCTTCCACAAAAGCCAACGCGCGCGCCAGCTCCCTGTAAGCTCTCTCTAGAAACCCCTTAACCGCTACGAGCTCCTCGCTGAAAACACTCTCCTGGGCTAAACCGATACCCGCTGAAACCTCGGCTAACGCCTTGATAAGCTCGTCCACGGCACCATCCTCGACTGCCAGCGCTACAGCGTAACCAGCCCAATATGGGTCGCCGCTCAACACGAGAGCTTCGGCTGCTGTTCGTAAGTCTATTCCAACACCCTTTAGGGCTTCGACAAAGCCTCTAATCATTCTATCTTCGAGTTCGCCCCTAGAACCCCCTTCCAGAAGCCTTTGGGTCTGTGCGTCTGCACCCCCACGCCGCATCTCCAATAGTGTACCCACCAGCTCTTTGACTTGAACTGGGAGATTGGGTGAAAACCAGAGCTGCCCGCTAGGCTCGGATGCGAGCCTGTACGCTAAGTACCTCCATCCTTCCCCCCTTTCCACAGACGAGAGCCAAACGCTCGCAAGCTCTGCCCCCCTGTGCTCGAGCTTCGACACCCCCTCGAAAACAGCGGCCTTCCACGGTCGGCTTAGTGACAGGTGGCCTAGGGCCGCCAAGTCCGCAAGGCGGAGCGCTACAGACGCTCTGCTGCTAACCAGGTTCAACAGCTCAGGTTCGCGAAGATCGAGACGTGCAGCCAGGGTTGCAATCCTCCAGCCCAGGTCGTCCCCAGACCCCACTAAACCACCTTCAAGCAACTCGAAAGTGCCCGGCGGGAGCACGCTCTTGGCTAGCGCTTCAGAGACCCTCTTGAGGCTCTTTTCTCTCACGCGACCCTTCAGGAGCTCGCGGGATAGCTTAGCAAGGGTTTTCTCAAGTTCAGCTCTAAACTCGCTTTTTGACCCCTCCAGCAGGTCATCCAGTTTCAGCCGCTTGGGGTGGATAAGCCTGAACTCCCCCCAAACGCTCTTTGCGAACCTTATTGCGAAAGGAGCGGTGAGCGGCTTCGCGTCGAGAATCCAAGAGAGAGCGTAGAGCACATCGCTGGCGAGCAGCAAGCGGGCGGAGACGGGATGAGCGAAGGCTAAACGTAGCCTCTCGTCGTAGGGTAAGTCTTTAGGCGCGATCTTCAGGGCTCTCAATCGGGCTACTTCGCTGGCTAGCCTCAGGGTTAGCGGGAGAGGGTGCGAGCTGCTGTAGCCGAGAGCGAAGCCCAGAGCCCGCCTCGCGCCCCTCGCTGTCTCCTCTTTGCTGGTCTTCGGTCCTTGCGACAGCTTCCCCAGCGATTCTATTTCCCTCAGGATTTGCCTGAGGGTGTTGTAGGCCTCTTCTGCGAAGGACCCTCGAGCTATCCGGGTCTGCGCTCCCTTGAAAACTGCTGCTTCAACCGCGCTCCTGGCGATTGATACGAACGCCGATCCGATCTCGCGCAGAGTTGTGAGCGGGTACTTCAAAGACGCTAGAGGAGGGAGGAAAAACACTGACACCCCGCCGAGCACAGAGCTCAGCATGCTCACCCCCAGCGCAACTGCGAGCATCGAGGTAGCAACAAGCGCTAGCGTGCTAATGCTACCTAGGATGTCGTGCACGGAATCTCTTACCTTATCCATAATCTCTCCGTTCAGGAAACCCTCAAGAGAGCTGTCGTAGGCGAGCCCAAGGACCACCGATTCGTTCATCGCGTCTGCGCCCCGAACTGCTAGCACGCTATCGCACCAGCCAACCCCTCCCATAAGATCGAGGGAAGCCTCGAAGCTGCGCGCTTTGGCGCGAGCCGGTGCTGGACCCACGGTTGCCGGCCTCGTTACATTGCCGTAGTACCTCGCGGTAACGGAAACTCGTGGTATCGGGCTTTCCGGCCACAGTGCTTGCGAGTAGAAGACTTTACCGTTCCACGCAACGGCGTAAATGCGTGAGCCATTGCCGTAGAGGCATCTTTGAGAGCCTGATACCCTAGTGCTGGGCGGTAAAGACGCGTTAACCGTGCGAGCAAACTGGTCAAACCAGAGACTCAAGCTGTTCCGGGCGCTGGGTAGAGGCAGATGCTCAAACGAAACATCGCACCGCAGCTCTGGACGCAACCTGTATACCGTGCCGTTGATCACTACGAGGCTCTCTCCAGCGTCATCGACTCTCGGTCTGCCGTCAACGCACAAGGTCTCGTAGTCGATGTCACCCATTATCCACGCTGTGACCTCCACATACTCTACAGTCGCGTTTGGCGCTGGGCCGTCGAGCCCGAGCTCGGGTGGCGGACTACCAAAACCCTTTCGCGCCTCGCAAAAGGAGGGTTCGAGGACACCTATTACCTCGTGGTTCTCTAGGTACCCCTCGACATCGTACCACCAGAGGCGCGACCCCTTTCTTACAGAACCCTCCAGCACGAAGAAACCCTTACCCGTCCACAGCCCCCAACCCCTCGGCTGTTCTCCACTATCGGAGGCATCACGGAAGAGGACGAGGGGTGCGCTTTCAGAATATACGTTGAAGCGAACACGCGTGATGTTCCACGCAACGGGCACGCATGTTGGCACAATTTGCGGGTCGACCCCTTCTCGGCACGACAGATTAGTGTAGATACCCGCTTTCACATCAAAGAATTCGGCTTTTACCGGCAGCCAATAAACGCCATAAACAGCCCCTTCTATCCTGTACCTTGAAGCGCGCTCGGCAAACCAGCGACCAGCCTGCCTGACGACAACCCTTCCTGCCGCGTCACCGTACATCACTAGCAGTCCGGGCGGGGCTGGGATGCTGAGCTCTTCGAAACTCAAAACTCCCTGCCCAGTGCCGCGCGTTCTAGCGAGAGGGACGCTCAACAAAGGCTCGAACTCTACGAGTCCCAGTTCGCCCATCTCCAATCGGCTCTCCCACGGTCTCACCGAGCCAGCTACGGAGTTGAGGGCTGCTGGCAGAGCGAGGGACAAACCGAGGCAGAGAGAAAACAACGTCGCTCCCAGCTTTCGCGTCGATCTAGGCACCATTAGAGCGCCGCTCAAAGGCATGAACGCCTTCGCAGCTCTACCCACCTTCGCGACCGCTAGGTAGAGCTGCCCCACGAACCTATACACCATAGCGACAGCTAGCACCGAGTTAACTAAGGCTTGGACAAAACCGAGACCAGCGTGCGCTAAGGAAGCAGCCACCACGATGACACCGCCTGTTACAACCGAGGCTGCGAGCAGGATCGTAAAGGTCATCGAGCTTGCAGCAGCTGCTGCCTGAGACCAGGCGAGCGCGCTCGAAGTGGTTTTCTCAGCTTCAACTAGCATGTTGGAGCCGAGCCGCTCGCTGAGATCTAGAGAGAAAACATGCGGCGGCGCGCCCGCCAGCGCGGATGCCAGCTCTACGAAATCTATAATGCCCAGCAACGTAGCCAGTAGGAAGAACGATACCGCTTCGGCTAAGCGCTCGCCGCGACGCCTCGCAGCAACCAGCGAGAAAGCGGCTTCTACGACTAGCAACGAGGTGGCGATAACTTCGTAGCTCATAGCCTCAGCCTCGAGATAAGAGATTCGGGAAGCCCTCCGGCAGCCGCGGAGGCCCCAGCGCTCACCGCGGCTGCAACCCCCAGCGAGAGGGAGATCCACGCCGAGAACTCTCCCATGCTCTTGGCGTCCTCCACGACCTCGCCTACAGCACCAGCGAAGTATTGCGCGATACCGGAAAGGGGGATTCCCAGATACTTAAACTTCAATCCAGCAGCGTTCTCGAAAAAGTAGGGAGCCGCGGCTCCCGCGAACAGCTCTAAGCAGGCCACGCCTACCGCTAGCGCTGGACCCAGCCTCCTAAACCTCGTGATACCTGTTAAGACGACACCTAAGCTCACTAGCGATGCTCCAAAGAACTGGCAGAACCTAGAGGCTACTAAAAGCGCGCTGGAGAGAGCCACTAGGTAGTTTGAGAAAATGTTTGCTAAGCCGCTAGCAGCGTACCAGGTAGTAGCCAGCGGTGAAAGTATCCCGGTCAACGTTAAATCGCGAGCTACGTTCGATAAATCCATGATGTAGCTGACGTACCTGTCGCGTGCCGCTAAGTACAACCCAGCAGCTGAACTTGGGGGTAAGTAGGCAATCCCGAATAGCCCGAGCAGGCTTGGAGCACCGACGAGCACTGCAGCCAGCAAAATCCCCGCCACGCAGGATTCGAGAGCATTGTAAATCATTTCATAACCCCTAGACTTCAGCTGAGGGGAGGGGTTGTTCAGCAGCCATGCACCGTAAGCTAGTTCAGCTGCCACAGCGGCTGTCGCTACAGTGTAAAACGCCAAATCCACGTTCATACCGAATGCTACGGTTTGGCAAAGATGTCACTCCATTTAACAGCGAAAGGAGTCCCCTGGGGCAACAAACCAAGAGCCACGAGGATGTCTGGAAGCCAGGCAGCTAGCGCAAGTGCTATCAGCCAGAGGATCGGCCCTTCGATAGCTTCGTACAGCTCCCTTTGAGCCGCGGCTGCTGCCACACTTCCGCTGACGTGCTTCCTAAGGGCGGCGATAGCTGCTCTTATAAAGGCCGTTACGAAGATGAGGATCCCGGTAGCGGTTACAGTTAGCTTAACTGCCAGAACAGCGTAACTCTGAAGAGCCTCCCAATTAACAACGGGTCCTTCAGCTCTCACCGGGCAAGCCATAATTCCAGATAAAACGATAGCTAGCAAGTGCGCCATTCCAATACAGCTCCTGCACCACCTTCGCCTCATCGACGAACAGTACGGATCTCCTCATTTATTATTTTCTATGTGAGTTAGTGCACTGAAAGTATTATAAAGCCAAGCATTTTTAATCTTTGGCCCGATACACGCTCACAGAGGTCTCCCCTTGAATGTACACTATCTCTAGTCGTGCCCTCCCTGTAATCATTGTATTATTCAATGTAGGAGTTTGAAGACTGACATCGCATTCTTCGCAAAAATTCCACTCCCATTTACTAACACGCTGCTCAGCCGGTATTCACCTATCATCCTACCGCCAGACTGGTAAACAGTTAGCATATCGCCTGCTAAGCGTCTAGCCTCTGAGCAATAGTCTACCAGCGGTTTAAGCCTGGAGATAGAGAAAAACACTGTAGCAATCGCCAAGGTGACAGCTATGTAAATGAGCAAGCGATCCAAGTTGTCACCCCCTAAACAGCACAGCGCGCGCGTCAAGCTGAGCGCTTCGGCGACCTTCAGCCTGCAGAGCCCCAGCAGCGCGGTTAAAGCGTAAGCGCAGAAGCCCTCCCTCCTCGCCGCTTTGAGGAGCTTTTTCAGCTCCCCGCGGTCAAAGCCTCGCGCGCCGCGGGGCTGATGGAGGGCGCTTTTAGGTCCCTTGCTCCCACAGCGCGCAGGGAGTAGGCGACTGTTCTGATGCTGTCCCGGCTCCAGCCCCGCCGCTCTAGCCACGCTAGAAAGCCCTCCGCGCCCCCTTCCGGCTGCTCTCTCGTGTACTGTCTCAACAGCGAGATTAGAGTACTACAGAACTCTGCCGTCCCAGCGGGTGAGTTCTTCTTTTTCTCTTCGAGCGCCTCCACCAGCTCTTCCAGCTTAGCGCGCCGGCAGGGCTGGTTAAGCTCCCCTTCGGCGGAGGAACGAGGTGGTGGAGGAAGGGTCGAGGCTCCTGGAGTGCCGGAGGCTTTTTGGATGTTGTCTGAGCTGGGATGCCGCTCTTCCATCAGCTGCTCTTTCAAACGCTCGAGTTCCGCCTGAGGCCCCTGACCTAGGTACGCTTGCCAGAGCAGGCGCACGTCGTACCACCAGATGCCCTTCTTCCTCGTTTGCATCTGCAAGCTCCTCAAGAGCGCCGTCTCGTTCTTATGCCTCTCTTTCAACGCGTCCCTAAGGGAAGACAGCCGCTGCGCGCGGGACAAGGGTATCAAAGCCCTCTTAGAGGGGTACGGTCCCCAGCTCCACACCACCCACTGCCCCAAGTCCTCGATCACGCGCCCGAAGATCGCCTTGGCTGGCAGCCCTAGGTAGAGCAGCAGCGCGGCAGCCTCAGCCTCCGGCGTGGCGGGCGGAGGGTCGAACAGCTTCAGCCGGAGCCTCTCCAGCAGCTCGACCCTTCCCTGGGCTTCTTGGAGGCCGCCTCCCTAGACGCTGCCAGCACCGACACTCCCACCACCCTAGCACGCTAGTACTCGTCCCAGTCCTCCTCCCTGCACTCCTCCTCGCAAGCTTCGAAGTCCGCTCTGCACTCCTCCCTGCACCCTCTGCCCCGGCAGGAGGCGAGACAGTCCTCCAGCTCCCACCTACACCCGTCGAGGCAGTCCCTCAGCCCCACGCTCAGAAAATTTATTCTTTAGGTTATAATCTTGGCGGGGGCGCGCCGCTTCACCGGCCTAGAGGGACCACGCTGCTCTTTTTACTCGCGAGCCCGTAGACCGTAACCTCCAGCTCCGTCGGCGCGCCCGCCGGGTCTCCCGCGAGGATCTCCCTAGCGCCCAGCGCTCTGCGCGCGTCGCTCACGCTGAGCTCGGGCAGCACGACCGGTTTCGCGCCCCTCCACGCGACGGCGAAGCGGGTGGAGCCGGGTTTACGCAAGCGCAGCTCTACGACCTTAACGTACTCCCTAGCGTAGAGGCGCGAGTGGACGCCAACCCTCAGCGCAATCCCCGCCGCCCTCCCCCCGCTCCCATTCCACTCGAGCTCGAGGAGCGCGCCGCCAGGAGTGGAGCTATACTTGGCGAGCGCCCCGCCGAAAGCTACTACGCGCTCGGCGCGGCTGGGCTCCAGGAGCAGGATGTAGAGCCCCCCGTACCTGCCCGTGAGCAGCTTAACCGCTGGAGCGCGCAGGAAGCCCTCTGAACCGTAAAAGAAGAAGCTCGAGCTCGCCCTCCTAGCGGCGATGAAGAGCGGCACGCTGGGCACCGAGACCGCATTCCCCCGCGCGCGAGCGAGCGGCTGGAAGCCCCCCTCCACCACCCTCCTCCAGTACATGAAGCGCCCGTAAAACTCGCGCAGCCCCACCACGCCCACCTCGTACTCGACCTCCTCGGGGAGCACGATAGCGTTGCCTGCGAAGCGCACCCGCTGGGCTAGCTCCCGGGCGAGCGCGTACCTCCTCCATCGCCGCGCGGCGCTAAAGAGCGCCCAAGCGAGCACCGTGAGGGGCAGCCCCGCCAGCGCGAGGAACGCTGCGAGGCTTATGAGCAGCAGGGAGGGGTCTGCGAGCAGCAAGCTGGGGTTCAACCCGGAGAAGGCTGGAATCAGGTACCAGAAGGCCAGGCTGAGAGCGATTGCCGCGACGCACCCAAGAACTATTTCTCTCGCGAAAGAGGGGCGGGGGGCCGCGGGCGCCGGGTTGACAGCCACGAGCAGCGGCGGGGTTGGGGTTAAGCGGGGCGCGAGGGCTCCGTAGGCGAGCAAAGCCAAGCCTACCGCGGCGAAAGGCGCGAAAAACCTCGCTACGGGATCCAAGCTCTCCCACTCCAAAACCGCGTAGGCTAAAGCGGCTGCGAACGCTAGGAAAGCGGTTAAGTTCAAAAAGGCTCGCAAGCGGCTGTCGGCAACGCCCTCCTCGAGCACGGCGATTTTTGGAGCGCGCTATTTTAAGCTTCTGCCGGCGTGCCGTTTTGTCCGGTTTTGCCCGCGCACCCTAACACCTTCTTCACGATTTCGGCGTACTCCTCGAGCGTTAGATCCTTCGGGAGGAGGCCGCGCTGCTTCGCCTTCTCGATGGCTTCCCCCGTGAAAACCCTTTTCGCGCTCTCGACGGCCTTCTGCTTGAGCTCCCGGTAGCGCGCCAGCGCCTTCTCCGCCTCCCTCTGCGCCTTCCGGCTGCTCAGCTCCCTCAAGCTCAAGTATGCTTTCAGCGACCCGAACATGAGCCTCCCCTCGCGGGGCTCGAGGAAGTTGGCGAGCGCGCGACCGTACAGCACCTTCAGCACCACGTACGTGCTGATGAAGAGGACGGCCACGTAGGTCGTTCACTTCAGCACCTGAACCAGGAAGTCCCTTATCGGCGAAACGTTGATCTGCGGCGTCCAAGTCTCCTGCGCCAGCGCCAGCGGCGCCGCCAGCGTCAGCAGCAGCAAAACCCCCAACACCTTAACCTGCTTCATCGATAAAAAAACGCGGAACCGTATTATTTATTCCTTTCGCAGGATGGCGACCTTGCAGCTGGCGCTACACTGGGGCAGGATCTCCAGCCTCACCCTCCCGTCGAGCGTGAGGGGGGTGCTGTTCGCCGTCGGAACCCTCAGCTCGACGCCGCATTCAGCGCAGAAGATTCCGCTCCTGTTGACGAGCACGTTCCTCAGGTTGTACTCCCCGACAAGCCTGCCGCCCGTCTGGTTGACCAGCAAAACGTCGCTTGCCAGCCTCCTCGCCTCAGCGCAGTAGTCTTGCTGGGGCTTCAGCCTTGAAGACGCGAAAAGCGCCGCCGCCACCGCGGCGAGCACGGTCAGGTAGACGATCAGGCGGTCCACGCTCTCACCCCTTAGGCGGCATCCCAGCGGTGAACAGCGCGGGCACGGGTATGCCGAACTCGTCCCTCAGGTCGTAGCGGTAGCGGTTCGCGCCCACGGGCTTCGAGAGCTCCAGGGGCGCGCCCACCAGCCAATCGCATTTGCCCAGCCGCTTGAGGTCGGCGACGGCGTCGAGGGCGCGCAGGCTCGGGCAGAGCGTTACGTTGAAGAACGGCGAGCTGTAGCTGTGCGCGTACGTTACTTTAACCTCCACCATCGTGTAAGTCCTATCGCCCACCCGCTTCGAGTACACCCTACCCGTCCGCTCGCTCACGGTTGTGACGGTGATCCGCACTTCCTCGGGGTTGCCGGTGAACAGCGTTCGCAGCGTCTCGATCTTGAAGACCGTCTCGTTCGTGACGGTGATCGGGTTGACGCCTTGGGCGGGGCCGGGGTTCGGCGCCCGCTCCACGTACGTGACGAACATCCGCATCGGGTACGTCTGGTTGAACCGGTAGAGATCCCGCACGAGTTCTGCGAGCCTATCGCGGCTGCAGCTTCCAGCCGCCATGCACGCTCTCGCCAGGTGCACGAGCTGCGCCGCCTGCAGGTGGCCCCGCTCGTAAGCGACCTTCG
>Ga0209225_1004627_pt1 | contig 10771 bp, 9 predicted proteins | sample WasSprMetagenome_FD_184732 | JGI IMG/M metagenome (GOLD analysis project Ga0209225, IMG submission 184732) | Sulfidic aquatic microbial communities from Washburn Spring, Yellowstone National Park, USA - WS (SPAdes) (version 3) | ecosystem: Environmental > Aquatic > Thermal springs > Hot (42-90C)...
GAAAATATTAATGTTAAATCTATTATTGTACCAGTAGGTATGTTTTCAAGCTTGATTCGCCTTTTCGCCGAGATTTTGACATCATAATCATTGATTATTAAGACGAAGATAATGATGGTTGCTATTTCAAAGAGAAATAAGGGATATTTTATCCAGGAATCTACAAGCCAAAAGGTAACACATGAAAAGGCAACCACTAATAAGGCTATAATCAGACATTTCGTAAAGGATTGAGCATCAACTTTCTCCATTAAGCTTACACCTTAAACCTTTAACCAGTTCTTGGTGTACAGCGCAAATAGCCTGTCAAGAAATTCAAATTAATAGACATCATAGCGTGGCCTCTATCAGATTGAGATATTCCTCTGCTATCTTGTTTCTGTCGAATTTTTCCTCAATAAGTTGTCGCGCTCTTTTTCCAGCGGCTTCTCTAAAAGACTTGTTTTTGTATAGCCAATAAATTGCGTTGGCGAGTTTTTTTTCGTCTAATGGTGGAGATGTTACTCCTATCTCATGTTTTTTGATGAGTTCTTCTAGATATGAATCGTTATGTACTGTAGCTATGACTGGAATGCCGCATGCGCAGTATTCGTAAAACTTGGCTGGCACAGAGTTTTTCCAAAGAGGATTATCGTCGTAGGGGAGTATTCCAACATCTGACGTTGCTATCAACTTTGCAAGCTCCTTTTTATCATTTATGGATCCAAGATATTCTATGTGACTCGATATGTCCAGTTCTCTTGCAAGGCTAAGGATTTTTGATACTTCACCTTCCCCAGCAATAAGTAGGCGAATATCGTTTAAGCCTTTATCAACAAGCTTCTTAACAGCTTTAACTACAATGTCTAAACGGTAGTATCCGCCTATACCGCCGGAATAGAATATTGTGAAGATATTACTGTCTTTTTTGATGTTTAGGGGCTTGAATGCTTTTACGTCAGCTCCGTTAGTTATGAGTGTGACGTTTCTCAAACCTCTTTTTATGAGGGCTTTTTCTGAGTTAGGCGTTACTGCTACAATAATCCTGCATCCTGCATACAAAACAGCAGTAAGCTTTTTTACCGTAGAATAGAAAAGTTTTGCAGCTTCACTGTCGGAAATGCTCACTGCATAATCCTCCCACTCATCTCTGTAGTCGACTATGCATTTAGTTCTGGTTATTTTGCAAGCTATTATTACGCCTAGTCCGACATCGCCTGCTGGCACAGAAACTATTGCTAAATTAGGCTTTCTTGATAGTAGCACGAGTATTGAAACTGCGAATGAAATGAGGGTGTCTAAAATAAAGACTAGGGGCTGAGTTAAGCCCATGTTGAAGGTGAGGTTGAAAATGTTGATGTTGTTCAGCCTTTTTACGCCTCTTTTGCTGAACGCCTTGTAGCTGAAGGCTCCTAAAACCTCAATTATGTGGCCTTTCCTAGACCATTGGTCAGCGAAGAAACCTACCCTAGTCCAGCCAGCGCCTGGAAAGGGATTTGGGAAGCCGAGGAAGAACAAAACTTTCATGTTTAAGCTTTAACTCTGCTTTGTAGTAGTTCTGCGATAATGGACATTTTTGTTACTTCTTGCTTTAGGCGTTCTAAATTATCCTTAACTATTTCGGTAAAGTTTTCGGTTTGTTTGGCCAGGGATTCGTTTGGGGCTGATACCATGCGCATTGATATGAATCTTGGATCGTTTAGTATGGCTTTGGCCAGTGCGTCAACTCCTGCCTTGTACATGTTCCCCGCCACTATATTATTTACTTGCGCCTTTCCGAGAATTTCCATTTCCTCATTAAGCATTTTTGAGACGCTGTTTTCGACGACCTTTAAAGCGTGGACTTCTTCGGCTACTCTCTCCCTTACACTCCTCAAATCAGATGTTTCCATGAGCAATGCATTTCGTCTTTTAGCAAGTTTCTCGATTTCCTCTTCCAGCCACTTTTTCTCCCCCATCAGAGAGTCTATGTCGAGCAGGTTCTGGAAGTGTTCGTGTATATACCATGTGAGCGTTTCTGGTTTCCAGCCGGCTTTAATCATTACCGAGACAAACCTCCCCGTGGTCTCAACTTGCTCAGCTGTCAGCCCGAACCTCTCCTTGGCAGTTGCGAGTTCACCCATAACTGGGAGTATTTTCTCTACCGGTGCTCCATACCTCTCCTCTAGCGCATTTCGCCACTTCTCAAATTCCATACGCTCGCACTCCAGCTGCGCAAGAAACTTCCTCTCCTCCTCAATCTTGTCGGATAACGTCAGCCCGCCGACGATTTTAGCGTAGTGTGTCCTAAGCTTTTGGAAATCCCTATAAAGGTCTTTGAAAGCCTCCGGCTCTTCCAATTCCTTCAGCCGCTTAAGCACCCAATCGCATAAGCGGTCGAACTGCTCACGCCTAGCCCGCCAGTAAGGCTCATCCTTAACGCTTTCTGTCTTCGATTGAAATGTGTATTTGAGTTCCTTAACCTTCGCCTCAAGCTCGCTCCTCTCAAACTCAAAGTCGAAATCGCCGCGTTCCAAACGTTCCGCAGAACGCTTCCTAGCCTTTAAGGCGTTGGCAACAAGTTTAAGTCGCTCGGCGGGATAGGGTACACCAGCCTCCCTGCAAATCTGCTTTAGGCATCCTGGAAACATTTTGCATAGTCTAGAAGCGGATTTCAAGTTAAACTCGTTGATAATGCACCTTGTAGAAGGAACAGAACCATCTTCCCTGTACTTTTCCGCCACAAACTTGAGGATTTCTCTTTGAAGTTTCTCGAGACTCATTTATAACTCCCTGAATAATGGGGTAATGCAGATATTAAAATTTGTAGCCCTCGCAATTCAAGACCACCCTTTAGTAAAGGTGCTCTAGCGGGGATAATGCAAGCACAGCGATTCTGCTGGTAAGCAAACATATTCCCTTGCATATATGGTTGAGCTCAGGCTTACCCTATTAGCGCAAAGTAGAACGTCTAGAACGCTTTGAAACGACCGGAACGTAACCAGGCCGCGTCAGAACGCTGTAGAACGCCTTTTTGTTTTTTGTTTTTCGATTTCTTGAAGTATTTTTCGCCATGCTTGTAGGGTTTTTTCGTAACTGAAGTTTTCCCTGACATAATTGTATGCATTTATGCTTACTTTTTCTAAGAGTTCAGACTTGTTTAATAGCTCAATTAATTTATTTGCAATGTATTTTGGATTGTTAGACTTTAACAACAAGCCAGTTTCACATCTTAACTTGATTACGTCGAAAATGGCGCGATTGGTGTAGCCAAAAAGGTGTATCACAAGCCATAGCCGCTAGGACAACACTGGACAATCCTTCCGCGTACTAGTGCATAAGTTTCACAATATTCAGACTTGCTTACGCACTTCTTCATAAACATCAAGGAGTTTAGATAGAACGGTGTCAGCATCATAGAGTTTAGCTTTTTTCCTAGCATTTGCAGCGAGCTTTACTCTAAGTGGGGAATTTTCATAAAGCTCAACTATAGCATTCTTCAATTGATCGACAGAATAAGGATGGAACAGAATGCCTTCGCTTCCATTTTGAACCACTTCACGATTGGGTGTAATGTCGCTAGCAATTACAGGCTTTCCATTACTATAAGCCTCTAAGATTACAGTTGGTAATCCCTCGATGAGTGAAGGAAGTATAAGTATGTCCACGGCATTAATAATATTGTGAATATCATTTCTAAATCCGGTGAAAACTACTTTGCTATTTATCTCCTTAGAGTATACATATCTTTTTAGTGTCGACATGAGAGGGCCATCACCTACTATTATCAGCTTGGCATTAACGTTTGCCCTATAGAACGCTTCTATAAGAGTTAAAAGATTTTTTTCCGGACTTAACCTGCCGACATAACCATAGACTATTGAGTCAGTATCTATTCCGAGCTCACTCCTTACGAGTACCCTAGTGTTCTCTGATGGTGCAAAAAGCTTTGTTTCTACAGGTACAGGAATGATTCTTATCTTATCTTTTGGTATGCCGTAGGCATTCCAAAACTCTGCAGCCTCCTGGTTCACACTTATTAGTAGGCAGCAGTTCTTAACAGTGATTTTCTCGATCAGGAAGTCAATCGCCTTGACCACGTTACTCTTAGATGTCACATGCATGAAATAAGCCCTCACACCATGTGTATGGGTCACAAATGGCGCATCTGTCAATTTAGATGCAAAAAATGCAGCCATTCCTCCATATATGGTATCCATAGCGTGAATTATCACCCAATATCCTTTCCTTCTATAATCTTTAATTAGAGCAAGCATCTTGAGTGTGGCAATTAAAGAAAATAAAAGATTGTGTAGCAAAAAAATCAACTCTAGGGCATACATTACTTTCATATTTGTAGCGGTACTAACAGTTTTACGGTATTTAATTTCACTTCCTTGCGCACTCACCTTATTTTTTTGTTTGTTTTCTTTAAGAACTCCCACAATGGTGAACAATTCTCGGTACACGAGAGATACTGGAATATTCCAAGAAGAAAATTTATGGATCAATAGCCCAATCATACTTTCTATTCCGCCTTTCTCTTGAAGAACTCTTTTGTGAGAAACAATTATAATTGCTGTTTTTTTAAGCAAGCTTTTCAGCCGGCTGAAAGAAAAAATAATTTGGAGCGATGGGGATTGTATTATATCCTAATTTTTTCATTAATTCTATGGTTTTCCCTTGATTAATTGTGCATTCAGCGATTATTTTGGGTTTCTGACTTTTCACAGTTTTTATGAAGCCTTTTAGGATTTCATATTCAGCGCCTTCCGCGTCTATTTTAACCCAATCTATACGATTAATGTTCAACTCTTCAATTATGTCGTCTAATGGTTTCGCCAGCACTTCACACTGTTGCCCGATTTTTCTTTTGACAGAAGACTCTCCCCTCCCATACAAGCCCCCATTTGAGAGTTTCCTATCAGTTTCGCCGAGGTATAACGTTAACTTGCATTCTCTATCCCATGCCGCCACATTTAAGACCACCACATTCGTTAACCTGTTCAAGTTTATACCACACACTAAAGCCCTAAAGTTCTGGATCAGGTTCGATTGCAATAACCTTCCCTTCACTACCCACCATTTTTGCGATCCTTAACGCGTACTTACCAATATGAGCACCCACATCAACAAATACTTCTCCTTTACGCGGTGTAAGATATTCTAACATCACTTCCTCATAGCGTGGACTCACCACAAAAAGTGATTCAAGATCAACTAGCTTATACTTTATTCCATCAATTTCTATCAGCATATCGATTTTAGTATTACGCTTATCAAACTGATACTTTAACAAATATAACGCTAGTCTAATCTTGTCTATAACAGAGGCTTTAATAGTACGTGCTAGTTGCAATTTCTGAATGATTTCTTGTGGCATGTCATGACCCTTTCATCGTTAGCTGACTTATATACAATTCCAAGAGTTTAGAGAAGTTTGTATTAGCGTCAAATTTTTTTTCAATTAGCTTCCGGTTATTCTCTCCTATTCTATCTCTCAGATCTTTATTGGCTATAAGAAGATCGATCTTCTCCGCCAAAGCTTTCGAATCTCCTATAGGAACTACGAATCCATTTTGCCAATCTTTAATAAGCTCCTTTGCGACTCCAACATTAGTGGATATCACAGGTAAACGACTTGCCATCGCCTCAAGGAGAACCAACCCAAATGTTTCCATTCTGGACGGAAGAACAAATAAGTCAGCTTGAGCATAACATTTTAACAGCTCATTTCGTTGTAGTGAACCAAAGATTTTTATTTTATTATCTGAGCTATCTAAGTACTTCTTTTTCAGCCAAAAGAAATAACTCTGATCTTGAATAGGCCCTACAAGCCATAATTTATATTTTGACTTAACTTTTAATAAAGCTTCCAGCAAAGTCTCCAGGTTCTTTTCAGGCGATATTCTACCAACGAATAGTATCACTTCCCCATTCCGTTCAGGTGAAGCATAAAAATTTTCTAAATTAACACCTGGAGGAATCACCGCTATCTTTCTTCTATCTATGCCCATCCGATCTAGAATCACAAAATCCTTTTGAGACAAGACATGTAAAATATTCATGTGATTTAACACTTTCCTGAAAAAATACATTCTCGGGCCTAATAACCAATGGTATTGAGTTACTTCATAAAGAGTGTGGCAAGTTAAAACTTTTGGTGCTTTAAGTTTCCAAAGAATTACAGGAAAAGTTAAATCAGTCACGTTATGAAAATGAAGCACATCAAAATCCATATCAGTTACTTCCTTAGCAACATTTTCATAAGGAATATACATGGATACAAAAACTCTGGTCAACTTCCTCGTGAATTCCATAACTTTAAAACGCCTAATAATTATCGATGATATTTGCTCTTTAGCAGAAATGTTAACCTTCTTACCTGGAGATAAATTTGTTGTTAAGATTGAAACCTCATGACCTCTTTTACTTAGGAAGCGGGCTAAATCATACACATACTGCTCTGAACCACCAATAGTAGGGAGAAAATAAGGGGTTAGCAAAGCTATTTTCATTTTTTCCTCGCACTAACTATAGCTTTCTTCAGCACATTATAGACGTCAGAAAAGGCAAAAGTTACATGCAGGGCTTACCACAACAGATATTCAACTGGACGCGCTAAAGGGAAACATTAACTTTTATGTGTACAGAATTTTTTAAATTTCTTTGTCTGCGCTTTCTGTGGATTATTGCATTCGCCAAGATTCGTGAAACAAAATAGATTTCTCAAGAAATCAAACATGCTGATCTATCAACCTACAATATGTCTCATAGAGTTTTTTTCCTATCAACGTCCAGTCATATTTTCTAGCAAGTTGTCTTGCATTCCAACCGAGCTCTTGAGCTAGCTGATCGCACTTTAACAATCTCCTGATCCCACTAATGAATTCTTCATTTACACTTTTATAAAAAAGACCGTGAACTTTATTGAACATTCCCAACCCTTCAACAGCCTTAAACGTTGCAACTATCGGTTTACCCGCTGCAGCATATTCTAAAATTTTCAACTTAGTTCCTCCTCCGCGTAAGATTGGCGCTATGCATACAGTAGAAGCCTTAATCCAACCTTCTAAGTTTTCCAAATAGCCCAAGTATCTAACGTTTCGTGTTTTCTCTATCTTCCTAATGAGAGATAAAGGTGGATTTGCCCCTGCTATTAGAAACATCGCCTCTGGAATTTCGTGGGCTAAATAGTCTACTATGATATTAGCCGCTTCTAGGTTAGGGTACCAGCTTAAGGTTCCATGAAAAAAGATGGTTTTCTTATTTTTGAAAATCGGATTGTTTATCGGCGACGCCGTTTCGAATTTATTGAAATTTACTCCATTAGGTATAACAACTAACTTGTTTTCAGGTATATGATAAAGTTTCGTAAATAAATTCCGATCGGTTTGAGATACGCATAAAATAAGATCGGCATTCTTGACTGCAAGTTTTTCTGATAAAAAAACATAGAGAAGCGTTTCCGCAGTAAACATAGAGTTAAGCGAAACACCGCTAATCTTTGATTTAATCGATGCAAAATCAACATTATGCTCATCTAATACAATTAGCGGATCTATATCTAACACTTTTGTTAAAATTAAAGTAGGAATTAAAAGATACGATCCTTCGACTTGCACTATATCTACATCGTATATAGCTTTTTTTAGCACCCTATAGAAGTCAGGAGAAATGTAGTCCACATACAAACTTACAGCATCTGAAATCCAGCTGCTTGATGGAAAAATTGATTTATAACCTATGAATTTAGTGTCTCTTACAACCATACTAGAACCTCGATGTAGGACCTCAATTGAAGCATATTTAGACAATACTTTGGCTAATTCGAGAATTCTATTTTCGGCACCACCCAGTTTACTTCGAAAATTATAATTTGCAATTACAAGGATCTTCATGTCACAACTTCTTTATGCCATTTGAAAGACACGGGCACCTCAATTGTAAGTATATTGTACGATTATTTAGTCTTAAAAAATGCGCGCACATCGAAGCTCCCCGCCGAAATGCTCTAGATAAATATAATATACGTGCAGAATCCACATGTAATCATACTAGTGCATAGTTAATACAGGTCGAGCTTCAATAAAGATACTGCGCGCGCATAGGTAGCATGATTAAGCTCCCTAATTATTTGCGTGACGTTTCCAGTTCATAGAATTTTCTCGATGACAAACTCACTATCACACGCACAAATTTTTATCGCCCGATTTTGATTGTATCATCTTCATAATGTCTATCTTACCTTTTTCATTAATGCTCTGCACTATTGCTTCCGCAACAGCTAAGGCGAGTAAAGCTTCCTCTCCTGAAACTGGTTCACACCCTTTACTCTTAATACTTTCAATGAATTTTTCTATTAACGGTTTATGATAGGCTAATGAACTCAAAAAAAATCGACCGGAAATTAAATCTTTAAAGAATGTGAACATTTTCAAAGAAAAATTTTTAATCTCGTCGATCGGGGTTGGCACGCCATGTGCCTCATAAAAATGATTAAAACACATATCAGAGAAAATATGACCAGCGGTGCCATGTACCCAAATGCTAAATATGGTCCTCCCAGTTAGCCAAGAGAAGTCGCATAAAGCCACTTTTTTGCCGCTAAATTCTATGAGAACACTTGCTTGATTTACACAATTCATTCCATTCAGATAATCTCCACCAACAGCATATACTTCCTTTGGATAATCCTCTGCTAACCATAAAATGGCATCTATCATATGGATTCCTATATCATAAATAACTCCACCTTGATTAAACCACCAAGTGCGTGGAGACCACCTTAAAGGAAAATGTTGATGACATACGCCTTGTATCGAGGTTACATTCCCAATCCGCCCCTCTAAAATTGACCTTTTCACGCCTTGCATAGCCGAGAAATATCTAAAATTATGAACTACACATAATCTAACACCGTTACGTTTTGCAACTTTAATCATTTCTACAGCTTCTCTGACATTAGACGCAATCGGTTTCTCCACCAAAATATGTTTTCCATTTGATGCCGCATTAATTGCAATTTTTGCATGAGTTTCTGGGGTGGTACAAATATCTACTAAATCTATCTCTTCATCGTTTATTACATAGTTATAATCTTTAAAATATTTCCTCACACCAAATTTTTTAGCAACATACTTAGCTTTTTCTTCATCTATATCAGCTACTGAAACAACCTCAGCTTCAGGTATAGCCATAAATGAGGGAAGATGAGCCTTTACGGCGATTTTACCACATCCTATTATGCCGATCTTCATAATGAATCACGACTATACCTTCGACTATATGCTTGTTGTAAATGGAAGCCTATTTTCAGCAGCAGATGTTCAATTCGATTAAATTCAAATTTTCTGATTTTTTTAATACTTTCTCCGACAAGCTCATACTTTGTGGTACCTACTCCGAGTTTTTCAGATTTTTTAATATATGCGATTTCCGAAGGGTTAAATCCGATAATCTTTGCGCAAACAGAGTCAACGGCAACTGGATCTTCACCATATACAAAAATACGTGCATTTATAGGTACTCCAAAACTTGGTCCTTGGACACCTCCCACGCCTATGATTCCATCCACTATGCTAAAATCTGGTCTAAATACAAGATTTGCATCAGCAATCACTTCATTTATCCAAGGATGATATTTGCTTTTCCACTTTATAGGTATACATCCAAACTGATTTTTCAGAGCGCAACTCATCCTAGTTATGCTACTGGTCTTTAACTTTGACAGTGAAATGAAATAGGCATCATCAAGGAAAACTTCTGGAACCCTCATTTTCTTTAAATGTAAACCCTCTATATCCCTCAAAACAGAGCCACATCTGCTCAAATTTATGTACTCTGCGCCCCATTTTTGGAGAATAGGAATAAAACCGAACCATCTTATGAAAAAATCAGGTAAACCAACTACAGAATCGCTCTCAACCACATATATACTGTCCAAATCATAAAATTTTCTCAAATACTTTAATAGTGCATCCAAAAATAGAGGGTGAGTTATAACTCCAGTTTCAGGAGTGCGAAATTCAGACAAGTTCACCTTAATAATCACTTTCCTCTTTCCTTTTAAATTAAATCCATAAGAATTCAAAGCTTTTTCCAGCATATCTCCTATGTAAGTATAATCTGACAATGAAACGCCCACTTTTGATGCCATTTATATCAGACGATGATATTGTTCTTTCAGCGACACGGCAATTCTGTCGATATTAAATTTAGTTTTTGATAACTCCAAGCATCTTTTACCCAATTCATATCTCATTTCAGGATTTTGTAGAAGCTGTACGACCCCTTTTCCAAAAGCTTCTGGAGTAGATTCCGTCAACACGCCAATTTTCTCTTGCTCTATGATCTTAGTCCATCCCCCGATATCGTTAGCTACAACCGGAATACCAACAGACAAGTAATCAAAAAACTTCATAGTAAACCCAAATTTACGCGTAATATGATTTTTAGAAGTAACAACTCCTACGTGGCAACTCTTTAAGAAAGTGAGAAAGTGATTCTTGTTCGAATACCAAAAAAAATTCGGCTTCACATCAATTTTCTTTAAATACTTTTTAACCGAAGGGTATGCCTCCCCTTTTCTCGTCAAATAAAAGGAAACTTTAGGATGCTGCCTTTTAATGTAAGGCATACTTTCAACAAAGAGTCCTACATTATCAAGTTTTGACATCAAACCAGCATGTACTACTCTATTTGGTTCTGAAACATACTCAACTTCAGAAATTTGCGGTCGTGAGCCGAGCGGAACAACTACTATTTTACCTTTAGAACCAATTTCTCTCCTAATATAGTCTTTCATCGCCTC
>Ga0209225_1004630_pt1 | contig 10768 bp, 11 predicted proteins | sample WasSprMetagenome_FD_184732 | JGI IMG/M metagenome (GOLD analysis project Ga0209225, IMG submission 184732) | Sulfidic aquatic microbial communities from Washburn Spring, Yellowstone National Park, USA - WS (SPAdes) (version 3) | ecosystem: Environmental > Aquatic > Thermal springs > Hot (42-90C)...
TATTAAGACTCAGGCTTTTGAAACTCAATGGTGAGTGGGATACCTATTGGCACCATCCGCGAAAGGAATTTATCCGACATGCAGCCTGAATTGAATCCTATCACGGAAAAAAAGATGCTTACGTTTCTCTCTATTATTTTCCTGGCATTGCCTTTTTAGGCGCTCCCTGGATCTCAGCGACATGTTCATACATAAGTTTATATGCGCTTTCAGGGTGTTTCTGCCTGAAAGCACCGAAAATAAGTTTGTGTTGTTTCCACGATTGATAGGATATAGCGTACCTTTCTTCACCATTATTGTGTATCTCTATAGTCATAATCCTTGAGCTTTCCCCCATTGTCAAGACAAAAATGAGGCATTTCTAAGTTTGGTCTCCTCCCTTTCAGCTGGCATATTTATTTTTGATGTTACGTCCCTTTTCTTAAGATATACGTCCTCAGGTGTTTTGTAGCCTAAGGCGCTGTGACATCTCTCGGTATTGTAGAATTCAAAGTAGTTCCCGATGTTGTCCTCTGCTTCCCATACGTCAGCATAGTCCTTAAGATATACCTCCTCATATTTTAAGGTTCTCCATGGCCTCTCTATGAAGATGTTATCAAATACCCTTCCTCTCCCATCCATGCTTATGGGAATGCCTTGAGAGAGAAAGATGGAGGTAAAATCATCGCTTGTGTATTGAGAGCCCTGATCAGAATTGAATATCTAAAGGCTTTCCTACAAGGAGGGCCTCTTTCAAGGCTTCTATGCAGAATTGAGCATCCAGGCTTATTGAGAGCCTCCATGAAAGAACATACCGTGAGTACCAGTCCATTATGGCTACAAGATAGGCAAATCCTCTCCTCATCCGAATATAGGTGATATCAGAGCGCCATACTTGATCAGGATAGGAAATCTTAAGATCCTTGAGAAGATATCGATAGACCCTGTATGAAGGAGTAGGTTCACTTAACCGTTTCTTCGGGTATATGGCATCGATAATCCTCATAAGCTCAAGACTCAAGCATGGGCTTATAGTAATAGCTCGAGCGAGGAATGAAGGCAAGCTCACATTGCCTTGATATGGGTAAACCATCTCCCATAGTTATAAACCCTTTCCTCTCTTCAACTGGAAGCTGTTCAATTTTTTTTGAAGCCACTCCCTTTCCATCTCGAGCTGACCTATCTTTCTTAGCAATGCTTCTTTGTCTTCTTCGCAGGCCTTTTCTTTATTGGTATTACCTCTCGTAAATATGTGGGGTAACTGATCCAGAAAATACCTCTTCCAGGCAGTAATTCTCGTTAGGGTGAACGCCATACTCCGATGCTATCTCTACTATCGTCCTCTTACCCCGGATGGCTTCAAGCACAACCTGAGCCTTCGAGGCTAAATCAAGTTTTCTCCTAAGTCCTGTCATCTTTGCTCTCCTTCTCTTTTGTTATACGCCATCCTCAATAAGAGATGAACCAAACTTAAGGGGTTGTCCAGAATTTGGGGGAAAGTATAACCTTAGCTGAATCTTCTTCGATAGGCAGATTCATCTCCCAATTAACGGTAGTTCCGCATCAAAGGAGTAGCTTGAACCCCTGCTGCAAGGATGGAATACCGGAGAAAAAGACCTCCTATCAACACCATAACATTGGAAATAAGTGTGAGGCCCGCTAATCCCGATCTCGAGCTGAATCCTTCAAAGGCTTTCAAAAGAAAGGGAAGAACTAAACCACAAACAATGACTCCTCCCCAGAATAAAAGTTTTAATTCCCCATGGATGAGAGAGGCAACCGATTTTTTAGACGCTTCCGTTGCGTTCGCCATGTTAACCAAATAAAATGCCAAGATAAGAGTTTCGAGAATTATAAGGACCGAGTCAGTTTTTAGGAGAAAATCTAATGGATTACTATTTCCTTCTCCAATGGGGTGGTTCATGGAAAAGAAAACAAGGCAGATTATGCCTGTTGAAAGTGCAGAAATGACAAAAAGAATAACAATCAAGGGAGTATCCCAGAAATGAACGGATCTCATCGATTTTAAAAGTAACCCTGTGTAGACCATTACAGCCATAGCAAAAACTCCATTTATGATCGAAAGCACGATACGAAGTAATCGATCCACCTCCAGTATTTGGAAAGGCCAAATCCAAAACCCTATATGGATAACTCCCAGAACAATGAAAATGGAAAGGATATAAAATCCTCGACCGACCCATGCGAACCGTGGATTAATGCCAGCACGGAGGAACCTATCTTTTCTGCCGAGGTCTAGTATAAGAAAAGGAATACCTGTAATCACTAGGACCGTCCCCCAGAACACCCCAATTCTTGAAAGATAAAGCGCCTTTCCCCAAAAAAGATCGTTTAGGATACCCACAAAATAAGACCCTGCGCCCATACCGGCGAAAAAGAGATATAGCGCAATTTTCCATCTCCAGTAGGTCTGTCGTTCAAACCTCTCTTTCATGGCTTATTCCTTTCCGAGTGAAGATTTAAGCGTTAAATATACGACGCCTAAGGTTGAGCCCTTTGGCGGAAGATAGTAGACAGAAGGATTTAGCCCAAACTCTGGGTGTAATTGAAAACCGAAGCGATCTTTGACCAATTGGACAAGGGCACTTTTAGGGTCACTCAAATTTCCAAAAAGGCGTGCTCCTGTAGGACAGGCTGAGACACAAGCTGGCTCGTCCCCCTTTTCGATGAGATGGGCACAGAAGGTGCATTTCGAAACAGTTCCTTTCTGATGATCTTTCTCAGCTTCCCCCCATGGAACATCGATAGAGAAATATTTTGCGCCCTCGTTAAAAAAACGAACTCCGTATGGGCAGGCAAGGATACAAGCTTTGCATCCTATACATTTTTGTTCATCGATTTGGACAAGATTACGAGAGTCTTTGTAAGTTGCATTCGTGGAGCATACTTTGATGCAAGCCGGGTCTTCACATTGCATACAAAGGATCGGGATATAGAATCTTTTAACGTCGGGGTACTTTCCTTCCTCCACCTGAAAGACCCGATTCCAGAAGACCCCAGGAGGAGTAGCATTTTCGATTTTGCAAGCAATCGAGCACGCGTGGCACCCAATACACCGATTCAAGTCAATTACCATTCCATACCTCATTTTCCTACTCCTTTTTCTTTCCTATATACTTTCACTCTTGCTGCTGTCTCCATAGACCCCCCTATCATACCTGAATAAGAGAGATCAATGGGTAGATGGCAGTTATATTTAATCCCTTTCCCTTGAGCCACAGGATGTTTTGTCCATCGGCCAAATCCCTGAGAAATGGCTACTACTTTAGGATGGATTCCCTCACTTAATCTTAACCGTCCTTCCACTTTTGATAATTTGGATTCAAGCCAAACTACCTCACCATCCTTTAGACCTTTCTGTTTGGCAGTCTCCCGATTCATCATAATAAATAAATGGTATGGATCATGGTCCGCAATCTCAACAATTAAAGGGTTTGTGGCCATGTCAACATAAGTTGTGAGATAAGACTTATATGCAATTAAATAAAGGTCAAATTCTGAGTCTTCCTCATGGATGGGACTCTGTTCCCAATATGGAATTCCCTTATATTGATTCCAATTGATTTTTAGTCCAAATTTCTCTTCGATTTGATATTTTTGACAGTCTCTACGGAGATCATCTCCCACTTCTTTAATGTAATTGAAATAGAGCGGAAGGCGAGCTTCCCTATATGGCATATATTTATATTCTGGGGCAATTGGTCGAAAATCGTTACCGTGCTTTTTGTACCAATTTAAATCTCTCTCCCCTCTCGAATGGCATTTTGCTTGAATATCAAGGATTTCTTCATAGCTGTATTTTTTATTGAGATCAAGCCGATATGGTTCTTTTAAACCTAAAATACGATTCAAATGAGCATTAAACCCATTTTCTCCGAAAAGAAAATCAGCTCGATATGCCAACTCTATTAGAATATCCATTCCATCTTTTGTATTATAAATAGGGGTAACCACAGGTTGGCTCACCTGGAGACCTTGCATATCATAAGTGAAATTTGACAGATTAAAACGTTCTAAATAGCAATGTTCAGGAAGAACAATATCCGCATAATCCGTACTTTCATCCAAATAGATATTGATCGAAACCACCATCTTCAATTTTTTCAAAGCTTCTCGCATGATATTCAAATCACCACAATTAGTCAAAGGATTGCTATGATAGATCAAGAGAACTTCAGGTTCATAATCAAATCCATATTTGCCGGGATCAAGAACTGTAAGTGGAACGAGATGTCCCAGGTCACAGGCCAGAGGACAGTATTCCCTTAAATCTAACCTCTTAGGCGGAAAGGAAAAAGGGGTTCGAAAAACCCATCCTGTGGCATGTGGCCTCACCATGCCGTCCTTTCCTTTTGAAAGAAAAGCAGGTTCCCCACCGAAACGACGATCATCCATACTCTTTGAAAGGACACCTCCTGGAACACTTTGAGCTCCCAGCAATGTCATAATAATTGATTGGGCCATCATCGCAATTCCACCATTTGTATGAGCCTGAAGACCTCGATATGAAAGCAGAGCAACTGGGCGAAGAGGATATTCTTTCCCATTGATCATTATTGTTGCCCCAATATTAGCAGCTTCTGCAAATTCCTTGGTGATTCTCCTTATCGTTTCTGCAGGAATATCAGTGATGTTTGAGGCCCATTCGGGAGTATAGGACTTCATCTCGGCCTTTAAGTAATTAAAGCAAGGAATACATTTAATACCATTAACAAAGTATTCACCCTCGAGGGCATAGTCCTTTATAGTAGGATCATCAAAAACCTTAGCCCTTTGATCGATCGAATCCCATACGAGTGGTTTACCTGATTTAGGATCCTCCACAAAATGGAGTTCTGGACCAAGGAGATAAGGTGCATTAGTATGTTTTTTCAAAAAAGTAATATCATAGATCTTATATTCATGTAAGAGTAAATAAAGCATAGCCAGAAGGAATGCTAAATCGGTCGCAGGCTTAATAGGGATCCATTCGTCTGCTCTACCTGCACCAACAGAAAGTCTAGGGTCAACTACAACAAGTTTCAAACCTCTATCTCTAGCATCAGAAAGAGCTTTAGCCATCCTTACAAAAAGTTGATGAGAACCAAAGCCATACTCTGAACCAATTATGATAAGATATTTACAATAATCTAAATCAGGAAATTCTACTAAAGCTCCATGAGAGAGCATTCCAATAAAATGGTTAGGATTGGCACATTGGTTACTCGTCCCGCTAAATGAAAACCCACCATTTTTAGTACCGAAGGCATCCGCCCATGCAAAGGCTTGAATATATTTTTCCCAGGGCCAGAAGGAACAAATAAGTTTATTCGGATTTTCCGCACGAATTCTTTTGAGCTCTTTAGCCACAAGATCAAGTGCCTCATCCCAACTTGCCTCTCTCCATCTAGGGTCAATCCCTTCGCCCTTTTCAGGATTGGTTCGAATAAGAGGCGTTTTCAATCGATTGGGATCATAAAGCTTAGTCAAACCGGACAGCCCCCTAGCGCATAAACGGCCGTGAGTATTGGGATCATCTGGGTCTCCCTTTATCTTAATAGCTTTACCATTTTTTACATGTACTAAAATCCCACATGCGCTAAAGCACATTTGACAGTGGCTTTTAATCCATTTATCTTCTAAAGTTCGTTCAATATTACTGCTTAAATTTTTTGTGTAAGTCATCATTGAAATTCCTCCCTATTAATAACTCAATGAGTAAAAACCTTTTCTTTCTTCTAAACAAACCTTAAAGATATTTTTTGAGGTCAATTTTTATCAGTTTCTCTTCCGTTGGCAAACCTGTTTGAGGATTCCATTCATGAAGGGAATAATATTCTGTCAGCAATTCTTCCCATCTTCTTCTATCAAGTTTTTCACCTGCAAATGGTCCATTCTTAATTGGTTCATCAAAGAATTGATCAGGAGGATAATCATCCTTTCTGTCGAAACCAGCATGAATCATATTATAAATCTTTTCAAGAGTTAAAATTCTTTCCCCTATATTCATAAGTTTTTCTTCTGGGAATTCTTCTCCAAGTGCATAACAACATATATCTCCTATCTCTTTTGGACCTAACAAATCAGGCGAAGACCAATTACTTACAAAAAAGCAAAGTCCCAATGAATCCATAATAGCATGAAGTCGCTCATAATAAATAACAAGTTTCGCCTTCCCTTCATAGGCTAATGGAGAACCGGCCGTTTCAATCCCCCAGATTTTACTCCCAATTTCACGATTAACACGATAAAACTCAGTCTGAGGAGCTCCTCTGGTATGAGTGCCACCCCGAGGAGAAACAGCAATTCCAAGAGCCCATCCCTTACAGCTTCTCATAGGTTCGATTAGATCTTGTCCTTTAATACTAAAGGATAACCTTGAGGAATCATTCCCTATTTTTAAAGAAGCTCTATAACTCCCCTCCGAAAGAAGTTCACCAATTCCTTCTCTTAAAGCTATCATCCTAATCAATCGAAAAATAATCTCAGAATTTCCCCATCGAAGTTCGAGACCTTCTGTATCTGAATTATTTAGAATTCCTTTTTCAAAACAGTCTATAGCCCAGCAGATTGTAGACGCCGTGCTATCAATATCCAGACCAAATTGAGTACATAACTCATGACACATCAAAATATCTTCTGGAGATGTCAACCCTAGCCTAGGACCAAAATCCCAAACAGTATTAGCTTCAAGCTTTTTATAAATAATTGAAGACTTTCCTTTATAGTAATGTTGGCAAGTAATGGGGCAGAAAATACAAGAGTCAACAGCTCCTAATGATAATTGCTTAAATCTTTCTGGCATATATAATTTCATTTCTTCCTCTGGTAAATAATCATCCTCGAAATTCCGGACTGGCATCGCTGCATTATGATTAAGGATTGGAATAGAAGCGACAGTACCAATCTCCTTCTTTCTCTGGATAGAAGGTAGAGAACAAAGTTTTTTTTTCAACATTTGTACTAAATTGGATAATCTTAAAGGATTTGCAATCCTGACTTGATTACTATCACTTTTCGGAACAACAATGGCTTTAATATTTTTGCTCCCCATAATTGCGCCTAACCCGCATCTTGCGGCAGCCCTGAAGTTCCCTTCTATAATTGCAGAAGTCCATACTCGATTCTCACCTGCCGGTCCTATACATACAAAGTAAATTTCTTTTTCTCCAGTAAGAGATTTTAACGTTTGCTCTGTTTCGGAAATAGATTTACCCCAAAGGGGTTTCCCGTCTCGGATCTCAACCATATCGTTAGAAATCCAAAGATAAACTGGGGTCTCACTTCTTCCTGTAATAATAACATTGTCAAATCCTGCAGATTTAAGATAATAAGGAAATTTTCCTCCAACGTTGGAGGAACCAATTCCCCCTGAGAAAACATTAATTGAATCGATACTCATCCTTACGGCACCTGGTATTTCAGTACCTACTAACCTTCCAGGACCAAAAATTAAGATATTATTGGCATCGAATGGGGAAATGTCATTTTTCTGAAGCTTGAGCAATAGAGATTGATTTAATCCTCTGCCTCCCAAAAAACCGGATTCGTAATCTCGGGTTCTTAAGATTTCCAATTTCTTCCTAGAAAGATCTATCTTAAGAATTTTCCCAGCCAAGCAAAAATCAGACATTAATTCCTCCTAATAGTTTCCATTCTATTTTACAATTCCCATAAAGAGATTGGGTAAAAATAAAGAGATCGACGGAAAATAACTAATAACCATCAGATCTACGATCAGAATCAAGAAGAACGGCAAACAGGCTCTTATTACGTTATTTAGTGGGATTTTAAATATTGCTGTAGAAACATATAGATCAAGACCGACAGGAGGTGTTATATAACCAATCCCCATATTAAAAATATAAATGATTCCAAAATGGATAGGGTCGATACCAAATTTCGTCGCTATAGGCATCAAAACTGGAGTAATAATAATAATTGAAGAAAGCATGTCAATAAAACATCCCACTATTAATAAAAATATATTCATCATAAGTAAGAAAGTAACTGGAGAAGAAATATTTTGTATAGTAATATGCATAATTTTTTGAGGTATCATTTCAATTGTAAGGTACTCACCAAACAACGATGCCCCAACAACAATAAACATCAGTGGGCCTACTGTTATAGCTGAATCAACTATTGTGCGACCAATTTTTCTTAAGGACATGGAACGATAAACAAAAAACTCAAGGATAATTGCGTAAACTGTTCCAATAACAGCCGCCTCGTTTGAAGTAAAAATTCCTCCATAGATTCCAACAGCTATTAATGCAATAAGAAGGATTACCCAGAAGCTTTCTTTGATTTTCATCCCTATTTCACTTAATGAAGGGCCCTTCTCCTTTTTAATGTTTTTCAGCTTAGCATAGAAGTATAAATAAATCGAATAGCTTAGAACAAACAGAACACTGGGAAGATATCCAGCCAAATAAATGCGTCCCACAGAAATACCAAGTGTTACTGCTAAAATGATCATGGGGACACTCGGAGGAACTAAAATACCTAATTCAGCCGATGAAGTGAGTAACCCCACTGCAAAATCTTTTTTATATTTTTTTTCAATCATAGCAGGAACCATTATAGAACCAACAGCTACAAGGGTTGCAATAGAAGAGCCCGAAATAGCTCCAAAAAGAAAACAGGCTACAACTGCTGAGATTGCTATTCCACCGGTAAAATATCTGGTCACACAATAAGCTAAGTTGATCAAACGGCGGGAAGACTCCCCATTTGTTAAAATTGCCCCCATAATTATGTAGAAAAGTACAGCATTGAATGACGAATTGTTAAGATACTCGAAACTTCCTTTTCCTATCAAAGAAATGGGAGAACTGCCTGATGTTAAAAGACTGATAAAAGCTGTCAAGCCCAAGGCCATAGGAATAGGGGTACTAAGGAGAATTAAAAATATCAAAACCCCAACAACTATTAAGATCCCCATTTAAATAACTCCTTATGGTCCCACGATATAGTAGAGAAAGTTAAAGAACCTCTCCATCTTTATTCTGGACCGTCTTTAAAAAAACTTCGACGAATCGAAATGACATCATAAGGCTTCCTAAGAAAACTCCAAAATAAGGTATCCACATGGGTAGTGAAAGTCCGGTAGATACTTGACCAATGCTTTTTAAGAAAAAAGCCACCTTAATAGAGGTAATAGAAATAATAAAAGAAAAAAGAACTGCCAAAATGTAAGATATGAGTTTTATCGTCTTTTTACTTTTTGGAAAGACCTGAAGTATTAAATCTACCACAATATGACCTTTCATTCGCACACCCGCACTAGCTCCAATATATGTAGTCATAACAAATAAAAAACGAGATAATTCCTCTCCCCATGTCAATGATCTATTAAACATATATCTCAAAAAAACATCTATAAAAGTAATCGCGAGAATGATGCTGACAAAAAAAAGGATCGATACTTCCTCAAAAGTCTTCAGTGCTTTACTTAATTTATCCATAATACCCACCGGTCTCAGATTAGGTAGTTAGAGCAAGGTCATTTGAGACAGGAGGAATTGTTTTCCTCCTGTCTCAAAAAGAAACTAGTATTTATATCCCACTAAATCAAAGACTTTCCTAACATATGGCTCACCAATTAACTTCATATACTTTTCTACCACAGGTTTTGTTGCTCGTTTAAATTTTTCAATCTCCTCAGGAGGAAGAACGGTTACCTTCACTCCATGCTGTTTCACCATCATGTCAAGTGCTCGATCCTGATGGTATTCTTCAATAATCCTTGCTAAAGCACAACTTTGTTTGATCACATCTTTCGTAACCCTTCTTAAATCCGGAGGCAAGCTCTCAAACCATTTTTTATTTACAAAAAAAACGGTTTGACTGAAGAAAGGGGTAACTTGAGTATAATACTTGGCAACTTCATAAAATTTTGCTGCTTCAAGAGTTTCAGGTGGATTATCTGCCCCTTCGGTAACCCCCCTCTGAAGAGCCGAATAGGCTTCTGGAAACGGCAGAATAACCGGGCTAACACCAAGTGCCTTAAAAGTGTCAAGCCAGATCGGTGAGTCTGTAACGCGGAACCTTATCTTTTTAACATCCTCGAACTTGGTGATAGGCTTAGTAGTCAAGTACGCAGTAGGACCCCATGGAATATAGTCAAATCCTAATAGGCCTTTATCTCTAAGACAGTTAAGCATTTCTTCACCGAGATTACTCTTGTAAAATTTATCAAGTTTATCCCGGGTATTTAGAACAAACGGCAGATACACAACACCCATCTTTGGGTTTAAGGTCATCGCCACCGCCGGACTAGAAGGGGTAGCTTGAATATCTCCAGCCGCGGTCTTCTCTATAAGTACTTTTTCTCCCCCAAGTTGACCTGCCGGAAAAACTTCCACTTTAATTTGACCATAAGTTGCCTGTTCCAGAGCCTCCTTAACCAGGAGCATAACCCCAGAAGCAGCAAAGCGAGTTGATGTTGCTGAAGCTATTTTCATGGTGTATTCAGCTCCGTGAGTAAATGAAAAAAAACAGAAAATGATAAGTGATAAGGTTATTGAAAGAATTTTTGCATGTTTAATTATCATTTCCATAAATTCCCTCCTTTCTAATTCTAATTATGGATTATTAAAAATTAAATCTCCTAACATTTAATACGTTTTTTTTACATTTTATTTTGTCCCTCCTTTCTACATTTTTTCCTTGGTATTCAAAAATGCGAGCCAAAACTACCTCCTTCTTCTGAATACAGTGAGTTGCATGAGTTCAGAAACGTCATCCAGTTTTTCCAGTTCATAAACTTTTTCTATCAGGAGCT
>Ga0209225_1004634_pt1 | contig 10761 bp, 9 predicted proteins | sample WasSprMetagenome_FD_184732 | JGI IMG/M metagenome (GOLD analysis project Ga0209225, IMG submission 184732) | Sulfidic aquatic microbial communities from Washburn Spring, Yellowstone National Park, USA - WS (SPAdes) (version 3) | ecosystem: Environmental > Aquatic > Thermal springs > Hot (42-90C)...
AGGTTGAAAAAGAATATAATAATTTAATTGAAAAATTTGAAAATGAATTTAATGTATTATTGAAGGTCCCGCGCTTCGATTTAGAGAGCGTTACTTTGCCAGAAATTGCAGAAGGAATAATTAGGGCAAGAGAAGGAAAAGTTTTTATTCAACCAGGATACGATGGAGTTTATGGAAAAATCAGAATTTTTCAAAAAGGAGAGCAAAAAAATGTTTCAAAACAAGGAACCCTTTTTTAATTATGAAAATTGGAATTCCAAGAGCTTTAATTTATTGGAAGAGGCCATATTTTTGGGAGAACTTTTTTGAGAATTTGGGGTTTGAGGTTTTACTTTCTCCAAACACAAACAAAGAAATTGTTGAAATCGGGGTTAAAATTTCAGATCCTGAAACTTGTTTTTCAAACAAGGTTTATTTTGGGCATTTGAAATGGTTGGAAGGAAAATGTGATTTAATTTTTGTGCCAAGGTTAAAAACAAAGGGAAATTTTGAATATTGTCCAAAATTTTTTGGATTGCCAGATTTGGCAAAAATTTTAGTCAAGACTAAAATTTTAACAGAGACTTTTGATGAGAAAAAAAAGAAATTTGAAGAAAGTTTGGTAAAATTAGGGAAGAAATTGAGAAAAGATAAAAAAGAAGTAGAGATAGCGTTTCAGAAAGCTTTATTAAAAGAAAAAGAAATTAAAGAAAGGCAAGAAAAAGAAACACTTGAAAAACTGAATTCTAATTTAAAAAAAATTGTTTTAATTTCCCATCCCTACAACCTTTATGATGAATATGTTAATTTAAGAATTAAAGACAGATTGGAGAAATTAAGGATAGTTCCAATATTTATTGAGGAGATTCCAACTTTACAACCAACAACAAACAACTTACAACTAGAAATAAAATCTGCAAAAACGAAAAAGTTGTCAGTTGTTAGTTGTGAGTTGTCAGTTAGTTTTCACTGGGAATTCGCAAAAGAAATAATGGAAAAAATCAATGAAGTCTTGAAATATAAGATTAATGGAGCTATTGAAATTTCTTCTTTTGCTTGCGGTTGCGATGCGGTTTTAAAAGAGTTCGTTGAAAAAAAATTTAAGGAAAATAAGATTCCGTTTTTGTATCTAATAATTGATGAACACACCGGAGAAGCAGGATTTCAAACAAGGTTGGAGGCATTCGTAGATACAATAGAATAATTGACTTTTTTCCCAAAAACCATAATATTTAATTATGGCTAAAATCCTCACAAGAAATAACATTCAGAAACTTTTAGTTTCTAAAGTAAAGAGAGATTTAAAAGCCTGGAGAGGATTGGCAGGAATTTGGGGAAAAAAGAAGTTGATTTCTCCAATTAAATGGCAAAGAAGATTGCGCAAAGAATGGGAAAGAAAACTTCCTTAAAGTGTATGTTTACTCTTGATACAAACATTCTCATTTATTATGCTGCTGGTAAAAAAGAAATCGTTGACTTTATGGAGAAAAATAAGAATGCAATTTTTTATCTTCCGAGTATTGTAATTACAGAATTCCTTTCTTATCCTCTTATTGACGAAGAAACTTTGGTAAAATTTCGCGCCTTCGTGTATCAAACCATTGTAATCAACCTTGATATTCGTATTGCGGAGTTAGCGGCTGAACTGCGTCGAAAATACAATCTTAAATTAGCCGATGCGGTTATTGCTGCAACTGCTATTCTTACAAATTCAAAATTGGTTACTCGCAATATTCGTGATTTTAAAAAAGTCAAAGAGCTCGAGATTTTCAAAGTTTAATTGCTATGAAGATAACCTTTCCTTACTGGGGAAATTACACAGTTGCTTTTGAACTTTTAGCAAAAAAATTGAATTTGGAAGTTGTTCCACCAGAGAAAACGAGTCCAAAGACAATTGAAAAGGGAGTGAAAATTGCTCCTGAAATGTATTGTTTTCCATTAAAAGTTAATCTCGGAAATTTTTTAGAGGCAATTGAAAAAGGAGCAGATACTATTGTTATGCCAACTGCTTTGGGCGGATCTTGCAGATTGAGATATTATCCTTTTGTTCAAGAGAAAGTTTTAAAAGAAGATGGAAAAGAGGTGAATTTTGTAATTTTTGATCAATCTCTTGATATTTTCTCGAAATTGAAAAAAATATCTGGAGCTAATTTTTTAAAGATGTTAGGGGCTACTATTTTTACTCTAAAAGTTTTAAATATTATTGAAAAACTTGAAAAAAAAGCTCAATATTTAAGACCAAGAGAAGTTGAAAAAGGAGATACAGATAGAATTTTGATTTCCGCCTTTAAAAAATTAAGAGAAGTTGAAAAATTTTCAGAGCTTTTAAAATTTGAAAGAGAAGTTTTAAAAGAACTCAATCAAATCAGAATTGAAAGGAAAGAGGTTCCAAAAGTTGGAATCGTTGGAGAAATTTATACTGTTTCAGATCATGCAATAAATTTTGAAATTGAAAAGAAATTGGGGAACCTGGGAGTTGAAGTACACCGGGAAATGACTTTACTCTATCACTTAAAAAAGAAAATTTTCTTTACAGATTTTTTCATCCAAAGAAAAATAAAACCATATTTGGGATCTACAGTTGGAGGCCACGGGAGAGATGCAGTTTATGAGATGATAAAATATGTAAAAGAAGGATTCGATGGAGTGATTCAGCTTTTGCCAGCAATGTGCGTTCCTCCTGAAACTGGAATAGCAGTAGAAAATTATCTCCAAAAACCAATAAAAGATATAAAAATAGGCGAAAAAGTTTTAACTCATAAAGGAAGGTTTAAAAAAGTGACTCAAAAATTCTGTAGAGATTATCGAGGACCTTTAATAAAAATTGATTGCGGAGGTAAACTTTTAACAATTTCAATTACTCCAGAACACCCTCTTTTGATGGCAAAAACTTTTATTAAGAATCATAAAAAAGAAATTGAAAAATTCGATTTTATTCCAGCTTCAGAAGCTAAAAAAGGCGATTTTCTTGCCATTCCTATTCCAAAAGTGATTAAAAATAAAAAATACCTTATTTGGAATAAAAGTTATAATAGAAAGCCTAAATGGGAAGACATAAAAAAATTTCCTTATTCTCCAGAATTGCTGAGAATGTTAGGATATTGGTTAGCTGAAGGGCATATTAAATATGAAAAATACAAACATAACCCAAATGCAAATAAAATGTATCCAAGGGGCATTGTTTTTTCTTTCTCGCCTCTAGAAAAAGAATATATTGATGATGTTATTACCATTGCAAAGAAAAATTTCAAAGTTGGAATTGCTCAATATTCTCCCAAGCCAACGACCCTATATTTGAATATTAACAATCGAAACTTAGCAGATATTGTTTATTGTTTATGTGGCTCGCACTGCGATCGAAAAGTTCTTCATTCTGATTTGATGAATTTAAAACCCGAATTACAAAAAGAAATTTCGAAAGGATTTTTTAGGGGCGATGGGAGTTTTAGAGATGAATATGGAGAAACTACTTACCGCGGAGTAACTACTTCTTGGAATTTGGCCAACCAGCTTTTTTGGCTTTTAATTAGAAATAGAATTAAACCTTCTTTCTTAATTCAAAACATTAAAAACAGAAAACCCTCTTGGATGATTAAAATTGCTAATGCGGAAGGAATAAAAAGGTTAGGCGATGAATTAATAAAAGTTACTGAAAGAAAAAATAACGTGCGATTTAAGGAATTGGAGGATTATTTTTTAGTGCCGATTAGAAAAATAGAAGTAGTAAACTATAAAGGAAAAGTTTATAATTTGGAAGTGGAAGAAGATCACTCTTATGTAGCAAATTTTTTAGCAGTGCATAACTGTATGCCAGAGACTACAGTTAGACCCATTCTAGAAAAAATTCATCAAGAAACTGGAATTCCGTTTTTATCACTTTCTTTAGATGAACAAGTTGCTGAAGCAGGAATTGATACAAGAATTGAAGCATTCGTTGACGTGGTTAAAAATTATCACAAAAATAAACATCGAACATCAAACATCTAACATGAAAACATATTTGGGCATTGACATTGGATCTCTCACCATAAAATTTGTTTTAATCGATGAAAAGGCAAATGTTTTATATTGGACTTATAAAAGAACCGGGGGGAGGCCAATAGAAGCAATTCAAAAAGGAATGAAAAAATTAAAAGATTGGATCGAAAAACACAACCTTCAAATTGAAATTGCTGGGGTAGGGACAACAGGGTCTGCAAGATATTTAGCAGGGGTAATAGTTGGAGCAGATCTAATAAAGAATGAAATTACCGCTCACGCAAAAGGAGCTGCTTTTTTTGTTCCTGATGTTAGAACAGTTATCGATATTGGAGGGCAAGATTCAAAAATAATCATTTTGGAAAATGGAGTAGCAGTTGATTTTGCAATGAATTATTTGTGTGTTCCCCCGGAGACAAAAATTATTACTGAGGATTTTATACCAAAGCCAATAAGCGAAATAAAAGTTGGTGAAAAAGTTCTGACGCATCTTGGGAGATTCAAAAAGGTAGAAGAAGTTTTCGAAAGAAATTATCAAGGGGAAATGATAAAAATTTCCCTTTCAAATTTAAAAACACTTGCTTTGACCCCAGAACATCCTGTTTTAGGTTTGAAAAGAGAAGATATTAAGTGTTACTATAGCTATTCAAGAAAAAATACTTCAGTTTGTCGTCAATTTATTGAAAAAACTTGTAAAAAGAAATGTGCAAAATGGAAAAATTTTTCTTGGGAACCCTATTTCATTCCAGCGAAAGAGCTAAAAGAAGGAGATTTTGTTTGTACACCTTTAGGGTTAAATTGCGAAGGTGATGATCCTCCAGCGATTGATTACGAAACAGTGAAACTTGCAATTAGCGAATTTGAAAGAACTCCCAAAATTGAAATTGAAAACTTACCCCTAAACAAAGATATTTTGAGATTGTTAGGTTATTATTTGGCAGAAGGAAATATTGGTTACAATAAGGCAAGATGGAACAAGAAAATAAAGTATCCAGCTTATCTCCAGTTTGTGTTTAACATCAAAGAGAAAGAATACACGAAAGAGATTCAAGAGATATTAAAGAGAAATTTCCCTTCAGTGAAAGTGCGATTAAAAGAAGACCCAGCGCATCATAGCCTTATCCTTCATGTTTATAGTAAAGCCTTGGCGGAATTTACTCTTTATCTTTGCGGAGAAAAAGCAGACAAGAAACGATTAGCTAAAGAAATCCTTGCTTTACCTCCACAACTTCAAAAAGAAATTGTGAAAACATTTTTTAGAGGAGATGGACAATTGAGAAAAAGATTAAATCCTGGTTCTTCTTATGATAAAAAAGGAAATAGATTCTGCGCTAGCACTACTTCTGAAATTTTAGCCTCCCAACTTTATTGGATTTTGCTGCGAAACAAAATAAAAACAAGCATCAATAAATTAAGGAAGAAAACTAAAGGGAACAAAGAAGTATTTTTGATTGAAGTATGGGGCGAGGATATTAACTTGCTCGAGGATGAAAAAGTGATCGGTGTGAAAAGCAAAAAATCTAAAAAATTTATTTATTCAAATTGGATTTTTGAACCTATTAAAAAAGTAGAAAAAATAAAATATCAGGGAGAACTTTACAATCTAAAAGTTGAAAGAGATGAATCTTACTTAGCAAATTTCATTACAGTTCATAACTGTGCCGCTGGTACAGGGAGCTTTTTAGATGCTCAGGCATTCAGATTAGGAATTCCAATTGAGAAATTTGGAGAATTGGCATTAAAAAGTAAAAATCCAACGACAATTGCTTCAAGATGTACTGTGTTTTGTGAGTCCGACATGATTCACAAACAACAGATTGGTCACAAAATAGAAGATATAGTTGCTGGACTTTGCCAGGGTTTGGTTAGAAATTATTTAGCAAACGTTGCCAAAGGAAAAAAGATTTTGCCCCCAATTTTATTTGTTGGTGGAGTTTCAGAAAATGTTGGAATGAAATGGGCCTTTGAAAAAGCTTTGGGTCAAAAAATTATCGTTCCAAAATATAACAAAGTAATGGGAGCTTTTGGAGCAGCTCTTTTGGTAAAGGAGAACCCTCCCCAGAAGACAAAATTTAGAGGATTTGAAATTTCTGACATGGATATTAAATGTGATTCTTTCATTTGCAAAGGATGTCCAAACCAATGCGAAGTGATTGAGGCAAAAATGAATGGAAAAATAATTGCCAGGTGGGGAGATAGATGCGGAAGGTGGTCAAATTTGAAATATGAATAAGATATATTTGACTTTTTCACAAATTTTTGCTAAAATTTAAATGCCACGGTAGGCTATTTAAATTTCGTTTCGAAATTTAGGTAGCGACCTGGTAAAGGTCGCTTATTTTTTGGATGGATTTTTGAATCCATCGAGACGAAAATGGCATTCAAAAAATTTAACTCTGGAAGAAGATTTCAAAGACAGATGTTTCACGGTCATTGGACTTGTGCAGATTGCGGAAAAGAGATTACCGAATTACCATTTGAACCTACAGCTGGGCGACCCGTTTATTGTAAAGAATGTTGGGCAAAAAGAAGAGAAAAGATGGGAAAATAAGAGAAGATAGAGACGAGAAAGGCCCCGAGAAAACTCGGGGCTTTTTATTTGCTAAAATAAAGAAATGTACCCTTCTTATTTAAATTTGTCAAAAAAGGAATTAAAAAATAGAATTGAAAAGCTTTTTAAAATTTTAAAAAATTGTGAAATTTGTCCGAGGAAATGCCATGTGAATAGATTGAAAGGAGAAAAAGGATACTGTCAACTTGGATATTTACCAATGGTTTCTGCTTATCATCCTCATTTTGGTGAAGAATCAGTTTTAGTTGGAAGACATGGCTCAGGTACCTGTTTTATGACATCTTGCAACCTTAGTTGTGTTTATTGCCAAAATTATGAAATCTCCCAATTGAGAATTGGAGAAGAAGTTTCTTTTGAAAGATTGGCAGAGATGATGATCGAACTTCAAAGTGTAGGTTGTCACAATATCAATTTTGTCACTCCAACCCCCCAAGTTCCAGCGATTTTAAAAAGTTTGGAAATTGCCATTGAAAAGGGATTAAAAATTCCTTTAGTTTACAATACAAGCTCTTACGATTCTTTAGAAGTTTTAAAATTATTAGATGGAATTTTTGATATCTATTTGCCAGATGCAAAATATTCAGACGATAAAATTGCTCAAAAATATTCAAATGCTCCAAACTATTTTGAAACAATGAAATCTGCAATCAAGGAAATGCACAGGCAAGTCGGGGATTTAATTATCTCAAATTTCAAAAGTCAAAACTCAAAACCAAAACTTAAATCTCAAAACTTTGATAATATTCCTGAGGGAGTGGCTTTAAGAGGGTTGATTGTTCGACATTTAGTTTTGCCAAACAATTTAGCAGGTTCTGAAAAAATTTTCGAATTCATCGCAAATGAGATCTCAAAAAATACTTTTTTGAATATAATGGTTCAGTATTGGCCAGCTTATAAAGCTCATCAATACCCAGAGCTTTCAAGAAGAATTACAAAAGAAGAGTTTGAAGACGCAATAAATTTGGCAAAAAAATTTGGTTTAAAAAGATTGTATTTTTAAATTAATGCAAAAATCATTTTTCTATCTTTCAATCTTCTTATTTCTATCTTTAATTTTTTGCGCTTTTGTCTTTGTTAAAACAAATGAAGTAACTCAAGAGCTGGAAAATTTGTTTACAGCTTCTTTAGTTTTGCCATTAAAAAGAAATGAAAAAATAACTCTCTTTTTTGTTGGCGATGTGATGTTAGATAGAGGAGTGAAAAAAGAAATTGAAAAATATGGCGGAGGGGATTTTAAATTTCCTTTTTTAAAGATTAGCCCATTTTTAAAAGAAGCTGATATTTTAGTTGGAAATTTAGAAGGACCAATTTCAGATAAAGGGAAAAAAGTGGGATCTATTTATTCTTTCAGAATGGATCCAAAAGCAATAGAGGGACTAAAATTTGCTGGCTTTGATATTTTGAGTTTAGCTAACAATCATATTTTTGATTATGGAAGAGAGGCTCTAGAAGATACTTTTTTGAGATTGAGAGATGCAGGGATTGATTATCTTGGCGGAGGTTTTAATGAAATTGAAGCTTGTTCTCCAAAAATTAAAGAAATAAAAGAAACAAAAATTGCTTTTTTAGCCTTTACAAACTTGGGTTCTCCTTTTTGGCAAGCAAAAAGTAATACTTCTGGAATTTGTTGGTTAGACAAAGAAAATTTGGAAAAAGGAATAAAAGAAGCAAAAAGTAAATCGGATTTGGTTATCGTTTTATTTCATTTTGGAAATGAGTATGAGAAAAAACCAAACATTGAGCAAAAAGATTTTGCCCATTTTGCCATAGATTCTGGAGCAGATTTAGTAGTTGGGCATCATCCTCATGTAATTCAAGAAATTGAAGAATATAAAGGAAAGTATATTGCTTATTCTTTAGGAAACTTTGTTTTTGATCAAGCTTTTTCAAAAGAAACAATGGAGGGATTAATTTTGAAGGTTATATTAGAGGAGAAAAAAATAAAAGAAGTTAGTCAGATTAAATTTGAAATAAATCAGTATTTTCAACCTGAAATTTCAGACAAAGAAAAAGAGAAATCTCAAACCCAAAAAGAAGAAAAGCCAGCTTTTAATGTAAAACCAATTTTAACTCATTTGCCAGGTCAAATTGTAAAGTGTGTTTATAGAATTTCTGGAATTCCTTCTCCAAAAGGAGCTGCATTCTCTCCAGATGGGAAAGAAATTTGGGTTACTTCTTTAATGAACAAAAATCGTGGGATTGTAGTTTTTGATGCAAAAACTGGAGCTCACATAAAAGATATTGTTTTACCAGATGGGGGAGGAGTTGAGATTATATTTAATCTTAGTGGAAATAAAGCTTATGTTAGTCAAATGGAAACAGCGCGTGTTTTTGAAATTGATGCAAAAACAAAAGAGATTTTGAGGATCTTTGACACAAAAAGTAGCTGGACAAAGGTTTTAGCAATTTCTCCGAAAGAAGATTTTCTCTTTGCTTCTAATTGGTCAGGAAACAATGTTTCAATTATTGATTTAAAAACTGGAAAATTAATCGAAAATATTCCTACCGTTAAAACCCCTCGAGGAATTTACATTTTAAAAGATGGAAAAACTCTTTATGTTGCAGGTTTTGAAAATGGAGAAATAGAAAAGATAAATTTAGAAACAAAAGAAAGAAAAATAATTTTAAAAACTGAAGGAGCGATGCGACATATTGTAGGAGATGAAGAAAAAGGCGTACTTTATTTTTCTGATATGGGGAAAAACAAAATTTTTAAAGTAAATTTGCAAAATGACAAAGTTGAAGAATTTGCAAAAACGGATAACAATCCAAACACTATAGCCCTAACTCCAGATAAAAAAGTTTTGATTGTTTCAAACAGAGGAAAAAATCATCCTTCTGGCAATTACAATATTCCAGGACCTGAATGGGGATCGATTTTGTTTTTTGACACTTCAACAGGTAAAATGCTTGATGCTTCAGTAGCTGGTAACCAACCTACAGCTTTAGCAGTTTCACCAGATGGAAAATATTTTGTTTACTCAGATTTTTTGGATGGAAATTTAACTCTTTGTCAACTTCCATCTTATGAAGAGTTTGTTGCAGGTGGAGGCGGAAGAAGTAGCATTTATCGAAAGGAACTTCAAAAATAAGTTAATGCAAAAGAGCGGAAAATTGCCAAAAATTTAAATCTTGGAAATATTCATCTTTTGAGTATAATTTAATCTAAAGGAGGTGAAAAATGGGGAGGAGAAGGACGGTGACGATAGGAAAAGAGAAAGAAGAAATAGTGCTAACATTTTCGAGTTTGCTAAGTAAGGAAATAGCTTCAAGGGGCTTTCAGAGCGCTAAAATAGAATATGTAAGAACTTCTGGTCTTCTTTACTCGCACGAGTTAAAACTTGAATTCTTCAAAGAAAAAGAGGGAAGGAAGATTCGGCGTTGGGGTAAAAGCTCTCCAAATTTTCATATAGCCCTTCCTAAAAATCTAGTTTCCCAAAATTTTCTTAAAATGCCTCTGCTTTTAAGGATAGGAGGGGCACGCTGGATTTCTTGGAACATTCTTTATTGTTGGTTTCCTCGCTCTTTAGAAATTAAAATTCAAAATGGAGAGAAAGAATATATTGGCTTTGCGTTTCTTGCAAGAGTTCAAAAAGTGAGAAGTGAAGAACGCAGACTATATTTTTCTGGAAATCTCTCTACTTTTCTTGCAAAAGCGCAAGGAATGGAACTTATAGCACGGGCAGTAAATGCTTTTATTTTCGCGCCAAAAAGGGAATGTTTTCTATCTTCTTGCAAAGAATGTTCAAATCCTCGTTGCTTCCCTCTCTATACGCCTTTTCCTCGTAAAGGAGGTAAGCAAAAGTATATCCAGGCTAACTTGCTTTTCCCAGAAAAGTTTCCTACTTCTCAGGGAAAGGTTTTTAACTACGGAGAGTGGTTAGGGGTGGAATTTTAGTTCCACCCATTTTTTATTATAATTTAAAAAATGCTTGAAAATTTTGGAAAATTACTTATCTTTTTTGGCTTTTTGCTAATATTTTTTGGGGTAGTTTTGATTTTTGGTTCAAAAATTCCTTATTTTGGAAAATTGCCAGGAGATATTTATATTAAAAAAGAAAATTTTACTTTTTATTTTCCTTTAACTTCTTGTTTGGTTTTGAGTATTTTGCTTTCTTTAATTTTTTATTTTCTCTCTAGATTTTTTAAATGAAAAAGCCCGGGAGGAAGGAAGGCGAGACGAGGAGGTGGCAATGAGAAAAGATCCTCCCGGGCATGATTTTAGGGGAAGG
>Ga0209225_1004636_pt1 | contig 10758 bp, 9 predicted proteins | sample WasSprMetagenome_FD_184732 | JGI IMG/M metagenome (GOLD analysis project Ga0209225, IMG submission 184732) | Sulfidic aquatic microbial communities from Washburn Spring, Yellowstone National Park, USA - WS (SPAdes) (version 3) | ecosystem: Environmental > Aquatic > Thermal springs > Hot (42-90C)...
TAGTAATACCCGCCATTAGTTCCTAGACGCTTATACCAATAGATGGTCTGGGCTGGCCAGCCTGTGGGACCATAGTTACGGGTGGCATCAATCACGTTATAGCCGTCCCGTATCCCTCCTTTTCTAGCTATTTTGCCAGCGTATTGGAAGATGAGCTTGCTTCCTACAGCATTCCAGGTCTCAGCTGAAGCAGTGATCGGCGAAACCCAAGGGTCGGAAGCGTTGATGTAGTATTTGACATTGACGAAATCCCCTGGCCAACGCACGTCATCAAACCGATAAGCAAGCGGAGCCATCTCTCCCATTGGTACCGAAGAGTATTCCTCATCCAGGGGGATGAAATATGGATCTGGCCCAATATCCTGGGAATGAAGCGCCCGGGTTATTCTTCCCACTAGTTCTTCAAGAGTAAGGGGCATTTCCAAAATTTTTCCGTCTTCGACAGTCATCTTTCCGCGAACGGCGCCACATACCCCGTAGCGCCCCTGGCCAAATGGGCTTGGAGCCAAGAAAAGCACCACTGTTTCGCCAACTCTGAAATGGGGCTCATGAGAAACGGCCATGACCACATCCCCTGCCTGGCCGCCTAAGGTCCGGACGATCACCCTTTTTTGGGGTTCACCTTTGAGCGTTTCCTGGACATCAATCTCCGCATCCGTGAAGATGAGACTGCCCTCAGGGGTCGTCTCCTGAAGGCTAGCAACGTTGAGAACCCGGCCAATCACGATAATCTCCGAAACCCTACTCAATCCTTGGGTATCGAGGGAGAATGCCTCCACATCGGGGTCTCCTGAAGCCAGCTCCACCGTCCCTTCATTCAAGGGTAGAGAAAACCTAAAACACCCCGTAAGCGCTCCAAGGGCCAACAACACACAAACTAAAACCATCCAAAATTTAATCCGCATTATTCCCCCTACTTTCTAGTATACACAACGTTTTCAACTGGGCAAGAGGTTAGGTTTTAATGATGGTCTTCGTGTGCCTTCAGTTTGGACTTTAGAGGGCTAGGGGGTGATTTTTGGTTACAATGTTGTTACTCCTACGCCCGGATGCCGGTCTCCTTGGGACACCACTTTCGATCGCGTCTTACAGGTAAACTGCAGGCGAGTGTATTTATCAGGGCAAGCCTTGAGGGCCGCGGACTAAATTGAACTTTTTGCCCCGTCCCGCGACAAATGTCGCGCTTTAAAAGTGGTTCAGGATGGCGTTTTCCCTCTGTTTAAGGGTTCGTACAAGGTGAGGGGGCCAGGGGGACGTTTTCTTCCCTTTCTCCTTGGGCAGGCCGCCTTTACGGGCCTTAGGGTTGGTTACAATTGGATGCAAATTGTAAATGCGCTGCTGCTTCAAATTGATACTGTAACATCCGCCAGGCGAAAGATACTCTGAGGCGAGTAGAAGGCTTCGTAAAACCCCTTCAGAAACGCGGAGATCTCTTGCGGATGCTACCCAACAGCGTAAAGAGCGGGATGGCCTCGGAAATTTCGAGGGTAGCCCGCTCGCGGTAAGGGAAAGTCCGAAGTCGTTGGTATAGTAACTGTTAGTTTTGTATGATGGCTTTTTAGATAGATCTTCCGCTTCCTCCATCATGATAATCTCCAGGCCTGTTTTTCCACCATGGCCTCGATTCGTTCCTTCACCGCCTTGAGGATTTGCTTTTGGGTTTGCCCCGCCTTTCCTTCTTTCCATTTTTCTAGAAAGGCTATCGTGCTTCCTATAAGACACATCTTAGGGTTCTGCTGTCTGAGACGGATTCTTTTCTTGTTGCGTTACAACTACGAGATAGAAAGGCCAAGGCGTCCCCAGAGTTTGAGTTGCCCTAACGGGATTGCAACACGATAAGATCGAGTGACTGGAGCAGCATTCACTGGTCAATAAGGGTAGTGGGTTCTTTGTGGTCTGTCTCACGACAAATGTTGTACTAACAGGGGTAAAAATGGGTTCGTCAAAGCCTAGCAATCTTTGTTGCGAGGCACAGGGTGTCTTCCCCAGGGTGGGACAATTGTCCCTTTGTTTTGGTTTGACTTTTGTTTGTATAGGCTATATAATATAGTAAATCATGAATAAACGCATAACTAAAACTACGCTAGTTGACCAAGTTTATAACTACTTACGAGACCGCATTGTACGGTTAGAAATAAAACTGGGTGAGAGGCTCGATGTGCGAAAACTGTCCGAACAACTTGGTGTTAGTCAAACTCCTATTCGCGAAGCTCTTCAAAAATTAGTAGAACAAGGCTTAGTGAGCGCCAAGCCATATACAGGCTACTTCGTAGTAGAATTAACGCCTCGGGATATCGAAGAGTTATTTGACTTGCGTAAAGCTTTGGAGTTGGTCGCTTTAAAATACATTGTGAAAAACAATTATGTGGAAAATCTTTTGCATGATCTTTTGTCACGCCTCAATGAATTGGAAAAAATAACATCTTATTCACTTTTGGTTGAAAAAACCCGACAAATAGATGAAGATTTACATTTTTCTTTTTTAATACAAGCAGCAAATAACAAATGGTTAACCAAGATTGCTAATGGAGTGTTTGATCTCATCAAGATTACTTCGCACCTTTCTGTCAACCCAAAGGCTGCTCTGAAAGAACACCGAGATTTTTTGTTAGCTGTTGCTAACGGTGACATCGATAAGGCGGCTGCTATTTTGGAGAGCCATTTGGAGCGAGCTAAAAAAGATTCATTAGAAACGTGGGTTAGGCAGTCTGCGGAGGCAAAATGAGAACCTTTCGATGGGGAATCGTAGGATGCGGAAACATCGCTCGGATTCACGCAAGAGCTATTAATGAGCTAGAAGGGGTTGAACTTGTAGGATGTGTTAGTCGCTCATTGGAATCAGCGCAAAAATTTGCAGAAGAATTCGGGATTAAATTTTATTCGACTTTAGATAAATTGTTGGAGGATGTTGACATAATCTCGGTTTGCACCCCGAGCGGCAGCCGCAAGGATATTGTATTAAAAGCATGTGAGCGAGGAGTACATGTTCTTACTGAAAAACCTATTGAGATATCCCTTTCAGCTATTGATGAAATGATTAGGGCGGCGGAAAAACACAATGTGATAATTGGTTGTGTTTTTCAAACGCGTTTTGGGCAGGCAGAACAAGAACTAAAACGACTTATAGCAGCAGGCGAGTTTGGACGAGTGGTTTTGGGTGAAGCAGATGTGAGATGGTTTCGCTCTCAAGAGTATTATAATAGCGCCAGTTGGCGGGGAACTTGGCAATACGACGGAGGCGGAGCGCTTATAAACCAAGCAATTCATACTATTGATCTCCTGCAATGGTATTTGGGACCAGTCGTACGGGTTTTCGGGTGGACCAAAACACTAGCTAGAAATATTGAAGTTGAAGATACATCTGTAGCGGTTTTGGAATTTGAAAACGGGGCTCTAGGCGTAATTAAAGGATGTACTTCTGTAGCGCCAGGTTTTGCTCGCAGATTGGGCATTTATGGCACAGAGAAAAGCGCAGAACTAGTTGGTGAGAGTCTCATATGTTATGATTTTGGATTTCCCAAGGGTAAAATTGTGGTTGCTGGCACGGATGATACTTCATCTGATCCCATGGCTTTTTCTTATCAAAACCATAAAAAACAAATGGAGGATTTTCTTGATGCGATTCGCACCGGTCGGCGACCGTTAGTAGATGGCTATGAAGCTAGGAAGGCGGTAGAGATTGTTCGGGCCATTTATAAAGCGGCAAAAGAAAATCGGGTAATAGAACTACCTTTGAAGGAGGACGTATGAATGAGAAAAAAGTAAATGACCTAATTCCCCCTGATTTTCCGGGCGCTGTAATGTTTGATGAAGCAGAAGCTCAAAGTGTATTAGAAGTCATTCGAGCTTGTTCTCCGTTTCGCTATTACGGACCTAATCTTTTGAACAAAGTCAAAACTTTTGAAATAGAGTTCGCTAGAATGGTCGGTGTCCCATATTGCGTTGCTGTTTCGTCTGGTACTGCCGCACTTATAGTTGCTTTGCGAGCGTTAGGAATAGGGCCAGGTGATGAGGTGATTATTCCCGCGCATGCCTTTATTGCTTGTGTAGAGGCGGTAGTTTTATGTGGCGCTACACCCGTATTTGCTGAAATAGATGAATCCCTAACTTTAGACCCCGCAGACCTTGAAAATAAAATTACTTCTCAAACAAAAGTGATTATGCCTGTCCATATTGAAGGGGCGGCTTGTGCAATGGATAGGATCCTCTCAATTGCACGGGCGCGGGGAGTGCAAGTCCTTGAAGATTGTGCGCAAGCATGCGGAGCTAAATATGGCAACCGTCGAGTAGGAAGCTTAGGGCATATTGGAGCTTTCAGTTTTCAAATTAACAAAACAATTACCACTGGGGAAGGCGGAGCAGTTACTACTTCGGATTTTTATCTTTATAATCGTGCAGTACGTGCTCATGATCATGGAACCACTCGGGATAACCATGGAAGATTAGTCCTGATCGATGCCAACGAAACTTTTGTGAGCGAGAATTATCGCATGAGTGAATTAGCGGGTGCTTTAGGATTAGCACAATTGGCTAAATTAGAAATTATCATTAACAGTATGCGCAAAGTAAAAAAAGCTATCAAAGATGGGTTGGGGAAACTGCATCATTTTGAATTTCGAAAAATCTGGGATGAAAGTGGAGAAACAGGCAGGAGGTTGATATTAATAGCGGAAGCGCCAGCATTAGCGAAAGGCTTGGCCAATAAACTCGCTGAGCTGGGCTTCGCGGCAGAGGTGCCCTATGGGGGTCGTCCGGTCTATGAACATTGTCAAATTAGGCAGATGCGAATGTGGTACGGGAAAGAGGTGAAAGCAGGAGATGGGATTCGTTGTCCTCGCAGTGAAGATCTCCTAAGCCGGACAGTAATGATAGGTTTGAATCCTAAATTTACTTCAACCCATGTAGAACAACTCATACGCGCAGTTAAAGAGTTTGATTTTAATCCGAAAGGGGGTGATATGTAAGCACAATAGCGGTGGAGGAATCAAATAAAACGGTAAATAAAATATAAATGCAGGAGGTGGCGCAATGAAAAGGTTCTTCCTCTTAATTGGTGGGTTGTTAATGTTAGGTTTTTTGGGGTGGGGCGTGACAATCCGGTTTTGGGTTTGTCCCTTTGTTGACCAGCCTGAAAAATTCCTCGCTCCATTAGTTGAAAAGTTTACTGCTCAGACAGGAATAAACGTAGAAATATCCGTGGTCTCTTATGCTGAGGCAGTAGTCAAATACCAAGCCGCCATAGCAGCTGGAGAAGCTCCAGATCTTATGTATCTAACCGAGGGAAGATTTGTCCCGTTGGTTCAGTTTGGTAATGCTTTGGAACCTTTGGATCAATACATCTCAGCCGAGTTGCGCAACAAGTTTGCCCGGCCTGAACTTTTAAACATGTTAGCAAATGCAACCGGCGGGACACTGTACGTCGTGCCCATCTTCTTTGTAACTTATCTTGGGGCTGTTAACTTGGACATACTTCAGGCCTGCGGGGTATCCCAAGATCTGATAGACAAAATGACCGACCCTAATCAGGCATACACATGGGATGATTTGCTTTACCTAGGTAGCCTAGTCACTAAAGACCTAGATGGTGATGGCAAAGCGGATCAGTGGCTTTATGCTTATCCTGGTGGAACAGGATGGATACACCCATTTTTGTTGTGGTACTGGTCGGCAGGTGGGAGCCCCACCCTTCTTACTGAGGAAGGCAAGCCGGCTTTTGATACCGATGCCACTCGCCTAGCGTTGACGTTCCTTCGCCGACTCCAGCAGGAAGGTTTTATGCCTCCCGGTGTAGCCTCCCTCGAGGCCAGCGATGCCATTGCTCTCTTTACTGCTGGGAAGACAGCGTTTATCAATAATGTTTGGCCTTCAAACGCTCTTAAAATTTGGCCACAACAGTTCCCGAAATTGAACTACCGTTTAGTTTATCCACCAGTAGGTCCTACTGGGGCCCGAACTACTTATTACGGATCAGGCCTTCTGGCCATTGCGCGCCAGAGCAAGCATAAAGCCGAAGCCTGGGCGTTCATTGAATTTTTGTTGAGCGACGAGGCGCAGGTATATTTATCGGCCAGTTATTATTTCCCGATAACGGGTAAGCTCCCCCCTGAGCTTGCTGCAGATCCACGAGTGAAGATGTATTATGACGTTCTTTCTTACGCCATACCCGAACCAATGCACCCAGCTATGGCACGGTGGAAGGTTATCTACAACTCTGAGGTGCAAGCGGTGCTCATCGGTCAAAAGACCCCCCAACAAGCCGCTGCAGACATGCAGCGCCGAGCGGAGGAAGCGTTAAAGGAGTAAGTGTATAGGAAGCGGGGCGCTGTTTTTAAGAGACAGCGCCCCGCATTATTATGCACAAGCTTCGTAAATATTATCTTGATATCACGTTAGCCTTTCCAGGGTTATTTCTACTTATCACCTTTTTTGTTGCCCCCGCCATTGCGATCTTTATTGTGAGTTTTACCAAATGGCCTATCATTGGCAGCCCCACCTTTGTGGGTTTAAAAAATTATTCTAAGCTTTTCACCGATGAGTTTTTCTTGCGAGCTTTGAAAAACACTTTATATTATACTTTAATTCTCGTACCATCCATAACTGCCTTATCATTTGTCACTGCTTTGTTGCTTCGAAACATAACGCGCGGGAGAGAATTTTTTAAGGCAATTTATATTTTCCCAATGGTTGTCACACTCACGAGCACTGCAGCTATTTGGAAAGGTTTATTCCTCCCATATGGACCACTCAACCAAATATTGGTTAAACTTGGTCTGAATCCGATAGATTTCCTGTCTGTAGAGCTGGTTATTCCTTCATTGTGTTTAGTACTTATTTGGAGAGATATAGGTTATTATGCCTTATTCTTTCTTGCTGGTTTAGAATCAATCCCTCCAGAAGTTTTAGAGGCTGCTACTGTAGATGGAGCTGGTCCTCTTCACAGATTTCGTTACATTATTGTGCCTCTCATGAAACCCATCATAATTTTGGTGAGCATTTTAACCACTATAGGATCATTTATGATCTTTACGCTTGTATACGTTATTACAGGGGGAGGTCCGGTCTACTCTTCGCAAGCTTTGCTGAATTACATCTACGACGTTGGCTGGAAAGAATTTCGCATGGGGTATGCCGCGGCAACCGCTGTGGTTTATTTTATAATTCTTTTTCTTTTAAGCATGATTCAAAGGTTGGTGATTGAACGTGAATAAATGCAAGTTTTTGTTATACATTATTGCTGTATTTTGGGCAATGATTATTGTTTTTCCCTATTTGTGGGCTTTCAGAATTTCTCTTATTCCTACTTATACTACTTTTGTTAGTTTCTTCCCGCAAAATATTTCCGAACTGAGTCTCGTAAATTATCAATATCTTCTGTTTAGGACACAATTTCCACGTTGGATGCTGAACAGTGTCATCGTATCGACTGGAGCTACTTTTTTAAATGTTGTGATATCTTCAATGTTGGGATATGTTCTTGCTCGCAAAAGGCTTCCAAAGTCTGATATGATTTTTGCTGCAATTCTGGGTTTGCTTATGATTCCACAACACGTATTAATCATTGCACTATATCTCGGCTTGAGTAAAATTAGGTTAACAAATAACTTGCTTGGTGTAATCCTTCCTCTTTCCGCCAATCCGTTTGGTATATTTCTTATGAGACAATATATTACCCTAATTCCTAGTGAATATGAAGAGGCAGCTATGGTAGATGGCTGTAGTAGAATAACTGCAGTATTCCGAATAGTGCTGCCACAAGCTCTTCCCGCTATCGGAGTTCTTACAGTCACAATGTTTATGGAAACCTGGAACAACTTTATTGTACCTTTGGTTCTAATTACTCGAGATTCACTGAAAACAGTTACTGTTGGGGTCGCTGATCTTGCTTTTCAGACTCTTAACGTAAATTGGGGAGTCCTAATGGCTGGTTCACTGCTTGGTGCAATGCCTACAGTTTTAGTGTTTGTATTGTTTAATCAATACTTTTTAAGAGGTTTACAACTTCATGGAGGAATGAAATGATTGAACAAAGCCGCCGGAGATTTTTGCATAAAAGCCTCGCTGTAATTTTGGATGAAATCGATGCTGATGTAATGAAAGCCGCTTTAATCGCTAAAGCCGCAGGTTTGGAAGCAGTCGAACTTAGGATGGCGTTTGGGCAAAATATTGTAACCCTCCACGATTCTCAGTTGTTAGAAATCAAACGTCATCTTCAATCGCTAGGTTTGCAAGTGTGTGCATTAGCTACCCCTTTATTTAAATGTTTCATACCGGGAGAAGAGGGCAAGGGCCAAATAGGAGATCAATTCGGGTTTGAAGTTCTCGACTATTTCGCTCATAAAAATCTTATAGACCGCATAATTGAAATATCAGAGTTTTTCGATGTGACTAAAATAAGATGTTTTAGCTTTTGGGCAACGAGCTGTCTAAGCGAGGACAAGTTGGAACAGATAGCAGAACTTTTATCCCCAGCAGTCGAAGCGGTGAGCAAGGCTAAGAAAATCTTGATTTTGGAAAACGAAAATAACTGCTATATTAAGACTGCACAAGATGCAGATCGACTTCTTCGTTTGCTAGATAATCCGTCAGTAAGACTTCTTTGGGATCCAGGGAATGGTCGGCTCGCAGGAGAAAATGAAGAGCAAGCGGTAATTTGCGGACAAAAATGGGTGGAACACGTGCATATAAAAGATTTTCTTTTTTCCAAAGGGAAAGTTACCTTTGTTAGTCCGGGTAAAGGCATTATCCATTATGCAACTATACTCCTCAGTCTTCAAAAAGCAGGTTATCGTGGCTGTTTTTCTTTTGAGCCTTGCTTAGGAAAGTTGGACAAGAAGACTTTTATTCGTATGGTACAGGATTTTCTTCGGAAAACATGTAATCCACCGGAGGTAGAACATGATTCAAGCTGCATTGCAAAAAGTTAACGTTACTCCGCCTATTGGAACTCCGCTTGGAGGTTATGCTGCCCGAAAATCCGTTTCGCAAGGCATACATGATGATCTCTACGCCACTGCAATGTTGCTACAAAGAGAAAAGGATGCTCTAGTTATAGTAACGGCTGATCTGATAGGCTTCCCCCGTGAGGTGGTAGAACAGATTAGGAAGGCCGCGCAGAAATACGCGAATATTCCGCCCACTAATGTTCTAATAGCTGCTAGTCATACACATTCTGGTCCTGATTTGCTATTCGGCCATCAGGGCCTTGCAAGTCGGGCTTATGTGGAGGTATTGATAGAAAACATCGTAGGTGCTATCTACGCCACTCAAAAAAAGCTTCACCCAGTTGAGATCGGGGTAGGGCAAGGGAGGCTCGAAGGGCTTGGAGTGAATAGAAGAACTTCTACAGGCGTACCCATTGATCCTAGTACAGGTGTTTTACGAGTTGATTGTAACAAAAAACCCGAAGGAATATTGATTAACTATACTTGTCATCCCGTAGTTCTTGGTCCCGATAACCTCCTTATTACAGCTGATTATCCGGGGTATGCCTTACGCATGATAGAGCGAGTGCTTGAAGGGAAAGTTATACCCATGTTTACGAACGGAGCAGCTGGCGATATCAATGTTGGTCACTCAGCTGAGCTTAGTGCGATTGGGGAGAAAATACCCGGGCGAACTTTTGAACGCGCAGAAAAGCTTGGCCTAATGTTGGCTGGTGAGGTCTTGAAAACTTTAGCAAAGATTGAATCTAGCCAAGAGGTTTTAATTGCTACTGCCTCAAAGGATGTTTTCTTGCCGCTTAAACCTTTACCCTCTTTGGAAGAAGTGAAGGCTCTTGTGCAAGATAAGGAAAAGGCTTTGAATGAACTAGTACAAAAAGGGGCATCGGCAGAGCTCGTAGCGAAGGCTAAGATAGAAAAATTGTATGCTGATATCTTATTCCAACAAGTCAATGAAAGGCAGCAAAAACCGAAAGAATTAAATCCTGTAGAACTTCAAGCTATAAGAATTGGAAATTGTGCGTTAATAACTTTCCCAGGAGAACTTTTTGTAGAAATCGGCTTAAAAATTAAAGAACAATCACCTTTTCAATACACATACGTTATAGGATACGCAAATGGATATGTAGGATATCTTCCCACTAAGCAAGCCTTTGAGGAAGGAGGGTACGAGGCCGTTGCATCGCATTTTGCGCCCGAGAGTGAGGAAATTGTAATAGAAGAATCTTTAGCGTTATTGCGTTCGCTGGTTTAGAGGTTGGTTGCCAGAGAGAAATGATGTACCCAGCGCCTGAAGCAATTTTAAAATTGAAAACAGAAAAAACAAAGGTACTGGTCTATGAAAACCGGCTAACAATGGGGCAGGCAGCGGCAATATTTACTTCAAAGCTAATCTCGAAAATGCTTACTTCGAAAAGGTGTGTTAATATGGCATTTGCTGCTGCTCCGTCTCAAAACGAGTTTTTAGATACGCTCGCTAATACGCCTGGAATTGCGTGGAATCGGATTCGTGCCTTCCATCTAGATGAATATCTAGGCCTCTCTCCTGAGGCGCCACAACGTTTTTCTAACTACCTTCGTGATAAAATTTTTGGTCGAGTACCATTTATGAAGATACATTATGTCGATCCAGGAGATAAAAAGACCCCTGAAGAGATATGTGCATATTATCGTAAGCTATTAGACGCTCATCCGTTGGACATTGCGTGCATTGGGATAGGCGAAAATGGCCATATTGCGTTTAACGATCCTCCAGTGGCTGATTTTGAAGACCCTTGTAAAGTCAAAGTAGTGCGTTTGGATGAAACTTGCCGGCGTC
>Ga0209225_1004642_pt1 | contig 10750 bp, 9 predicted proteins | sample WasSprMetagenome_FD_184732 | JGI IMG/M metagenome (GOLD analysis project Ga0209225, IMG submission 184732) | Sulfidic aquatic microbial communities from Washburn Spring, Yellowstone National Park, USA - WS (SPAdes) (version 3) | ecosystem: Environmental > Aquatic > Thermal springs > Hot (42-90C)...
GGCGGAATTTGGCACTAAGGGCATCCTGAGGGCGATAAAGCAGGCCGGGGTCTGGGTCCGCGACAAGAAGCTGGCGGAATACCTCGACCAAGTCCTGGCCGAGCGGTGGGCGGAGCTGGTACAGAACCCCCGTATCTACAGGGACGGCGAGACGGGGATCGACCCTGAGGCCCTGAGCGTGTACGAAAAGTTCTGCGAATGGGTGGATGTGAACGTGGAGCAATTTAACGAAGGGCGCTGGGGCTTGCTCGAGGACGGCGAGACAGAGATCAAGGTGATAGTCTACGCCGCCGCGTTCGCGAGGTTTTTCGCGGACGTCCGGATCCGGGATGAGGCGGAGCGGCGGGCCGTCCTGGGATACTGGAAAGAGAAAGGATGGCTGAAACCGGGCGAGCAGAACCGTTTCAGCTCCGTATACTGGGACCCGCTGATGGAGAGGGCCCGGCGCGTCTATGTAGTCTCCATCCCCAAAGAGCAGAAGCCGCCGTCGTGAATGGGAACGGCGCAAGCCTTGATTTGCAACAACCTTACACATCTTACACGTTCCTTACACATTCCTTACACGTCCCGAAGCCTTGGGAATCAACGGTCTTACACATCTTACACATTTTTTACGAAAAATTTTTCCGGAGGAAATCCCATTGATGGTAATTACAGGAAATCAGTACAAGAGACTACCAAACAAAAAGGTGAGGACGGAAAAACCCAGAATTCCCAACAACCTTACACATCTTACACGTTCCTTACACATTCCTTACACGTCTCAAAGCCTTGAGAATCAACGGCCTTACACATCTTACACGTTTTTTTAAAAAATTTTTTGCGGGGGAAACCACATGGCCTGGTACGCGAAACCGCGCCGCGCCCGGAAACCCAGTACAGCAAACTACGTGGCCCTGGACCCCGCGGCCGTTGCCCTCAGCCGCGTGGCCTCTTCCCTGCTGTCGCGGCTGGCGTTCGCCGAGAAGACCGACCCGACCGTCCGGCGTCTCACCGCCAGGCTGAAGGAGCTGTCCACTCCTCCTAAAAACGATTGGCACCCCACGACGCCGATGCAGGTCTACCGGTACGACCTCCGCGCCGGCCGCACCGCCAGCTGGTACAATGCCGAGGCGGAAGCCCTGGCCGCCGACCTCGAGCACGTCATAAGGGTGGAAAACCGGCGGCTCCTCCAGGGCGAGCTGGAGAGGGCGCGCCGCGAGGCCCACGCGAGGGTGTGCCGCTCGTTCAGGCCCCTGCTGGCACTCCCCGAGGAGCAACGTAGCGCCGTCCTCCTCTCGCTGGGGATCGACCCCGGCGTCCTGGAGGACGGGGAGGGGGGCCGGGCGCAGGGGCTCCCAACCCGCGCGGCGGGGCGGTGGAGCGTCACCGTCCGGGCGCCGAAAGCGGGCGACGGGTGGGAACCGGACGGAGAGGTGTTGGAGGCGCTCGAAGAGGAGGCCAGCCGCGGGGTGGACGAAAGCACCGCCGGCGGCAGGCTACGCAAGGCCGGGTTCCGCTACGGGGAGGCGCCCCTTATCACGTACGGGTCTTCGGGAGGTGACTGGGGAAGTGATGACTGACGCCGAACTCCAGCGCATAAAGGAAGAACTGCGCGCGGAACTCCGCGACGAAATAATAGCCGACCTGAAGGACCGCGTCCGTGTGGTCCCGCCGCCCCAATACAGGCCTACGGTGCACAACGACATACGCGCCATGATCGAGGGCCGGTTGGTGGGGAGGTTCGACCTCTTGACGCTACAACAAATCATGTCCGCGATATACACCATCATAAGGACGGTCCTGAAGGTTCCCACAGTGAAGCTGTTGAACGAGGCGCACAGGGAGCGTGCCACCAAGATAGCCACCACAATTCTGGATCTGTATTCTGATGGGAGGCCTTAGATCCCAAATGCCCGGAGGGGAGTCCCGTGAAAGATCTTGAAACCCGTATGTGCGGGTCCGACCCCTTCCTGGACGCCGTTTGGGGGGACGCCGCAACACGCGGTGGCGGGGTTCCCTCCCCCAGCAGGCCCGGCCCGTCCGGTGCCACGGGGCCGCGGGGCACCGCTGTCAAGAAACGGGTAAGGGTGTGTATCACCCGGCGCCCCGCACGGGCCGCACACAGCCCCTACTCCCGCCCCTTCACGAAGGGCGAGGCCGCGCGGCTGCTGGAGGACGCGGGGATCCGCCACGAGGGCGTGGAGCGGACGTACCTCGCGCCGTGGACGGCGGTGTGCGACCCCTGCTCCGGGAGGGGGCCGAACGTGGCGCAGGGCATTGTCGCCAGCGTGAAAACGGTGGAAGGGCGGGGTGTGAGGAACGTGCACTTGTTCTTTGTTTACGACGAGGCGGAGGAAGGGTGGAGGCTCGTGCGGGCGGCCGTGGAGGTGCCTGTATAGACGGCAGACCGAAGTTTTAAGGCCTAAAATTTTAGCCAAAAGGGGGATGAAAAGCGGTGGGTGTTTTAGAGGCCATCCAGAGGGTAAACGAGGGTAGCGGCGTTGATTTCATAAAGGATCGCACCAAGGGTAACTTCGAATCTCTGCTCAACCGTCCCATAACCATAGTAGACATAGTGATCTCTGACAGCAAGTTCTATGAAGGGAAAAAGTTCGCCACATTTATCGTCGAAGGTGACAACGCCCACTATTACACCACCAATTCCGACGTCGTCGTGGCCCAGCTGCGGCAGCTCCAGGAGGGCCTGGACGAGGACGGCCTCGACTGGGACGCCCTGACCATCACGTTCGAGCCCGTCCGCTCCAAACAGGGGCGTCGGTACTACGCGGTCAGGGCGGAACTGAAGCCCGGGGTGAAGGAGAAGCTGGAAAAGAGGGCGGCCCAAGAAGAGGAAGAAAGAAGGATCGCCCTGTAGAAAGCGGCCCGTGCCTTTCCGGCACGGGCCGACACCCTAAAAATGTTATGGGGGTGTGGTGCATGCTGGCGGCTCAAAGGAACGCACTGCAGGGCGGCACCGAACCCATCAGGTGTGTGTGCGGGAACGGCGCCCTGGAATTTACTTTACGGCCGCGGGCCGTGATTGTCAAGTGCCCCAAGTGCGGCGGGAAGTGGCGGCTAGGAGGACGTAGTTCCAGAAAAGGCAGGCTTGGTGTTGTTTGAGCGGTCAGAGCTGTGCTATAATAAGTTGTGCTGGAAAGAGTTCAAAAAAGTGGGTGGGGACGCCGGAAGCCAGAATTTCCAACGGCCTTACACATCTTACACGTTCCTTACACATTCCTTACACATGCGGAAGCCTTGATTCCCAAGGACCTTACACATCTTACACGTTTTTTGCAAAAATTTTTTCCGGAGGGTTTTCCGGTAGTGGTAATTACTGGAAGTCAGTTCCAAGGGATTACAGGGAAAAACTGGAGTGAGAACGCCGGAGGTCAGGATTTGCAACGGCCTTACACATCTTACACATTCCTTACACGTTCCTTACACGTCCGGAAGCCTTGGGAATCAACGGCCTTACACATCTTACACGTTTTTTCGCGAAATTTTTTTCTGGAGGATTTCCCAACAGTGGCAATTTTAGGAAGACAATCAACGACTATCAGAAAGAATAAGTGGGAACGCTAGAAAGCAGGAAAATCAAGGCCCTTGACGGGTGGGAACAGAAGTGGGTACGGGGAAACCCAGGAAAATCAAGGCCCTAACCAGTCTAACCAGTTCCTAACCACTTCCTAACCAGTCTCAAAGCCTTGGGAATCAGCGGCCTAACCAGTCTTACCAGTTTTTTTGCGATTTTTTTCTGCGAGTGAGAACACTGGACAGGGTGTAATGAAAAAAAACGAGAAGACAAAGCCCCATAGTTAGCAACCCCTCCCAAGACCCGGGGAGGGGTTGTATTATTTATATAGGGGCCCGGACGGTGACCGGCACACCTCCGGTGCCCCAGCCCACTCCCCTTCGGGGCCCGGTCGTCTGTTCTAACGGGCGGCCGGGTTGTTCTTTTTTGTGGCGGCCCGGATTGCAAGGGCCGCTTTTTTCGCCACCAACACCACCCAGATAACGGGGAGTGGGTAGTGCAATGCCGGACACACCAGAAAGGTTCCCGGACGCCAATAACAATACCCATACCGACAACAGCCCCGACGTCACCCTCGGTGCGGGCCACGGAGGGGGAGTCCTCCGCCGTGGCCTTCCGGACTCAGTAAAGCACAGGCTCATGGAGAAGTACGGCATACCGCCGTCCGACGCCGAGGAGGCCGGCCTCTTCTGGGCCACGCCGGAGGAGATCTATCGGCTCACCGGCGTGCGGGTCAACTGCGGCGGCGTCGGCATCCCGTACCCCGGCGAGCCCGACGGCTTCTGCCGCTTCAGGCTCGACGAACCGGTGGGCGACATGAAGTACGTCTCCCCGCGGTCGGCCGGCTGCCGCCTCTACGTCCCGCCGCGGGCCGACCTGGCCGCCCCGGAGGTGGTCATAACCGAGGGCGAGCTGAAGGCGCTCTGCGCCGCCGCCCGGGGGATAAACTGCGTCGCCGTCGGGGGCATCGACTCCTGGCGGAACCGGAGCGCGGCGGGCGAGAGGCTGCCGGCTGACGAGGCGCTGCTCGGGCGGCTCAACCGCGATTGGACCGGGCAACGGGTCGTTTTGGTCTACGACTCCGACATAGACCAGCGGCACGAGCGGTGGGTCGCCTTCCCGGAACTAGCGGAGCAGTTGTACCGCCTCGGTGCCGAGGAGGTCAAGGTCGTCACCCTCCCGAAGCTCGAGGCGGTGCACGGCAAGGTCGGCCTCGACGACTACCTGCTCGCCTACGAGCGGGCCGGCGAGGACGGCGCCGCGCGGTTCCGCTCCCTCGTCGGGCACGCCCCGGCGTGGCTGCCGGTCGGCGCCGGGGCCGAGGCGTTCGCGGCGAGGGAGCTCGCCAGCGGCGACATCGAGCGCCAGATCCTGGGCGCCGCGGCGCTGCTGGGACTGCTCCAGAGCGAGCCGGTGGTGAAGGCCAGGCTCAAGAGGGCCGGGATAACGCGCTACCACAAGGACATACTCGACGGGGCCAAGAGGGTCCTGGCGCAGGCGCGGGAGCGGCAGGAGCCGCGGAGGCCGCCGGAACCCAGGGGGCCGGAAGGGGGGTCGGTGCAGGCCGCCAGGACCATCGCCGAGCTCTTCCCGCCCGCGGCGGGGACGCCCTTCGCCGGCTTCCCCGTGCCGCAGGGCTGGACCATCGACGACCTCGGCCGGATATGCACCCAGGCCTTCGACAAGCAGACCGGCGCGGTCGAGGCCGACCCGGTCGTGGCCTGCGTCGTGGCCCTGGGTGGGGTGATGGTACCCGCCGACGAGGGCGAGGACACCGTCTACGACCTCTGGTGGTACAAGGACGGCTGGAACAGGGCGCAGGCCACCGGCGGCACGCTCTTCAACGTGTCGAAGGCCGTCGATTTCCTGGCAAATTTAGGACTGCCAGTAGATTCGACAAACATAGTCAAACTCATAAAGTGGCTCGGCGCGATGAGGGACCGGACCTTCACCGACCCCGGGCGCGCCCTGCCGCTCAAGGTCCTGGTCACGCGCTCCGGCTGGCACCGGCTCGACGGCAGGCACGGGGCGCAGGGCGAGATGTTCGCCGTCGGGCGGGACATCCTGACCCCCGCTGGGGACGTGCAGGGCGAGGCCGGCGAAGATCCCGACGCGCCGGAGTCCGACCACCCGCTGAGCGAGTGGTCGTCCGGCATAGGCGCCGGCGAGAAGCAGATGCTCGCGGCCATCTCCACCCGCGGCACCCTGGAAAACCAGATAGAGACTTACCTGAAGTACTTCAGGAAGTACCCCCTGGCGGCCTTCTTCACGGGTGCCGGGGCGGCGGGGCCGCTGATGCGCTACCTGGTGGAGGAAGGGGAGTCCGACGTCTGCGGCTTCGTCGTCGAGACGACCGACCCCGAGAGCGGCCGCGGCAAGACCACGCTCAACATGTTCCCGGCCGGCCTCTGGGGCAAGCCGACCCTCGGCGACATGATCCGCACGGCGAGCCGGACGACCGTGCACTCGGAGATACTCTTCAGCGTCCACTGCGACATCTCCGCCCACATCGACGAGAGCCAGCTGGTGCGGTACGCCGACGCCGTCGCCGAGATCGTGTACTCGCTCGCCCTCGGCATGGGGAAGGAGCGCGGGGCGAAGAGCGGCGGCTCCCGCAAAACGCGGCGGTGGCGCTCGGTGTTAATCGTAAGTGCGGAGAGATCCGTCCTCGACGTGGTGCGGGGCCGGCAGGGCGTCTTCGACCGGGTGCTGTCGTTCCCGCCGCTGTTCCCCGCCAAACGCGAGGAGTACCGCCGCGAGGCCGAGCGGATCGCCCGCGACCTCACCGCCGACTACGGCCACCTCGGGCGGCACTACGTCCGGTGGCTACTCTCGTTCCCCGAGGACGCGCGGCGGAGGGTGGTCCTGGGAGCCTACAACAGGTGGAAGGAGGCCCTCGACCTCGCGACGGACGACGTCTGCCCGGTGACGGGCGACCCCTCGGACGGGAGCGCGGAGAAGAACCAGACGCTGAAGCGTTTGGCGAAGCGGGCCGCCGCGTGCGCCGCGGGGCTGGAGCTACTGCTACGCTCAATCGGGCTAAGCAATGACGAGGCCCTGGACATAACGACGGCCGCCGTCGAGGCCGCGTGGGGGCACATAGTCGAAAACACGGAGGGCAGGGCCCTGCTGGCCGCGGTGCTCGACGTCCTGAGGTCGTTCGTGGCGGAGAACCGTGAGCTCATCGACGGCCTCCGCGAGGGCGAGGGCAGACCGCCCCGGTGGGTCGGGAAGGTGGTCTACCGGGACGGCCGGAAGTACATCGCCCTCTTCTCCAACGCCGTCCGGGAGGCCCTGAAGAGGAACGCGGACGTGGAGTACGAGACCGCGGTGAAGGCCCTGAAGGCCGCGGGGCTACTGTGGCTGTCGGAGCGGAACAAAAAAGAGCAGACCAACTTGAACGAGGTGCGGTTCGGCGGGGCCAAGAAGTGGTGCCTGCTGGTCGATGCCGACGCCCTGCTCGACGGGGACGTGTGGCAGGAGCAGCCGGGTGTGCAAGGCGGCCCGGGCGGCACGGCGGACGGCGGTTTTGAAGACGGATTGGAGCTGTGACGGGGCGTCTGCCGGGGCAGGCGGCCCCTCCCCGGTCCTTCGGGGGTGGGGAGGGGCTGCAAAAGTGTGTGAGGACGGGGAAAGCCAGAAAGATCAACGGCCTTACACATCTTACACGTTTCTTACACATTCCTTACACACGCGGAAGCCTTGATTCCCAAGGACCTTACACATCTTACACGTTTTTTGCAAAAATTTTTTCCGGAGGGTTTTCCGGTAGTGGCAATTACTGGAAATCAGTTCCAAGGGATTACAGGGAAAAACTGAAGTGAGAACGCCGGAGGTCAGGATTTGCAACGGCCTTACACATCTTACACATTCCTTACACGTTCCTTACACGTCCGGAAGCCTTCATTCCCAAGGACCTTACACATCTTACACGTTTTTTGCAAAAATTTTTCCGAGCTTCTGTGCTCAGGGAAATTATTGGGAAAAAAGTGGGAACGGTTTTTGCTAGGAGAAAAATCAGTGGGAACGGGATTTTAAGGTTTGTTTTTTCCTCCCTAAGAAAAATGAGAACGCTATATTCTTTGAGATTGTTGGGTTAAAAAAAAATGAGCACGGTGTATGGAAAATAATCTGTTGGAGGTGTCGTATGTAAACTAAACCAGCAAATTGAAAGAATAAAACGTTCCCAGTATCCGTTACCTACGACACCCTACGACACCACCTACGACGGCCTCAGCCCTTGCGGCCCAAAGGCTCAGGCGTTCCCGTCGTAGGGTCGTAGGTGATTTGAAAATGCCTATAAAGGGATTTTTTTTGACACGAGAATTTGGTGAGCATTAGTGAACACTTGTATAAAACTCAATTTTTTTTTGATCCCTTTATAGGCATCGCGAAGTTACCTACGACCCTACGACGGGAACGTTTTTTTATTAAGTATATCAAGTATTGAAAGGTGTCGTAGGTATGTCGTAGGTTGTCGTAGGTAATAAAGAATGAGAACGCTTTAGATATTAGTATGTCTATAAAGTTATACCTACGACATTTTTACTATTGATCTTGAATTTTCCCGTACCCACTCTTATAAATGTTGATATTACAAATAAAATCCGTTCCCAATTATTTCAATATCAACCAAGTAACTACTCAAAACACGTTCTCACCACTTTTTTTTCTAGCAAAAACCGTTCCCACTTTTTTTCCATTATATTCCCTGAGAACACCCCCTCTATCTTTTTTTATTAAAGGGGAAAATTTGCCTGTAATACCATTAAAAGGAGGCAAACGACAGAAATGGGCATCATAGCCGATATAATCCACGGACGGCTGACCAAAGAAAAGGTCGAGAAATACCGCCGGCAGTTCGACAGCCGGGCCTACCTCTACGGGGAAATAAAGGTAAGGCGTGCTACCAAGGAAAAAAAGAAGAAACTGGTAGCCCCCCGGTTCGACCAGGCACTCAATACAGTCCGGGCCGTGGTCGCGGAAAACTTGGATTATATCGCCGGAACGGAGGGCAAAAAACCAATCTATGCTAAAGGAAAAGTCGTGGTGGAGAACGGCACAAAGTATCTCCTTCTCCCTACGTACCTCGTGAAAGCCGGCTTCGAGCGGAGGGGACTAAGCTACAGCACGGGGGTAAAACTCCTCAAGGAAAGGGGCCTCCTCCTGACCGCCGGGGACGGCAGGTACGCCGTCCGGCGCAGGATCAACGGCACGCTGGAGTGGTGCCTGGCGGTGAAGGCCGAGGTGTTGGATGTTTTTGGTAAGCTGTTGTAGGAGATCAATGGAGAAGGTGCCCGAGAAAGGAACCCCTCCAAAAAATCGAGGGCCTGTTCGCCCAGGCCGTTAAGGATTACTACAGCTTTTTGTAACCTATGGTGGGATTGAAAGGAGGCCAAAAGGCGGGTTTTCGCCCGGCTTGCCGGAGAACCGGAACTTCCCTATGGTGGGGTTGAGAGAAAGAAAGAAAAGAAAATGTACATGCCACAATAAGAAGAACCTATGGTGGGGTTAAAAGATGCAAGTGAGTGAAGCCTCCCCGTCCTGAAGGACGGAGCTTCCCGTGCCTTCAGGACAGAGCGCCTCCGCTACGGTCCGTTTCCTTCATCCCGGCTGGAGACGACCTTACGGCTTCATGGAAAAATATTACGCCGCTCTTTCCGCACGTGCCAAAAGCAATTCTTTTATCTTTTCGCGGCGAAGATCTTTGTCGTACCAGTATCGCTCTGCCAATGCCAAGAGCTCTACATCGGAGAAACGTTCTCCAATGTTCAGGGCTCCCACTACGTCAGCATCTGCCGAAAATCCGCAACGCCGGCAGCGAAACTTGCTCCCATGACGATTATTTTTGTCCAGCCACCCGCAAATGGGACAGACCTGGCTCGTATACTCCGGGGGTACGTAAGCGATACGCCCTCCTAACCATTCCAGGTCCTGCTTCAGATGCTCCTGAAGTTGGCCCCTGGCCCATACGCTCAGGTCAAACCTGCCGCGGCGGTTGCGCCTCGTACCCTCCGCCGTCATTTCGGATAGGTCTTCCATGACCACAAGAACCCGCTCGGGATTTGGCCCCAGAAGGCCTAAAAGCTGGTTGACCACCCGGCCTATTTCGGTGGATACGGCCGCCTTTATGCGCCTCCGGAGTTCTGCCCAGCGGTTGCCCGACAGGTGTCGCTCATATTCGGCAATTTTACGTTGCAACTTCTCCCGGGTTCCCGGATTTTTGGTGATTGCCAGCCTCTTTTCAGCTTTTACCTTCAGGTTCCGTATTTTATTCCGAACAGCTTGGAGGCGGAGGTATTCATCATAGAGCTTCCCGGCGATTTCCTTGAAGCTCTTGCCCAGCTTGAGGCCGTTACTCAGGGTGAGTAGGGTGCTCATTCCGGTATCGCATCCAAGTATGGCTTCAGGGTTGCTAGCAGTTAATAAATATGCTACATTATCCTTGGTGATTGTCTAGAATGCCGAAATACAACAAGCAACGTTTATACCGGACTGCTGAGGCCGCGGTCTTATTGGGAATTCACAAGGATACTTTACGCCGCTGGGAAAAGGAAGGCAAAATCCGGGCTGTATGGCTGGGCCGTGAACGCAGGTTCCCTGAGGAAGAGATCCGGCGTCTTTTAGGTGAGTCCAATCCAAATGCCATAGTTCTTTACGCCCGGGTGTCGGGCCACGACCAGAAGGCGGACCTCCAGCGGCAGGTGGAAGCATTAAGAGAGGTATACGGCTCCAGGTTTTCTAATGTAATAGTTCTTACCGACATAGGTTCTGGTCTCTCTACTGACCGCAGGGGTCTGCGGAAGGCCATGCAGATGGCCCGGGAGAGGAAAATCCGTGCTATCGCGGTTACTTATCCTGATAGATTAACGCGGTTTGGCTTTGAGTACCTGGAGGAGTACTTCAACAGCTTTGGCGTGGAGGTGCTCGTGCTCAACCGAGAGGAAGACCGCAGTCCCCAACAGGAATTAGTGGAAGATCTTCTCACTATAGTCACTTCTTTTGCGGGCAGGCTCTACGGCCACAGGTCGCATAAAGTAAAAAAGCTGAAGGAAGAAGTCAAGGGGGCAATAGAACGCCTTGATACTGACGACTAGCATAAGACTACCTGACGAGTTTGTGGGGCCCGTAAAAAACCTGACGGCCCTAGGGATGAAGCTTCAGGAACAGGCATTAGGGCACTACTGGTCTCCAGAGGGATTGGAAAGGGTGGCAGCCCATTCCGGGCAGGTCTGG
>Ga0209225_1004647_pt1 | contig 10737 bp, 8 predicted proteins | sample WasSprMetagenome_FD_184732 | JGI IMG/M metagenome (GOLD analysis project Ga0209225, IMG submission 184732) | Sulfidic aquatic microbial communities from Washburn Spring, Yellowstone National Park, USA - WS (SPAdes) (version 3) | ecosystem: Environmental > Aquatic > Thermal springs > Hot (42-90C)...
TCAGAGACTATTTGAGACATTTAGGATGTAAGGACGCATACCTCGTAGAAACTTCTGGCAATCCGGTGGTTTATGGGTATTATAATGCCGGTGCAGATAAAACTATTATAGTTTATATGATGTATGATACGCAACCGGTCGACGAACCTGGCTGGATTGTTCCGCCTTTAGAAGGCCGCGTTGTGGAGATGCCGCCTTTCGGAAAATGCCTTGTTGCTAGAGGAGCCATAAACACTAAGGGAGAGCTTGGCGCCTTTCTGAACGCTTGCGAATCCATAACTGCGGTGGGCGAAGAAATACCGCTTAACCTAATTTTTGTGGCTGAAGGCGAAGAAGAGCTTGGAAGCCGCCACCTACCGGAGTTTATAAATAAATACTTGGATGTTTTGAAGGAGGCGGATGCCGTCTTCTTTCCAACCGCTGACCAAGATGAGAAGGGCAAAGTTCAAATGGCATTGGGCGTCAAGGGAATAGTTTACTTTGAACTTGAGCTTGATGGAAAGAGTTGGGGTTACGGACCAACAGAGTTCGACATCCACGGCAGTAACAAGGCTTGGGTTGACAGCCCAGCATTGCGTATGATACAAGCCCTAAGCACCCTCACATCAAAGGATGGAAACAAAGTCTTAGTTGAGGGCTTCTATGACAATGTTGCCCCACCAAGCCCAGAAGACATGGAATTAATAGATAAACTGGAAAAAACTTTTGATGAGGAAACCATTAAGAAGGAGATGAAGGTTGAACGCTTCATCGACGACATCCACCGGAAAGAGGCGCTGCTAAAATATCTTTACTCGCCAACCCTAAACATTGATGGCATATGGAGCGGCTACATAGGCCCTGGCACTAAAACGGTTTTGCCCCGCAAAATAACGGTGAAGATAGATGTTCGCCTCGTGCCCAACATGACCGTTGAAGAGGTCATACCGAAGATAAGGAGGCATTTGGACAAACATAGTTTTAAAGAAATAAAAATAGTCCAGCTTGAAGAGGGGTATGGATGGGCAAAAACAAGCGTCTGCGAGCCAGCAGCCCAAGCCGTTATAAAGGCTTACCGCGAGTTCGGCTATGAACCAGAAATATGGCCCCACATGGCTGGAAGCGCTCCCTTCTGCATGTTTAACAGAGAACCATTAAACCTCCCATTCGTCGAGGGAGGCATAGGCCACGGTGGAAGAGCCCACGCACCAAACGAGTACATCGTTGTGGGAGAAGGAGGACCAACAGGAGGCCTAATAACCCTGGAAAAATCTTATGTAGCTATACTGGACAACCTCTCAAAAATGTTGTAGAAACCAAGAAAACTTAATAAATCAACATTTCGCTTCTATTCTCTTGGCATTTCATAGTGTTTAATGGTGTATGCCCTGGTAGTATAGTCCGGTCTAGTATAGGCGGCTGTCGCCCGCCCGACCCGGGTTCAAATCCCGGCCAGGGCGCCATTTTCTCTAATTCTTTGTAGGATTTTGATGCCATCGCGAGCGCGTGGTTGCTTTAGCTTTTACCGTAGGAGTTTAGAAAATCTTTGAATCTTAATAGTCCTTCTTTTAAGGTTTCGGTTTTGCATCCATAACTAATTCTTAAATATCCTTCCATTCCAAAGCACGAGCCTGGAACAAGCAGTGTTCCTTTTTCTTTAATTAGTCGTATACAGAGGGTTTCTGATGGCATTTTTAGGTTATAACGGGGGAAAGCTATGCTTCCAGCTTTTGGTGGAACCCAGCTTATTAGGGGCTCATTCTCAATCCATTGAGAGAGAATTTTGTAATTGGTGCGGATGATTTGTAGGTTGCGTTTATAGATCTTATCCACGTTCTTGATGGCGAGGGCTGCGAGTGCTTCGTCTATTAAACCGTTGCTGATAGCGGTATAGTCTTTGCGAAGTTTACATTCCTCAATGATTTCTTCGCCGGCAGCTATCCACCCCAACCGCAAACCCGTTAGCGAAAAAGCTTTAGAGAAGGACCCTGTTGCTATGGCTTTGCTGCTTAAATCCACAATGGAAGGAACATAATCGTCAGGGTTTATATAAAGACCTCTGTAGGCTTCATCGCAGAGAACATACGCACCTGCGTCTTCCGCTATGGTGCAGATCTCTTTTAAAAGTTTTTCGTTGATGAGGCTTCCCGTTGGGTTGTGGGGGTTTATGAGCACAATGAGTTTTGTTTTGTTGTCGATGAGTTCGGATAATTCGTTAATGTCTGGCAACCAATTGTTTTCTTCGCGTAATTTTAACAGTTTAGCGTTGGCTCCGAATGATTTGGCTACGCTGTAAAGTTGCTGATATGCTGGGAAAATTGAAATAACCGTGTCTCCAGGCTCCACCAGAGTGTAAAAAACAAGAAAGTTTGCGCCTATAGCCCCGCCGGCTGTAAGAATGTTTTCGGGTTTCTTGTTTTTGTATAGCTTTGCTATTCCTTCCCTAAGGTTGGGAAAGCCGTCGACGAAGCCGTATGTAAGCTGGGTTTCCTTAAGCTCTTCGAAAAAGTTCTCTTTACCCACAAGTTTTAGAAATTCGCCTAAAGTGAATGGGTTGACGCATGTCTCCGCAAGATTAAGCTCAACGTCGTGTTCATAGGCGCCTATAAACCTTTCAACTAAAAATCTGTCCACTTTCAAATTTTTCAGCTCCCTTTTGAAGCTTTTACATTTCAATTTTCAACAGTTAAATTTTTTGCCAGCTTCTTTGCGCGCGCGCTTTGCAGAAAGCAGATTCCGACGTCCTACGATAAATCGCTTTAAGAGCATTTCATTTTCCCTTTTCAGGCTGGAAGTAGACACCTAAATGTTTCCGACTTACAAAAAGAATATGAACGGGAAAAGTTTCTAACAGTTTTGAGCAGCGTTGAGTTTCTCGCATAAGCGAAGTGACCGTTTTTCTCCTAATGTTTGGCTACTTGATATTCTAAAGGATTCTGGCGCAATTACGGAGATGGGTTATGATGAACGCCAAGTTGTTGTTAAGGCTTCTAGGAGCGGCTTATGCGTAGCATGCAAGGGTTCGCGTTTTCTTTGTGGTAAGACTCGCTGCCCAATTATTGTTAGGGCGAACTATTTCCTGAAAAGTGTTCCATTAATGCAGAGTGAGGACATTTCCGGGACTTCTCCGCCAAGCGTTTTCGTTGGGAGAATTGGCTACCCATATGTTTATGCTGGTCCCCTTGTTCCGCCAGTTCAGGAGGACACAAGCCTTTACGACTTGCCTGAATGCTGGTTTGGGAAATCCATAGACGAGATTGTTAGTTTTCGCTCTATGCTTATTCGGGGCAAACACCGTGTGCATGTGCAGAAGTTTCATGAAGCTGGAAAAATCATTGAGAAAACGCGGGAGCTCGCTTTAGCTGTAAAACCCGTCGATGTTGAGCTTCTCCTAAAAAAGAAGCCTAGAGGTTTCATACTTTTGGATGATGAGGTTCAGCCTTTTGGTCCTTCTGCACCTATACGGGATTTGAGGGTTGGAAACACTCGATGGGGCCATCAGATTGAGAAAGCCTTTTATGATACTGATTTGAAGGCTACCGAAGCCGTTTTAGAACTATATCGCAAAGGCGTTTTGGTGACAAAGATTCAGAGGGCCTTCAGCGTCGGTGCCTTCGGCTTGGAAAAGAATAGGCGTCTTGTGCCAACCAGATGGAGCATAACAGCTATTGACAGCATAATCTCAAAGGAACTTATGGAGAAAGTGAAAACTTTCCCCGAGATAGACGAGATCCGCGTCTACGAATCCCGCTACTTAGACAACATTTTTGAAGTTTTAATGATTCCGGGTAAGTGGAGCTACGAAGCCATAGAAGCCTGGCACCCTGGCACTGTTTGGAATCCCAGCGGAAGAAGTGTTGTAATGTACTCTGACTGGGAAGGCTATGAGGGGAGAACCACATATGCTGAAATTGGCGGTTGCTATTACGCTGCCCGCTTAGCCGTCTGTGAGCAACTCGTTAAGGAGCAACGTCAAGCAACGGTCATAGTGCTTCGTGAGGCTCATCCCGGTTACATAATGCCAGTGGGCGTATGGCAAGTCCGGGAAAACGTTAGAAACGCCATGCGCCAGAAACCTTACACTTTTAAAAGTTTGGATGAAGCCTTACAGTTTATTGCATGGCGCTTCCAGATTCCAATTCGCCAGTGGATTATGCGAAGCGAGCTATTGAAAAATGCATTGTTCCAAAAGAGGATCACGGATTTTCTCGAAAGGGTTAGAAGGAGTTGATGGATTATGCGCGCGCATGTTTTAGCAACTCTGCCCCTACAATATTCTGAAGCTAATTCAACCTTTAAAGAACTATCCGGTATCTACATTAACATCGTGGTTTTAGTGATTCTTGCAACGGCGATGATTGCCACCATAGGCATTCCAATATTAAGACGAAGAGTAAAAAAGACTAAATTGTCCTAATACCCTTTATTAGACAACCTTCTGCGGCAAGACATTTAAACCAATTTAAATAATACCCTTAATAACGGTGAAGAATTGTCGCAGGAAATTATAAAGTTAACGCTTCCCTTTTCGGTTCCAGCTGAAAACCGCACAGAACCATTCACGGAGGAAATGGAGAAGGCCGCTCTTTACTGTTTCGCTGAAGTTGAGCGGGAGAAAGGCGGAGGACTAATATTAAGGAAAGCTGAGGAAAAAACTGTTTTTCTGGCAAAGTTTTTTTATCCTTTTTGGCTTGCACATTGGAAAAGGCTAACCCTAGTTTTCGACGGATTTAAACAGTCAGTCTACACAATAATTTACAAGACGATACCGGATGCTAAAGAATTTCTTGAAAGAGCCCGTGGAAGCATTAAAACGTTGGAGACGTATACAGCTTTCCTATTAGACAACATAAACTATTTTCAAACACCAAGTGGCGAAAATGCAATTACACTTGAAGGCTTAATAAGCGAACCATTACTCCTTAACGAATTTAACGCGTATATTTCAGAGGCTAAACAAGTAGAAGCCACACCGTCCGAAATCGTTCCGCTAAATCCGATAATCGATGAGTCAACAGTTTTGTCAGCCGTCGAAGAACTTGAAAGATTAAGGACAAGTTTTGAAAAAGACATACGTGTTCTCCAAGAAGGCATAAAACTCCTTAACAGAACTACGAGAAGTTTTGCCAGGGAAATTCGTGGAAAAATAAGGGGTGTTAGAGAGGAATTTGAAGAAGCTATCAGAAAAGAGGAGGAAGTTGTGGCGCAAAAGGTTAACCGGATAAACGAGGAATACAATGAGCATAGGGTTAAGCTCATAAAAAATTTTGAGAAGCAACGCTTGCCGCTGCAAAAAGAGAAGGTTAAGCTTGAAAAGATAAGGGAGCAAACCCTTAGAAAAATTGAACACTACAATATAGAGGCAAAAACATGCGCTATGAAAAAGGATGTTGTCGGAGAGAAGGGATGGAAGGAGAAAGCCAATGAAGCCAAAAAAGAGCTTTCTGAAATCGAGAAGAGGCTTGAGGAGGTGGGGGAAAAGATTAGGGAAGTTGATGAGAACGAGTCAGCAGAAACCTTTAAGCTTAGGTCGGAGTGGGAGGCAAAAATTAAAGAGGCTAGAAAAAACCTGCTTGAGTTGGAGTCTTCTCGCGATGCAAAAATTCAAATTCACAAGCAGGAAATGGAAAGATTGGAAAGTCTTACGGCAAACATAATCCAGCAAATGAATAACATCGTAAAGCTTAGGGAGACGGATTTGGCCAACATCACAAAGCTGGGAATTCAGCAAGAACACGAGCACTTAAGCCTCGTCTATATGCCCTTTTATATGGCTTGTTATGAGGCCGAATTGAAGAAACGTTATGTTGTTTTCCCACCATCAAAAGTGAACAGCATAGGATTTACTGCAAAGCTTAAAGGCGCCCTTGGAAGAGCTAGAATAAAACAGTTTTTAACCCCGAGGTTTAAGGCGGTAACATCGCTTCTGGAAAAACTTCCAGCTTTGATGGAAAAGGACGCAGCTTTCACAAGAGAAATTCATGAAGTAGGAGAGAAAACCAACATGCTCGGCGAAAAATCTAAACGGAAACCATTGGAGGACGGGTTGAAGAAGCTTAAAGATGAGGGGTGGCTTTCAGACAAGGAGTTTGAGGCTCTAAACCAGAGGCTAACGACACTTTAGTGCTATTTCGTTTCAAGTTCATTAAACTTTTTAATGGCATATTCAACTATTTTCATAGCTTCTTCGGCGTTTTTCCACTCCTTAAACCTAACCCACTTGTGGGGCTCTAAACGCTTGTAGGTTTCAAAAAATTCTTGAATCTCCCTAAGCTTGTGGGGATGAATGTCGCTTATGTCTTTATAACCATCAAATCGTGCGTCGTTCACAAGCACCGAAAGTATTTTTGGGTCTTCGCCTTTTTCGTCTTCAATTATTAGTGCGCCTATAACTCTAACCTTAACTAGGCACCCGACTTCTAAGGGCTCGTAGCTTAGTGCCATTATATCTAAGGGGTCTTCGTCGTCAAACCATGTTTGGGGAACGAAACCGTACTCGACTGGGAAAACGACCGATGATGGTATTATGCGGTCTAGAACGAATGTCTCCCATTTAATGTTATACTCGTATTTGTCTCTCGAACCGCTGATAACCTCGACAATCATATTTAAGATTTGTGGGGGTTTATCTCCGCATGGGATATCTCGCCACAAATTCATAAAGAGTCACCTAAAGCAAACTTGGTAGCTAACTATTTAGGTTTTTATTCACTCCTCCCTCAGTGGACGTTTCTTAACTTCTAAGCCTTCCGCACCATATTTGGCATAAAGCTCCTTTCTTAGGGCTTCAAGCATCTCAATTTTTCTTCCGGAAAACTCCGCGGCCGTAATAACTTTTACATCATACTTTTGGGCTTCTTCATAAACTGGTTTTATCCTCATCTTATAGTTTATGTCCCTTAAGAAGTGATGGTCCAAAACAAGTGTGCGGACGCCTGTCTCCTTTATGGCTCTGACAAGGTTGGCGTTGGATATTTCAAGGCTTTTGAAGGAGTAGCGGTATCCCAACATATATGTCATCGGTCCATCAACAAAGAGGATGTCTGGCTTCTCACTTAGGATAAAGGCTATCTGCTCTTCCAATGACGGGCCCTCAACGTCTGACGTGTGGAGGAACTTTTCGCCGCCACATTTTATGCATGTTTCTGTTACATATCCAAGCCTTGGATTTGTGCCGTGGCAGACAGCCTTCGAAAAACTTATGATTGTTTCTCCAAATTGGAAGCTTTTGCCATCGGCAATTTCAAGCCTTTTGGGCAACCCTTTAATTGCCTCTAGAAAGAAGGCTGCCCTATCCCTTTGGCTTCTGTTTATGTTTTGGGTCGGATGTTTTATGAAAACTGTTTTCCCGCTGTAAAGTTCTGGATAGTCTGGGTCATGATGATCATAATGGTAATGTGTTACAATGAGCACTTCGGATTCTTGGGCATACTGCTTTATAACATTCCATGTTTCATCAAGCCTCTGCCACTCTAACGGGTGGGGCTCCAAACCATAACGTAAAGGCGCCAAAGAAACACCCGGGTCTATTAGGATTTTCAGGTTGTCTGTTTCCACGAAGGTTGCCATGGAACGGACACCAAAACTGTCGAAGGCTAATGGGATTATCCGCCTAATCATGAGGCTTGTTCCTCCTGGAAAAAGGTTTCAAGCCGCTTGGTTTCAGCCCTTTTTAGGATTTCTGCACACTTTTTAGGGTCTAAAGCCTTAAACTCAAGTCCAAGGGTTTCGAGAAGTCTCTGCACGTCTTTAGCTATATTTGGCGCCACAAGGATTCCGCGTACCTCACGGTTTGTTCTGCTTTTAACGGCCTCTATGTACTTGGCGAGCTGTAAGACGGCTTCTTTCCCAGCTGTTTTACGTTTAACTTCGACAACAACAAAGCGTCCGTCCTTGTCCTCGCCGTAAACATCTAGGAATCCCGGCTCCACCTTCTTTTCATAGCTTATGGGCTTGAAGCCTTCCTCAAGAAGCGAAGGTTCCAGAAGAATGGCTTTGTGCATGTCCTCTTCGCTTGCGTAAAGCGAAAACTCTCCTGAATCGGCAAGTGTCATGGCTGAAACTAGTTGGATTTTGTCAAAAAATACTCTCACCGATTCTGGGGGCTTCCGTCTAACAGCGTGAATCTCCAATATCCCATCTTTAACTTGGGTGTGGAATATACAGCCTGGCGGTTGCCAGTTTATTGGCTCATAGCCCACCGAGCGGTGCACAAGTAAAGAGCCGTCTTCCTTTATGATTAGTATTCGTTCGCCTGGTTCAAGCTCTGACCTAGCTCTGCCAAGATAATGCACCCAACAATTGCCCACCATGATTATGGTTTTTCTTTGGGATAAAGCCTCCCTAACTATTTCTCCAGCCTCAGCCATGTTTGGGCTTATAAGAACTGTTGGTTGCCTTGAAGCGGACAAGTTTTCAGCCAAATAGTTTTAGAAGCCTTTATGCTAGATAAAATTTCTGTGAAGACCCTTTATGAGCGAGTGGAAGCAGAAAGCTGATAACATGCAACATTATGATATAACGGCTAGCAGCTATGATATACAATATGCTGAGGAGCAGAAAGCAAAGATTGAGGCAGCCTTAAACCGTATAAAACTGTGCGGACACGGCTTAATTTTGGATTGTGGTTGTGGAACCGGACTGCTTTTTGAGCATGTTGCCGAAGAAGCCGAAATGGTTGTTGGATTAGATATTTCAAGGAGAATTTTGGCTGAGGCTAAAAGGCGGGCTAAAACCTTTGACAATGTAAGCCTAGTTTTGGCTGATGCTGATTACACACCGTTTAAAGATGAGGTTTTCAGTCATGTTTTCGCCATAACTTTGCTTCAAAACATGCCTGATCCAGAGAAAGCATTGATGGAAATTTGTAGGGTTGCGAAGAAAAATGCATGTATAGTTGTTACGGGTTTGAAGAAGAAGTTTTCTTTAAAGGAGTTTAAGAATTTATTGCTTAAATCTAGTTTAAGTTTAATTGAAATTCTGGACGGCGATGAACATTTAAAGTGTTATGTTGCCGTTTGCAAAAAGCCTTCTCATCGTTAAATTTCATGGGCGTACAGCTTAAACTATATATGAAAGTGGATGGTTAGAGCTATACTCTCATACGGTTCACATAATGGAAAACGTGTGGACTTGGTGTTGACAGATGCCCCTTAAAACGTTTAAGAGGGAAACCGCAGATGCTTTAACCCTAGAATGGGTTTTACACGTGAAAAATTACAAGCTTACTCTTGACATGAAGCTCTGTGTTGGATGTGAAATTTGCAGCCTTGCATGTCCAAAGGAAGCTATAAAACTTGAAAAACAGCCCAGAAACCCAGACGGCAAAGCACAGCACGCTAGAGTAGATATAAGTCTCGAAAAGTGCAACTTTTGTGGGATATGCGACATCCTATGCCCATACGGGGCAATTAGAGTAACTGTTAACGGGGAACATGTCCTAAATGTTGTGGAGAAGGAAAGTTTTCCGCAACTCGTCCGCGACATTCAAGTTGACATGAGCAAGTGTCCAGTTGACTGTGTGGAATGCGAAAAGGCTTGTCCCCTCAACTTGATCAAGGTCACGTGGCTAACCCCAGACGGAAAAACGGTCGAAGATCTGAGAGCTTTAACGAGGAGGGAAAGGAAAAACTTGAAAGTCAACGTTGATATTAAGAGGGAATTGTGCCCGTGCTGTAGGCTTTGCGAGTTTAAATGTCCAGAGGGTGCTCTTCATGTACGCAAGAGCTTTTATGGAAAAATACGCATAAACCAGGAAAAGTGTCCCGAAGGCTGCAGGGACTGCCTTGATGTTTGCCCCATAACTGGAGCGCTTTACTTGTCTGATGCTGATAAGAAGGTTTACGTGAATGAAACTTTCTGCGTTTATTGTGGAGCATGCAAGATTGTTTGCCCAGTGGCTGAAGCCTTAGAACTTAAAAGAACAAAGATAATGCACACGCCTGTTCGCTCCGGAGCTTGGAATAAAGCCTTAGAAAGGCTTGCCTCACCCCTTGAAATAACTAAGGAGTTGAAGGCTAAAGGTTCTCAAAAGGCTTTGGAATCCGTTGAGAAAAGGTTAGGCTGGAGGGTGCCGTAAAATGGCTGGAAATAAGCCTGAAGAGCTTCGCATAGGCGTTTTCATATGCCACTGCGGCTTGAACATTGCTGGAGTCTTAGACATAAAAGAGCTTGTCGAATTTGCAAAAACAATTCCAGAAGTTGTTTACGTTAAGGACAACCGCTACACATGCGCAGACCCAGGGCAAGAAGAAATTAGAAAGGCCATAAAGGAGCATAAGCTTAACCGCGTCGTTGTAGCTGCCTGTTCACCTAGAATGCATGAAGTCACGTTTAGGCGAACAGTCTCTGAAGCCGGCTTGAACCCTTACCTTTTTGAGATGGCGAATATCCGCGAATTCTCTTCATGGTGCCACCCAAGCACTCCTAAAGAGGCGACTGAAAAGGCTAAAGACCTTATCAAGATGGCTGTAGCAAAGGCTAGGCTCTTGATGCCGCTTCAAACCATCGAGGTGCCAGTCATTAACAAGGCGTTGGTTATCGGCGGCGGCATAGCTGGAATGAATGCAGCCTTAGACTTGGCTGAGATGGGCTTCAAAGTTTACCTCTTGGAAAAGGGCGAGAGCATTGGCGGGCACATGGCGCAGTTGGACAAGACATTTCCAACATTGGACTGTTCCATATGCATTGAAGGACCGAAAATGGTTGATGTTGGGCGGCATCCAAACATTGAAATAATCTCTTATGCCGATTTGCTAA
>Ga0209225_1004648_pt1 | contig 10737 bp, 13 predicted proteins | sample WasSprMetagenome_FD_184732 | JGI IMG/M metagenome (GOLD analysis project Ga0209225, IMG submission 184732) | Sulfidic aquatic microbial communities from Washburn Spring, Yellowstone National Park, USA - WS (SPAdes) (version 3) | ecosystem: Environmental > Aquatic > Thermal springs > Hot (42-90C)...
AGCTTATAAATGTTTTGTCATTATTTAGTGTAAGTGACAGCTAATGGCTAGATTCATTTATGCTGAGTGCTCTGTGATAAAGTTTAGAAAGAACGCTGTAGCACTCTACCCACTAATAGAATACCAAGAAGAGGTAAAGCCACTGCACAGCAAAAGAGTACACGTAATAATAATAGCAAAAGAGTAGCATCAAGTCATATAAACCTGTATGAAACCGAAACAGTTTCACAACGGCTCTCGCTGATTTGATTGATGTTGAGGTTTTTGTTAAGTACATATTCACTTATTATTGTTATTATTCTCATAGGATTTGAGTGTGAGGGTGCTTAATGAGGTTTCGCATAGTTGAAGTTAATGTGGGTAGTGCTTTGTCTAAGTCTGGTCTTCCGGATTTGGACTATGCTTTGAATCCCTATGTAGGGTGTTCTCATGGTTGCTTATATTGCTATGCGAGGGAATATACAAGGTTTTCTGATGTTGCTGATAATTGGGGGTTGGTTGTAGTGGTTAAGAGGAATCTTCTGGAGGTGCTTTCTAGAGAGATTAAAAAGGTTAGGAGGGGTGTTGTTGGGTTGGGTACAATTACGGATGGTTATCAACCTGTAGAAGCTATTTACAAAATTTCTAGAAGAGCTATAGAAGTTCTAGCAGAGAGTGGGTTTAATGTCAGTATACAGACTAAGAGTACTCTCATTTTGAGGGATTTGGATGTGTTGAAGAGGTATTCTAATCAAGTTGATGTAGGTTTTACAATAACGTCTACAAGAATGGGCTCAAAAATGCTTTTGCTAGAGCCATTTTCCTCACCGCCAAAGGCGCGGATAGAGGCTCTCAAAAAACTTTCAAGAGAAGGTGTAAAGACGTGGATATTCTATGGCCCCATAATCCCGGGCTTTAACGATGATTTGGAGGAGGTGTCAGAGATTCTACAGATAGCTAGGGAAACTGGAAGTAGTGTCTACTTTGACAAGCTGAGGGTGAAGAGATTTATGTGGAGAAGCAAGTTTTTGTCTGAGCTGGCTAGAAAAAGCTTGGAGTACAGATGGAGTGAGTTCATGGGGCAAGTGCTTGAACTTTGCCACAGGTTTGGGGTTGTGTGTAAGCATGGTTTTGCATATGTTGAGGAGAGTGATTCAGAACTTCACAAAACTCTCGATAGGTATTTTGCTAAGTAGTACTAGGGTACAATGAAAAAGTCTTTGAACCCCCTGCACATCTCTACAAAAACTCTGATCCCCCATATTGCAGTAGGGGACTCTCTCTTCAAATACTCAATAAACCTGGCAATAGTTTCCTCAGAATCTTCAGCAAATATCTCTACAGATCCGTCTTCAAGGTTTCTAACATATCCCGTGATTCCAAAGTATTGTGCCAGGTTTTTTACAAATCCTCTGAAACCCACACCTTGAACCTCACCCTCAACAACAATTCTCAAAGCCTTTGCACAAGGCATTTTACCCACTTTTAGCAATGCTGTCTCGGATTTTCATAGATATTGCTATAGCAACACATATTAATACGCTTTATGCACTCTATACATGTGGTAATGTGGTGAGGTTTTGTGTCTAGGTATAGCCCTAGAGAACTCCTCGCAGGTTACGACTCGAAGTCCTTATCTATAGCCACTATAGCTAGTCATTCTGCGTTAGATGTTTTTGATGGGGCTAAGGATGAGGGTTTCAAAACCATTGCTGTGTGTCAGAAGGGTAGGGAAAAGCCTTATCTGAGGTTTAGAAGAGTTGTTGATGTGCCTATAGTTCTCGAGAGGTTTGCTGATGTTGCAAAGCCCGAGAATGTGGAGTTTCTGAGGAGGAGCAACGCCATATTTGTGCCTAATAGGAGTTTCTCAGTTTATGTTGGTTACGACGCTATTGAAGGTTCTTTTCCTGTGCCAGTTTTTGGAAACAGGTTTTTGTTGAGGTATGAGGAGAGGGTTGGGGAGAAGAATTATTACAGGATTTTGGATGAGGCAGGTGTGAGAAGACCTAAAACTTTTTCAAGTCCTGATGAAGTGGATAGACCTGTTATGGTGAAGATGCCTCATGCTAGGAAGAGGGTTGAGAGGGGATTCTTTATAGCTATAGATAGAGATGATTTTTGGAAAAAGTTTAGGAAGCTTGTTGCAGATGGTGTGGTGAGGGAAGATGATTTACCGAAGGCCTCTATAGAAGAGCTTGTTATAGGAGCTCACTTCAATGTCAACTTCTTTGCTAGTGTCGCTAAGAAGGAGGTGGAGCTAATCTCTATAGATAGAAGAATTCAAACAAATCTAGATGGTTTCCTCAGGCTACCAGCTGGTGTGCAAGTGGAGCTCAGTAACTACATAGATGTTGAAATGATTGAGATAGGCCATGAGATGGCAACTATTAGAGAGAGCATGCTTGAAAAGCTGTTTGAAGTTGCTGACAGATTTGTTGAGGCATGTAAAAAGATTGAGCCGCCTGGCGTAATAGGGCCTTTCACACTTCAACTCTTTGTAACCTCCAATATGGATGTAGTGGTTTTCGATGTTGCTTTCAGAATTGGTGGAGGTACCAATGTGCATATGGGTGTAGGTGGGCAGTATAGCAAACTCTACTTTGGTAAACCTATCAGCATGGGTAGGAGAATTGCTATGGAGGTGAGAGAGTGTGCTGAGCTTGGTTGCCTAGAAGATGTTGTGACTTAGGTGTAGCTGGATGGAGCATATATGTGTTTTTGAATGGAGGTATGGATCAGAGGAGATGAGGAGACTCTTTCTTGCAGAGTCTATTGTGAAGAGGTATATAGATGTTGAAGTAGCTGTTATGCGAGGGTTGGAAGAGGCTGGGATAGCTCCAAGGGGCTGTGCTGAGGCTATGAGGAGATGTGTCGAGGGTGTGAGGCCTGAGGAGGTGTATGAGAGGGAAGCTGTGACAGGTCATGATATAGCATCGCTAGCTTATATCATTGGTGAGAGGTGTGGAGAATGTGGAAGATTTGCTCATCTAGGAGCCACAAGCTATGACATTGTTGACACTGCCTGGGCTCTCATAATTAGGGATGCTCTGCGCATAGTGAAGGAGAGGCTGTGGAGAGTAGTGGAAATGCTTATTGAGTATGCTGAGAGGTATAGAGATGTTGTAATGGTTGGGAGAACCCATGGGCAGCACGCTGTTCCAATAACACTGGGCTTTAAATTTGCTAACTACATCTATGAGCTTTCGAGAAGCTTGGAAAGGTTGTGTGAGGCTGAGAAGAGGATTGTGAGAAGCAAGGTCTCTGGTGCTGTGGGTACAATGGCTGCCTGGGGTGGCAGAGGTCTTGTTGTAGAATCTGTAGCTTCAAAGATGCTTGGTTTAGAGCCGCATACAATATCTACACAAGTTGCTCCTAGAGATAGCTTTGCTGAGCTTGTCACAGATCTAGCTATTTTGGCTAGTCAGCTAGATAGATTTGCTCTGGAGGTGAGGGAGCTTTCTCGAACAGAGATAGGAGAGATTTGTGAAGCTGGTAAAAGAATTGGTAGCAGCACCATGCCGCAGAAAAGGAATCCTGTAACAGCTGAGAGAATATCTGGCTTGGCAAAGGTTGTAAGGGCTTTCACAATCACAGCGCTGGAGAACATTCCGCTCATGCATGAAAGGGATTTGACTAATAGCAGTAGTGAGAGGATTCTAATACCACACACACTTCTTGCCATAGACCAAATGCTTTTGGATATGGAGAAACTTTTAAAGACTCTGTACATAGATGAGGAGGCTATTGAAAGAAACCTCAAGCTCTCCAAAGGCACAATAATGGCTGAAGCTGTGATGATTAAACTTGTGGAGAAAGGAATGCCAAGACACGAAGCACATAAACTGCTCTCAGAGCTAGCACTAACTGTTGGTAATGAGGATTTCTACGCTGTTCTAATTAGAAACGAGATTGTGAGAAAATATCTAACGCCAGAGGAGATTGCTAAGATACTTGACCCCCGAAGCTATTTAGGCAACTATAAGGAGCTCATAGATAGGGCTGTGAGCTATGCAAAAAATGTGAGAGCTCTATGCAGCTCCTGACCTCCTCCCACCCTGGAGAGCAAGGCCTTCAGCTAAAAGACTGTGTCGATCTATTGCTGTTTCTCACTTTCCCTAATCTTTTTTAGCATGTTTATATTAATTGCTGTCTCAATCCAGTAGGGGATTACTAGAGCTAGTAATAGTATTGCTGCTGGTGGTGGGGGTCTTGCTAGCACTGTGTATGTGGCTATAACTGTTGTTGCATATGCTGAGTATATCAATGCTCTTGGAAGTACATAGCCCTTGATTATAATGTATGATGAGAGTTCTGGAGGGAGATTCTCTTTGGCTATATACTCAGACATTGGTGTCTTCTCGACTAGCCCAAGTCTTTCAAGTCTCTTAAGCATTCTCTCAGCTTGCCCAGGGCTGCTATACCCCATCAGCCTCTGAAAACCCCTAATAGTCACAGGTTTGCCAAGCCTTCTAAGCTTTAGGTAAGCCTCGAGCTCCTCTCTACCAGTAGGCATAAAAGCATCCACAGCAGCTGATTTATTGTATGGAAGTGAAAAAGTTTTAATTAAGTAGGTGCCCTCATGAAACTACTCTATATAAAAGCTGAACCCCTGGATAGGTAAATGTATGTGAGGATTGCTGTCAGCACCCCTATGGCAATTGATATTGCAACTATTACCCCATCTCTCCACTCCCTCGCAGTGATGAGTGTGATAGCTGTAGGGAAATTAGTTGTATTTAGTGAGGCAGGGGCTGAGTAGGTGCTTGGCTGAGGAGTGGGTGCATAAGTGCTGGTAGCTGTTGGGGTTATCATCAATAATTCTGCTGTTCTTGTTGCTATAGGTGTTGGCCTTGGATAGAATATCGCTAGTGTTGTGTTGGTTAATGTATTCATAGATTTGATAACATTGATAATGTTTTGCGGTATATTAGCACCACAAGGATTTCCCCTCATGATAGCCCCCTTAATGAGGCCCCTACCTACAAGATCGCTGTATGGAGCCCATGCCCCAATTTTTTGTGAGTATATCAACCTATTGTTCCAGCCAGCTAGACCAGGTCTAGCAATACTACCAATCTCCTTTACATCATCTTCGCTAAGCCCGCTAATCACACCTATTCTAATCAAATATCTTAGGGTGTCTTCTAGCACAAGCTTAATGCCTGCTCCAAGCCCTTCATAAGCATTGCACTCAGTTTCTGTAGTTCTAGACCCACTCCATGTCTTATTCTGCTCAATGCTTTGAGTTGCCGGTTTTGTGATGGTGGGCTGTGGTTGTTTAGTCACTACCACCCAATTCAATGTGGTGTTTCTAGCTGTTGACTCTACTGTTGTGGTTATTAATATTTGTGGCTCTGCTACAGCTGTAATTGTGGTTGTGTAGGTGAGTATCTGCGGGGAATAGTTGGTATGCGTTTCTGGAGGTGGTGATGCAGGCTCTATTCTGATGCCGAGGTAATACCTTATCTCCCCAGGGGTTAAGCCCTCTACATAAGGTGCTTCATCAGCAAACTTAGCTAGGTATATAGTAGCTACAAAGTCTAGGTTGCTAGAAGAGGTATTGCTCATAGCACCAAGGCATTTAACAGCAAGCCCATATTTAAATATGTAAGTAGTGTTATCAGCCTTAACAACTCCTCTACCAACCAATGCCTCTAGAGGTGATAGATTATAGCTTACTCCAGGCTTATTCAAAACAACCTCAACAGCATACACACTGCTGGGATCAAAACATGCATTAACGCTCACAGCAAATAGTGCTAATTGCGCAATAACCACAATAATCAGCACTTCGACTAGCATCTGCACAGATTTGCGAGCCATGCTTGTTAGCACCTAGAGAGCAAAATACTTTGGGGAGTTATAGTACCTACTTAAAATGACAAAAACGTCATAATAGCCATGACACTAATAGCACTGGAACTTTCTTAACCACAGCTCCATCACCCTAAACCCAACTCTCCCTATCACCTCAGCCAAACTCTTCATTACGTGCCACAGGCTCTTAGCCCCCATTAGCAGAGAGTGTGAAAAACACCTGCTCCAGACATGCTATAACGGTAGTGGTTTAGATGCTCTGCTCTTTATCTTACTGGTGCAAATACTGCTTCTTCTGATGGTTTAAATCTATATACTCCTTTAGATTTTGCGAATCTCTGTACTGCTACTGCTAATGCTGGGAGAGATGCTATGGCACCTCCGATGAGCCCTGGTGTAAAGCTTTTCATTAGAAGTATTGTTGTTGCTCCCCCCACCACGCCTGCGAAAAGCGTTGCTGCTAAGCCCATTGCCAAGCCCACTGCCCTTCCCCTAGCACTTATTGGGTACTCTAGGTAGAGCGCTGTGCCATCTGATGCATCGATAATTGCTGTGTATTCTCTCCCTCTATACCTGTACCTTATGAGCCAGAAGGGGTAGTGCGCTAATCCAATGTACTTCGAGTTGTCCGCAACTTCATAACCACTTCCGCACGCTGTTTGCGCTTCTGAAACAGCTTTCCTCAGGTAAGGCTCTTTAACGGTAGAGAAAACATGCTCTGGGTTCAGTGAAGGCTGCAAGTATACTCCATCCTTTAGCACAGAGGGTTTGAAGAACCTTCTGCTCCTCGCTGGAAAGCTGTAGCCCTGTGGAATGCCTATTGGCAGTGCGTGGGTGGCTGGGGTGATTACATAGGCTGCCTCCTCACCTCCATGAACATCGATCTCAACCTTCTCCTCATCAGCCTCTACCTTCTCACCCCTGCAAAGAGCCTTAACATTAACCTCAAATATGTAGAGAGGCACAAGGTACTGGTATGCAGAGACAAACTCTGTTGAGCCTTCAAAGTCCTCAGCAACCCCAACCTGTAGCAATGCGAAGTCCTTCATCAGCTTATAGGCAGCGTTCTTATCGAAGTTCACTGAGAAGAGATAGTGCTCTACCTGAGCCTCAGGCTTATCAACTCTAAACGTTGTTCCGCAGTAAGGGCATGTAGCATATACAAATGTTTTTGGAACTTCAAACTCAGCTCCACAAAATGGGCATGTGAACCTAGTCCTATCTTCGCTCATATCCACCACCTAGCGAGTGAAAAGGCTTTTCCAAGCTCTTTCTCCATAGACTCTATAGCGCTAGTGCCAAAGATCTTCGCCTTTACGGGGGCTAGCGCTTTCCTCATGCAGTACCACGAGGCTGCAAACCCCAAGATGATGAGTAGAAAGCCTATGTATGCTGATAGTGTGGCGATACCTACGCCTCCTAAGAGACCTGCTGATAAAGTTGCTAAGGCAATCCATAAAGCTCTTTCACTAGCTCTCATAGGCTTTTCAAGCACTATTGCATCTCCATCCCAGCCACATAAAATAGCCCTGTAGAACCCATTCCCATATCTATAAGAGGCTATGTACATGGGGAGCAAAATAGGTTTAGATGCAACTACCTTGACATTCTTAGGCGTTATTCTCTTCCAAAGAATTGTGGATCCAACAACAGTTTCACCCCACCTCTTAGCAATTCTCTCAGCCTCTCTCTTAATCTCGTTTGTCACAATCTCCCTCAGCTTGTTTAAGTGAATGTTGAGCGCTATATCCATCGCCACCCCTTTGTCAACTTCGATAGATAATGCCCCTCTCCAAAAGTCTTTGCCAAGCCCAGCCCTCTCTATTGGTAGAGCCTCTGCTTTGCTCTCCATGTACTTGCTAGCTAAAGCCTTTATAGATACTGTTTCAGTACTTCTTCTAGCAACAACAGGTATCCTATTTTCGTAAGGTCCATAAATGCCCTTCACAGATATTCTTCGTGATTCTGTCCAGCACACCTCCCTATCCTTCTCCCTTCTACACTTCCTCACATAAACAGCAACCCTGCCACTATAATCAGCTTCTGCCACTGCATCAACAAAGTAGTATGGTATTGCAATAAAGGCTTTGTTAACAATGTTCTCCTCTTTAAATACCCCCGCAAGGCCTTTCCTCGATGCAAACCCCTGTAACCTCTTCAACAACTCCCTCTCATCCAGCGGCCTGATTACAAGCACCTCTTCCTTCAGATCTGCTCTAACCCAGTTCAGGTAGCCACAGTAGCTACATATAACAGCAATTGTGTCTGGCGATACCTCTAAAGGCGCTCCACAGTTTACACACCTAAAACCTTCTCCAGAAAAAGCTACCATAACAGACCCTTTAACAGGCTTAAACCAGTTAAGTAATCTTAAAAACTTTTTCTAACTCCTGCACTGAGGTTTTCTAAAACTACTTATCATCAGGTTACACCTAAATATCAATGCTATTCATGTTTGTCTATAGAAAGCTACTCTCCTTCCTATTAAACTAGCTATTATACTTGCATTAACACCATTATTCTATATTAACTACCGCTAATCCCGATGGACATGCTTGTAACATTAAATATAACGCCACTACCCCACCTCCTCCAACACCATACCTATTTGACACCGCATCTGCATAAATCTTTGCGATGAATACAGATATTTAATGAGCATTAGGCGCTATGTTCATTAAATTAGACTCCCCTGACTTCAACAACTATTGTCACATTCCCTCAATAAGAATGCCTGAAATCCAGCTTCGCTTAACAGGCTTAGTTAAGTCTTATACCCAGAAATTCCGGGGCTTTTACATAACACGTAGGTTTAGCAAAATGTTAGTCACAAGCCTTGAATCTATTTTTACAGAAACAGTTAATATCGCTGCATTCCTCTAATTTCTGCTGTGAGCAGAAATGACATTATCCCCAGTGGCTCAAGAGCCGCAACTTTCTAGTGGTGTTGTGATAGAGGGTCTGGAGAAGCTTAAAGTTGCAGCTCTACTACAAGTGTTTATAGCCGTGCTTGTGGGGGTTTCAGCTCTTTTACTGCTAGCCCTCACACCCTTCTTAACCATTAGGGCAGGTGAGAGTTTAGCTGGATTAGCAAGCCTTATTGTAACAGTGGCTTTTACTGTTGTCACTGCATATGGCTATCTCTTGCCTTCGGTAAATCGTTTTGCCAGGTGGAAACCGAAAGACTTTCTAGCTCCATTGATTCTCATGAGGTCTGGGTATACGGGAGGGGCTCTAATAATGCTAGGAGCGCTCTTAGCTTTAACCTGGCTAGTAAGAGAGGTTGTCAGTGGATTTATTGTTGCAGGCGTAGAGATAAGGATTGAAGAGGTTATCTACATATGCCTAATTCTACTGCTAGTAGGCGGAGTCATGCTCTTCATGGGGTACACAGGAATCCTAGTACATCTCCACAAGCTTAGCGAAGCACTTAACTTCCCCAAGTTCTCAAGAACAGGAGCGTTTGTAGTGATATTTGGAACAACATTTATATTACTTAGCACAGCTCTTCTCATTATTCACAGCGGGTCTCGAGCAGCCAGTGTAAATCCCTATGAGTACTACAACATCATCAGCATAGCAGCAAACGCCACAACTGCACTACTAATAATAACCTTACTCATATCATTATTAGGCATTGTGATCTGGGCACAGGTATATAGTGAGGCTAGCTTAATAGAAAGGAGAGTTGAGGCAGGGATCATACAGGCATAGCAGAGGAGGGTTTTAGGAACATAATCATCGTTGAAGGAAAAACATAATTCTCATAATAGACTTGGCATATTTTTCATCACGAATCATATTAGTGATATGCTGATCTTTAAACGCCTCCTCAATAATCATGCGACTTTCTCTCATCATTTCAGAGTTTTAGCGAAATTCGCCAGCTAAAAATATCTGACCTCCTCCTTGCCTTGAAGGGATGAGGGTTCCTGCGAGGGTGGAGAGGTTTGGGATTACATCTCCCTGTTCCTGGTATTCAATCCCAGGCCTGGTCTCTAGCTCACTACTCCTATCCATCGTACTCGGGGCTATGAATAAACTGTTTATCATCGTCAATAACTTAGAGAATTCAACGCTTATCACCAAGAGCGTTCAAAACAGAGAAAGTTTATAATCTCTCTATTTCTACTTTAAAAACACAGAGGTTTGACTGCAAAGGTGAGTTTAGTTGAAGTGGTACCACTGGGCTGGGGTCATAATCTTTGTTATCCTAGGGATAACCACATTAATACCAGCACCTGCCAGCAAACCATCGTTCTTAGGTTACTATGCTCACTGTTCATTCACACCAATAAGCACAGTAATTTGCTGGGCAATAGCTGGTGTTATATACTGGCTTGGTAGAAGAAGAGATAGGTAGCAACACTTCTGCATTTTAAAACAATTTTTCTCACATTTTGTTTGCTCACTGCAACGTTATGAGTATTTGTGATATGCAGCCATATTAATATACATAGAGTATTTATGTAATGAGTATAGCTCATATAAGCAATAATTTAAAATTGTATTATATGGCTATACAGCTCATCGTATTGTAAATGCTTAGCCTAGTTATAGCAGGGCTTAGCAGTGTCCGCTCTTATGTTGTTTTCTATGGGTGCTAATGACATGGCAAACTCTATTTCTCCTTTAATTGGCTCTGGAGTTGCAAGGTTTAGAGAAGCTCTAGTTCTGTTCTCAGTTGCTGTGTTTATTGGTGCCATGGTTCAGGGGTTTATGGTTATAAAGACTCTTGGTAAGGGTATTGTAAGTGAAATAGATGTTGCTAGAGATATTTCTGCAACTTTAGCTGCATTCGCATGGATAATGCTTGCAGCTGTAAAGGGTGTACCAATATCAACAATCCACAGCATTACAGGTGGTGTTATTGGCATAGGCATCGCATGTTTCTACATGGTAAGCCTTGCGATTTGAATCTCAGTATTATTAGTGAGATAG
>Ga0209225_1004653_pt1 | contig 10728 bp, 10 predicted proteins | sample WasSprMetagenome_FD_184732 | JGI IMG/M metagenome (GOLD analysis project Ga0209225, IMG submission 184732) | Sulfidic aquatic microbial communities from Washburn Spring, Yellowstone National Park, USA - WS (SPAdes) (version 3) | ecosystem: Environmental > Aquatic > Thermal springs > Hot (42-90C)...
CCCCTTGGCCCAAAAGATGCCCTAGAGCGAGCTCCTTGAGTTGAATGGGTGTCGCGAAGAGTGTAACCAGTTCTACACCATTGACCACTAAAGTTACAGGCGCCTCTAATGCAACTTCAGCTTCACGAAGCTCCTCAACACCCCTAACGTAATCTAACCTTATGCACCTCGTCTTAGTAGTTGCTTGCAACGTTAGCCTATCATCCTCCATCAATTGTATAGGCTAACTTTAACGCGTGCTGGTAATCCTCTACAGTGTTGATGTTAAGGAACGTTAGTAGCTCGGGGTCCAGTTTTCTTAGCTCATCTACATTCACGTAACGCACATTAGGTAAGTAATCCAATATAGAGAGGTTCTTGAATCTCCCAGCCTCCACACACCTACACGCTGCCTCTAGCGTTTGGCTCGTATGATACACAGCATGTAGCGGCTCCAGCATACCACTAGGCCAGATGGGTAACGCAGCATCTGCTCCCTCAACCCTCTTAAAAAGCTCATCCACCACCTTAGGGTTCACAAAAGGTACGTCACACGAAGTTACGAATGTGTATGGAGATTTGACAGGCTTTAAACCGCTACAAAACCCTACTAGAGGCGCTTGTATATCTACCTCGTCCTTAACTATTAGAGTCGACTCCGGGAGATGCTGCCTGTAAATCGCCTCGTTGTCCCCCTTATTTATCGCAACCACCACCTCATCTACGGCCTTGGCGAGCCTAGAGGCAACTCTAGCAATAAGAGGTGTGCCTAGGAAGTCTAAGAACTGCTTCGGCTTACCCATACGTCTGCTCAAACCACCTGCCAATATAAGAGCAGCTCTCAATCCAACTTCTACTACTCACTTTATGGTAAATAAACCCTTTATACCAAGATTAGAGAAGGTTGCTTAGCTAGCGTGGAAGCGTATGGATTACGACATTATTGTCGCAGGCGGAGGTGTAGCTGGCTTAACTACAGCCATTGCCGCTGCCAAGTATTCTAAGCAGAACCTACGCATACTTGTAGTCGATAGAAACTCGAGAGAGGAGGTTGGTAAGAAGAGCCCCAATGGGTGGATCTGCGGAGACGCAGTCAGTAAAAGGAGCTTAGAGTATGCAGCTTCAAATAGCGGAGTGGTTTACAGCGAACCTGAAATAGAGCATAGAGTTAAGGGTGTGCTTCTCTTCTCACCAGACCACGAAACCAGCGTGCTCTTCGAAGGCGAGGGCTACCTGCTTAACCGAAGACTCTTCTCCAAGAAGCAGATGCTTGAAGCGGAAAAGCTTGGGGTTGAGTTCCGATTCAACACAGCGGTCACCGGCTTACTTAGCGATAATGAGAGAGTTGTTGGTGTGGTAGGAAGGGATGTGCATACCAACGCCAAGTTCACTGCACGATGTAAGCTTGTAGTGGACGCAACTGGGGCATCCTCAAGGCTCAGAGCAAATCTTCCCATAAAATCGAAGGTTGAGCGTGAAATCGACAGAGACGACCTTGAGGCTACTGGAAGATACATTTACACTTTCGCGCCCAGAAAAGAGGATAGAACATACTTCGACCCAGAGTACTGTCTCATACACTTGGATCAAGACCTCGCGCCAGGCGGATACTGCTGGACCTTCCCAAAAGGCGCAAACAAAGTAAACATAGGTCTGGGCGTGCAGAAGAAGGCTCTAGATAGGAGGAATACGGAGCTTGGCCGAAGCGACACACTACAGAGCCTTATAGACAATTACGTTAAGAGCAACAGCGTGTTAGGTGAACCCAGATTATCTCAAGACCCAAACGACCAGGGGAATACTTCAGGAAACTGGCAGGTGCCTGTGAGGAGGCAGAATGACTGCTTGGTTGCAAACGGCTACGCCTTGGTTGGAGACGCCGCTTGGATGCCTAGACCGATAGATGCCGGCGGCATAGGTCCCTCGCTATACGGCGGCACAATATTGGCTAGAGTAGCTGTAGAGGCGGTAGAAGCTTCAGATACATCTGAAGAGGGGCTTTGGCGCTACAACCTTGAATATATGCGCCTCTATGGATATCAGATGGCTAGCTTCGAGGTCTTGAGGAGGTATCTTCAGACGCTACCCAATGAAGACATAAACTACGGGATGAAGCACTTTCTCTCTAAAGACGACATAGAGCACATAACAAGAAGGGAACATCCGGAGTTCAACAAGATACAGCTCTTCAACCCAGCAATATGGGTGAGGGTGATGAAGAAACCTAAGCTCGCTAATGCCCTCAAAACAGTATCTGAAACTAGCAAAAAGCTCATAAGCCACAACCTATCCTATCCCGAAGAACCCAGCAAATTCTACGAATGGCGGAAAGCTCTACAACAAATTCTTAATCGGACATATCAAAAGCTAGGCCTTTTTGAGTAAATCAGAAGCGAAGCTACTATACTGGTGTTCCAAAGGAGTAGATGGATACATCCTTTTCATCTTGACAGTGTAATGTGAACGCGGCTCAATAAAAATACATGTAAAGCTGTGCCATTTGGGGAATCTAGAAAGAGCGAGACAAAGTAATACTCTATTTTTTGACGTTTTTTAAAGAGCGATGATGTTACGTTACGGTTTTAGTGTTTGGTGCTTTCTTTGGTTGTTATATGTCTCCTTATCGTAACATCGTCTAAAGAGCAAACAAATAACTTAAGTACCACTATGGGTAAATCTGTGGTATGCGGGAAAATCCTGATAGGAAAGGAATTAGCACAGCAGCAGCCGCAGCTCTTGCAGTGGTCTTACTTATCGTGGGTGTTGCTGCAGGCTACTTCGCTGGCTCGGCAACGGTAACACCTCAAACAACTACGCTAACCCAAACCGTAGCCCGGACTATCACTACGACTCAGACAGTTAGTGCCGCACAAACCGTGACCCAAACCGTAACTCAAACCGCTACGGCTACTGCGACTACAACCGTTACCCAGCCCGTAACTCAAACCGTAACAGCTACCCGTACCACTACGGTTACTACTACAGCAGCTGCGCCAGGAGGGCTGCCTGAGAAGGTTAAGATAGGTGTACTCCTACCACTCAGCGGCGAACTCGGCTCCATCGGTGTAAGAATGCTCTACGGCGCACACATCGCGGCGAAGATTGTAAACGACAGTGGTGGAATAGGCGGCAGACCTGTTCAGATAATAGCCGAGGATACAGCAGCCGTGCCCGATAAGGCGTTGGATGCGGTCAAGAAGCTTGTGGAGGTCCAGGGTGTGCAGGTTATTGTCGGACCGGCTACAAGTGTGGAAGCAGCCACAATAGCGAAGTATCTCAATGACCGCAAGGTTCCAGCTATAAGCATGTCGGCCACAGCAGCTGCTTTAAGTAACTTGGCAAAGCAGTATGGTGATACCTACTTCTGGAGGGTTGTGGGTAGTGATACCATACAAGCAAGGGCTCTTGCCGACATAATGAAGGAGAAGGGATTTAAGAGGATTGTTACATTCGTGGTGAGCAATGACTACGGCATAGGGATGGAGCAGATGCTTCTAGCCCAGCCTGGGATGAGAGACAGGGTGGTGTTGACCATAAGGTATGATCCAACTAAAGGTGACTACAGAACCGAGCTTGAGCAAGTGAGAGCAGCCAACCCAGATGTGATCTTCTACGCCCTATGGGTTGAAAGCGGTAAGATCGTCTTCAGACAAGCGCTAGACTTGGGCTTGGACAAGATACCGACGATGGGTGGAGAAGGAATGGCTGACGAGGCGTTCTTCGCAGACCCTAGAGCCGCAGAATACATGGTTAAAACAGGGCTCTTCGGCACAAGACCTACATACGATCCTAAGACATACAGCTACCAGATATTCTACAACATGCATAAGAGGCTTTACGGCGACGAATCGAGCCTATTCGCGGACTACACATACGACGCAACTATGGTAGCTATACTAGCCGTCGGTCACGCCGGCGTATATGATGGTGCTAAGATCAAGAACGCCTTGGCGCTGACCGGGCAATATTACATTGGGGCAACTGGGATGAAAGCTATGGATCCAAGTACGGGAGACCTCCTCTCCCAGGACTACCTCATTTGGCGCGTCGAGCTCAAGGACGGTAAACCCACATACAACTTCAACTATGGCTTCTGGAGCCTCGGCACAGGAGTAGTCTGGAAGTAAGGTAGATTGAGCGGCGCCCAAAGAGGCAAGGATAGCCTTGGTCGACGGGCTGAGCCTCAACATCGCTCAAATACTCTTCAACAGCCTCCTAACAGGAAGCCTCTACGTGCTTGCTGCGATCGGTCTGACGCTGACGTACGGTATCCTGAAGTTCCCTAATGTCGCACACGCGGAATTCATAACATTTGGCGCATACATCGCCTACACAGTAGCAGACATATGGAAGCTCGGCTTCGAAGCAGGTGTGTTGGCCGCTTTCGTGGCGACAGGTCTCCTGGGCGTCGCTTCCCACCTTTTTTTATTCGGACCACTTATCAGGAAGGGCGCTTCTATACTACACCTAACCGTAGCGTCGGTCGGATATGGAATAGTGTTACGCTACGCTATGCAGGAGATATGGGGTAGGAAGGATCTGTACTATTCAGCTTACTACCCAGGTTTCGATTTAGGTCCTATTAGGGTTACGCCTCTTTGGCTCTCTTTCATATTCTTGGCTGTGGCGATCGTAGCTGTCTTCCATCTTCTTCTCACAAAGACGAAGATCGGCAAGGCTATGAGAGCGACATCCAATAACCCTTCCTTGGCTCAGGCTTCGGGGATAGACACAAGAAAGATTATTCTACTCGTTTGGTTTTTCGGCTCGGCGCTAGCTGGGTTAGGCGGCGTCATGAAGGCGAGCGATACAAGAATAACCCCTGTCCTAGGCTGGGACATACTCATTATGTCCTTTGCCGCTGTAATATTTGGTGGTGTAGGGTCTATATATGGAACCATATTTGCAGGCTATATACTCGGCTTTGTTGAAAACCTAGGTGTGATAGGGCTTGTTGCCTTAAAGCTTTCCACCGAATACAGGTTCCTACTCGGCTTCTTAGTACTTGTCTTCGCGTTAATATTTGCACCTCAAGGCATAGCGGGTATAACATTCAAATCCATAAGACGGAGGTTGAGCTCGAGTGGTTAACATCGTAAACTTCATCCTAGATATGTTCGTCTACGTGGGGATCTTTGGCATACTCTCTCTTTCCCTAAACCTAGAGTATGGTTTTACAGGTCTCTGGAACTTCGGTAAGGTAGCCTTCTACATGATAGGTGCATATACGTCGGGTATACTCACTACACTAGGTTACCCCGTATATGTAGGTTTCGCAGCAGGCGTAGTGGTTTCAGGTCTGGCGGGGTTGATGATTTCGCTGCCAGCGCTTAGGCTTAGAGAAGACTACCTGGGAATATTGACACTCGTGTTCGGCGAGATCATACGGATAATCCTTAAGAACGAATACTGGCTGGGTGGTCCTCTGGGCATAAGAGGTATACCTTCCATAACCCCTTCTGGATTAGATTACACCACAGCCCTCATTATTCAACTCATCGCTATAACTATTATCGCCGCCATCTGCTACTTTATAGCAAACAGGATTATACACTCACCCTACGGTCGGGTAATACGCGGCATAAGAGAAGACGAGTTGGCAACAGCCACCCTAGGCAAAAACACTTTCCGCTACAAAGCGTCTATCTTCTCTATATCTTCAGCTATGGCTGGCGTAGCCGGCGCATTCATGGGGCAGTACGTTACATCCATAGCACCTGACCAGTTTATGCCCTTCATATCTTTTACAGTGTGGATGATGGTTATGCTTGGGGGGTTTGCGAACATAGAAGGGGCTTTCTTAGGCGCTCTAATCTACATATCCTTCGAAAGAGGCGCTAGGATCGCAAAGGATTATCTTCTTCTCCCAATAGACCCCAACAACCTTATGTTCATACTTACCGGTCTCCTAATCTTAATCTTCGTCTTCTTCAGACCCCAGGGGCTGCTTAAAGAGAATAGGGTACGCGAGCACAAAGGTGTCTAAGTTGGCGCAGATCCTCGTAACCGACAACCTAACAAAATCTTTCGGGGGGCTCGTCGCGGTCAACAACGTAAGCATCCAGGTGGATGAGGGATCCATAACCGGGCTGATCGGTCCAAATGGCAGCGGCAAGACCACTCTCTTTAACGTCATCTCAGGCGCACTTAAAGCCGATTCAGGTAAAGCTTTCTTCAACGGTAGAAGGATAGATAACCTCCCCTGCCACCTGATATACAAGGCTGGGCTTGTTAGAACCTTCCAGGTTCCACGCCTATTCCAAAAGATGACCGTATTGGATAACATGCTTATCGCAGCAAGGGGCCTAGTTGGCGACAGTCTAATCGGCACCTTCTTCCAAACCCGAGCTTGGAAGAAGCAGGAAGAAGAGCTCGTCAAGAAGGCTCTCGATATCCTGGAGATGCTGGACCTCTATCATCAGAGAAAGAATCTTGCAGGCAACCTTTCGGGCGGGCAGATGAAGCTACTTGAGTTAGGCAGAGCCTTGATGTCTGACCCCAAGATGCTTCTTCTCGACGAGCCCGCTGCTGGCGTGAGCCCAGTCGTCGTCGACAAAATCTTCGAGAAGATCGTCGAGCTGCGCAAGAACCTTAGATTAACCTTCTTTATAATCGAGCATAGGATCGAGACGCTCTTCAGCTACACCGATAGGGTTATAGTTATGTTTAAGGGTCAGGTTATAGCTGAGGGTAGGGGGCGTGAGCTGGTTGAGAACCCTAGGGTTATCGACGTGTATTTAGGTGAGTATTAGTTTGGCTTCGGTTATGCTTAGTACTGAAGATCTTCATTCGGGCTACGGTAAGATTACGATTGTGCAGGGTGTTTCGATTAGGGTTCCTGAGAAGACGATCGTAACTGTGATCGGCCCGAATGGCTCTGGTAAGTCGACGCTGGTCAAGACGATAATAGGTGAGGTTAAGACGTTTGGTGGTAGGGTATTTTACCGAGGTGAGGATATAACTGGGTTACCAACCTTTAAGATTGTGGCTAAGGGGATAGGGTATGTGCCTCAGGTGAATAATGTCTTCACGAACCTGACGGTTGAGGAGAACCTTGAGATGGGAGCCTACCTGAGAAGGGATAGGGAGGGTATTAGGGTGGATGTGAGGGAGATGCTCGAGATGTTCAGCGAAATAAAGCCCTACGCGAAGACGAAGGCAGCTACGCTCAGCGGCGGTGAAAGGCAGATGCTCGCCATAGCCCGAGCGATGATAAACAAGCCTAAGCTTCTCATCTTGGATGAGCCCACAGCCAACCTCGCACCCAAAGCCGTTGCCACGCTACACCAGAAGATCAAGGCGATCTGCGAACAAGGCGTACCCATACTCATGGTGGAGCAGAACGTCAGAAAAGCACTACAGATATCACACTACACCTACGTGCTCGGCTCAGGAAGATGCGTATACGAAGGCGAATCGCAACACCTCCTAGCAGAAAAAGACTTCGGCAAGATCTTCCTAGGCGTCGCCAAGTAACCTAACCTCTGACCTCCTGTTTCACAAATATTATGTATGAGGTTAGGAAGCAGACTAAAACGAAGGCCACCAGCGCAATAATATGCGGCCAAATCAGGTTTAGACTCTGAAGCAGAGGAAGCGGGTTAGGTATTACGTACTCCAGTTCACTCAAGGAGATGGGGTTGAGGAACCTGGCTGTAGGGGTTATGATAACGAGAACAGCCTCCAGAAATAATACAGTGGGCGAGATCCTGTATAGGTTCTGCTCTAGGGTGATTCTCTCGAGGCTATTCGGATCTGGTATAAGATTACCGGCCACAAGCGAAGCGATCGGGGTCCAGAAGAACGTGAAGAACCCCCAGATGGCAAAGCTGGCTACCGCTGAAGTCGACGTATGCGCAAATAGTATGGATAAGAGCTGTGAGAGGGCAAGCCAGCCAGCTATGTAGAGGATAGTAACCGCTGCGAATACCACTAGCCTAGCCAACTCATCTAAGTTAGGCACAAGGCCGACCCGTATCGCCAACCCGCTTGCTATACCAAGTATGCCAAAGACCACTATGGTTACTATGCTCACACCTGACAAGAACTTCCCGTTTATAACAGCATCTCTATGCACAGGATTAGAGAGAAGCCTAACCAAAGTGTTTTTGGCACGCTCCTTATTGACTGCGTCGAAGCCCAGAGCGATACCGAGCAGAGGACCAAAATACATTATGAAGAAGAGGAAGGGCGGTAAGGCACCGCTAGATGCTCTGAAGAGTAGTAGAAAGCTTCTCTCAACTCTAGCCTGTACCAACGCCTGTATGCCTAGGTATGCTGCCATTAAGCCAGCGACGTAAATTATGGTGAAGAGGAACCAGAACCTCTTTGTTCCGAGGTAGTCTGAGAGCTCCTTCAGCGCTATGGTTAAGGTGCCGGTCAACCTTTAGGTTCACCACCAAAGTATCTTGCGTAAATCTCGTCTAAAGCGTATTCGTGGCTTCTGATCTGAGTTAACGTGTAACCTGAGGCTACGATAGCCTTCGCCAACACGCCTCTTAAATCAGATCTACACTCTATTGTAAAAGTCGACCCAGCTCTATCCAGCTTGATCACCCCCTCTAACCCCCTTAAGGTTTCTTCGAGGGCTGGTGTTGCGTCTGGAACCTCAGCTTCTACGACGTATCTATCTCCAGCTATAACTTCTCTTCCGAGGTGCTGTATGGTGCCTGATGCGATCAACCTACCCTTCACAAAGATACCAACTCTATCGCAGACCTTCTGCACTTGATAGAGTAGATGAGATGAGAGGAGAACAGTCTTCCCTCTCGCTCTACACTCAACTATCATATCCAGAATCTGTCTCACACCCTCTGGATCTATACCGCTTGTAGGCTCATCCAGCAGTAGAAGCTGAGGATCTTTAAGCAAGACGTCAGCCATCCCTAGCCTCTGCCTCATACCCTTAGAGAACGCTGAAACCTTCATATCAGCAGCGTCAGAGAGCATAAGCGCGTCGAGCAGCTTCGCAATCCTACTCTCAGCCTCAACAAAACTTATGCCGTTGAGCCTAGCGGTGTAGAGAAGGTTCTGCTTAGCGGTCATGTCATCGTAGAAGCCCAGGTTTTCAGGCAGATACCCAACAAGCCTCTTCAGCTTAAGAGGTTGGCGCATAGGGTCGTAGCCCAGAACACGCAGCCTACCGGATGTAGGCTCGGTTAACCCCAAAAGCATCAATATAGTCGTCGTCTTTCCAGCACCGTTCGGCCCCAGAAAACCGTAGACCTCACCCTGCTTAACCTCAAGGTCAAGCGAATCAACAGCAACAAAATCACCGTACTTCTTTGTTAAACCCCAAGTCTGTATCGCCAGCTGCATCTCCCACCGCCTAGCTCATCTTCGACCAAACCTAAGGAATATAAGCGCTAGCACAACAACAACCACTGCAACCACAGCCAACCCTAAAGCGGTGAGACCAGGAGGCGAAGTGACCGTGACCCTAATATCCACAGATGTGGAGACTCTGCCACCATAAGCTGAAAAGGTCACCATATAGTCGCCTGGGAGAGTCGTGCTAGACGGCTTGATCTTCACGCTTATCTGTTGACTGGCGTCTGGCGCTAAGCTGGGTATGAGCGTAGGCTCGAAGGTTACGCTCCACCCGCTTGGGTGGTTTGAGGAGATCGATATGTCTCTTAGCTGAGCTGAACCAGTGTTCTTAGCTACAAGTGTTAGGTATGCTTCTTCACCAGCTACCGCGTCTGCGTTAAGCCTCCCGTCGACGGTAGTTAGAGAAAGGGAGTATGTTCCCGTTATCTCAACCGCAAGCCTGACGCTGCCCTGTGTTTTAGCCGAGGCTGCCGATAGTGTGATGTTGTATAAGCCAGATTCGGTTCTGGGCGGAGGGTTGACCGAAACGGTCACTGTTTTGCTCTCGCCAGCCTTCAAACTCAAACTCGTAATCTGGCTTGTCTCGAACTGCGGGCGGAAGGTGACTGTCCACCCTTGAGGCGGGTTGGCGATCAGTGTGAACACATCGTCTTCACCGCCAGTATTCTTCACCGTAACGGTGAATTCGAAGCTCGTTCCGGAAGGGCCGCTTAAAGTAGGGTACACCGTTGTTAAGGTTACACCGGGAGGAGGCGTAGGCGGAGCTGCGTATTCAATTACTAGGCGTAGGCTTGATGCAGCACCTTGACTGTCAAACGCAAACAGTGTTACCGTATTATTACCTCTCGAAGCATTTACCGGGACGCTTACCTTTAGACTGAGCCTTACGGTCTGCCCAGCTTGGAGGTTCAACTCCCTTATCGCGTAGCCTTCGTAGCTAAGAGATGTTTCCCAGCCCATAGGTGCATCTACCCTGAAAGAAACCTTGGTCGCTGAACCGAAGTTAGTGACGTTCACGGGCAGGTAGAGGGTTGTGGCTCGATCTACATAGAGGTGTGAGTAGACGCTTGATAACGCAATCTGCTGGGCTGAGGCGCACATCATCTGCTGAGCGGTAAGGGCGAAGACCAACACAACGATCATAAGCAGATGCCGCTTCAAGAGCACCCCCATCTTACCACCTTCCATAGCTGTCTCTATAATAATTTTGCGGCCTACAGCGGTAAAACACTAAGGTTCTAATTAGGCGGACCTAGCCGTAAAATTCTTCTAGGAATCTTGAAGATACCTTGTGGACGTACTCTGCTTTATTTAAAGCATCTTCTGCGTCTTTTTCGTCAAAGAGCTGGCTAGGTGCCTTACCTACGCTCTCTAATCCGTACATGCTTGGTGCTCTCTTCTCTGAGAGGTCCCTTGAAA
>Ga0209225_1004660_pt1 | contig 10714 bp, 9 predicted proteins | sample WasSprMetagenome_FD_184732 | JGI IMG/M metagenome (GOLD analysis project Ga0209225, IMG submission 184732) | Sulfidic aquatic microbial communities from Washburn Spring, Yellowstone National Park, USA - WS (SPAdes) (version 3) | ecosystem: Environmental > Aquatic > Thermal springs > Hot (42-90C)...
GGTCGGGCGTTTCAGGTCTATCGGTCGGGAAATCGTCGTCTGGTTTTTTTTCAGGTGGGCTGGCGGGCTGGCTCACGGTCGGTCGCTGGCTGGCGCAATGCTTAGCGCAAGTCGGTTATTTTGCGGAAAAATTGGCGGGCATTCCCGCAGACCATGTCGTCAGGTTCTGGCTCGAGGGGTTGCTAACCGTAATGTTCTTCACCGAAACTCAAAACGGAAAACCATACTCCTTTGGGTCAAATTCCTTTGGGTCGACAGGATGCCACAAAGTCCCTACCTATTGCCACCTTCGTCCGCACCCAATACACACTCCGACGCCCCCCTCGTCAGGCTCTATAGGCTCGCCGCAGCACGGGCTTGGCGGATAAGGTTTGGTGGCACTTGTGACAGATGACAGATTGTGACGCGTTTTTTCAAAACTTTGGTCGGCGTCGCTATTTGTAGGGCAACTTTCGGAAAAACGCGTCACATCTGTCACATCTGTCATGTTGGGTTGGTCGGGGTTATCGGGTTGGTCGGGCGGAAGCAAGTCTGGCTGAGGGTCGGTATCGGAGCGTAGGCGGATACCGGACCAGCAGCGGCGCAACCGACCTTCAATGTAGGCACGAACATGCGCAAAGCCTTTTGCTGCCAGTCGGCGTCCAAAGGCAGTTTGACCGTAGGGTTCATACCCGTTTTCGGCGCACCACTCTCGGAAGGCTTCGTAGAGGGGCTTCGAGGGCGTGACCGCTTTGGGGTCGGTGACACAAGCGTCTTGCACGAACAAGCCCACAATGTCCATTTCGGCGCGGTAGGCTTCGGTCGCCTCGGTCACTTCAGGCGGGGGCTGCAAGCCATTCGCGAGCCAGTCCCGTAACCCTTCCAGTGCCCAATTCAAAATGCCAGACAGTTCCTCTTTGAGTTGGTCGGCAAGGTCGGGGATTTGTTCTTCGGGCGGGATAGTGACTGTGAAGGGGATAAGTCGGATTCGTCGCCAAATAGCGTAATCGGTTCCGCGAATTTCGGGTTTGTAGTTGGCAGCCAGCCAAACCTTGAAGCGGGGTTTGAACTCAAAGAATTCGCGGTAAAGGAAGCGGGCTGTCACAGTGTCACCGCCAGTCAGGGTCTTGATAAGTTCCTCGGCAAATCGCTTGCCTTCACCGACTTCAATGGCGGTGACCAATCTGGCGCTGTGCAAACGAGCGATGTCGTTTCGGACGCTGCTTTTTCGGTCGGCAACGAAGGTGGAGAACTCGGCGGTCACGGCGTAATCACCGAGCAGGGCACGAATGACCTCAAGGAAGGTTGATTTTCCGTTTGCACCAGTTCCGTGCAGGAAAAACAGGCATTGCTCTCTCGTGCTGCCTGTTAAGCTGTATCCGACAGCACGCTGGACGAAGCGGATGAGGCGCTCGTTGCCATTGAAGATGCGTTGAAGGAACGCTTTCCACTTCGGGCAATCAGCGTTGGGGTCATAGGTCACGGGCGCTAATTTGGTCAACCGCAAATTGGGGTCATGGGGTAGGAATTCAAGGGTTCGCAAGTTTAAGACACCGTTTTCCAAGTTGAGAAGCCACTCGTCGGCATCAAATCTGTCGGGTGACGCAAGACACATTGGCGCTGCAAGTTCAATCATAGCAGCGATGCGCTGTCTGCTTTCCGATGCAACAGCCCATTTCGCTAACTTGGCTCGTTCTTCGGGGTCTTGGGCTTCGGCGGCTTCGCGATAGATTTGTCGGACAGTTTCTTCGGCAAGTTCAGTGATGCGCTGGTTACCGTTATCTCGTGCCCAACGCTTGCCATCCCAAACGAGCCAACCCCATTGAGGCACGAAGCGGATGCGGTCACCGAAAAGGCGGACAAGTCTTTCAGCGTTGCCCAAATCTGTGCAAGGTCGTTCGGGTCGTTCAATGGTCGCAAGGGTTGGGCTGTGACCGTTGCGTGGCGGGTTAGGCAAAAGGCGGTCAAGGGTTTGTAAAGTTTCATCGTCCAACACCCGCTCCAATCCCTGCCAAGCGAGGACGCTTTCGCCTTCGGCGAGGCGCTCGTAAGTGTCCATCAGCGCTCTCAAACGGTCTTTGACTTCGTTATCCCCCGCTTCCCGTGTCAGTTTCCGCAGGATGTTTTCGGCGATTTCTTTGGGGACGCCTCGTTTAGCGAACACGCCTGCCAAAGCCAGTGCGGTATCGTGTCTCCAACCTTCCTGCCAATAGGGTCTCAGTAGGGCAATAACCGCATGAGCCCACGCAGGTAGCCCGTTGCCATCACCGTGACCGTTTTGAGGAAGCGTCACTGAGCGGGGTGTCAGTTTTGGTCGTTCGCCGATAAACGCAAAAAGTAGCGGTTCGGGAATGTCGGCAAGTGGAATTTGCTCGGGTTCGTGCCCTTTAAGCCAACGATAGGGCGTTCTTTTAGGATGGACGGAAGGAGGTAGCATTCGCAAGTGTCGGTCGCTGAGGAGTTCAGCGCCCCAAAGTTCGTTTGGAACTTTGGAAGGTAGACTGTGACCTTTCGGGTAGCGGAAAATTAGCGCACCGCCACGATGCGAAAGAATTGTCCAAGTTCGCAAGTCATCTTCGGTCAAACCGATGGCTTGGCGGGCTTGCCTGAAGGTTGCAGGATTGTCAATGTCAACAGCACAGAGTCCATGCGCTTTGCCAAGTATCGTGGCGATATTGACTTGGTCACCGAAACGCTCAATAGCATCACGCCAAACGACTTCGAGTTCCTCCCAACTTGGGCGGCGATATTCCCATTGCGCCCACGCACACGTGGGCTTCTTAGAGCGGGGTTTGCAAGGTATTGGTGTCAAACCCAACTGATAATATCGCCAAACTAAGTCCAACAGTCGGCGTGTTAGAATTTTGCACGGGAGAAGTTGGATGTCGTTCATCAATTCTCACCTCCTTCTGAGTTTGCGGGGCTATGCCCCGCTGTTTTTATTCTATCCTCAAACCCCGCCTCGATTGCACGGCGAAAATACTCCCTTTTTGCCCGCACCCAATCCAGCAGTTTTTTCATTTTTTCGTTAAATGTTCCCTGACGGAGGTGCTTCTCTAAGTTGTTCAGCAGACTCCCGTAGCGTCGGCACAGCGGGCTGCAATACTTGCGCTTTCGGGCTAACATCTCTCGTTCGCAAAAGCTGCATCGTCGGATTTCATACATCTTCAACACCTCTGGCTCAGCCCTGAATACCTCTCCCCAGGTTAGATTTTAGGAAATCGGTATTTTGAAAATGCGAAAAAATTTGGGAAGACAGACATAACGCATAATTTGCTGTCGGTGTTCCCATCGTCGCCGTTGGGCTCTGTCGGGGCATCATCCTCATCGTCATTGCCATCGTCGCAATCCAATGGGTTGGGTTGGTCGGCAGGGTTTAGAACGGAGTCTTTCTCGATAGGTATCAAGGTTTGGCAAAGCGTCACATAGCAGCCACGACATAACAAACCCGCTTCAGACAGCCCAAAGCGCTGTTTGAAGTCATCGGAGAGTTCAGAAAGGCAAAGGAAGTCATTCCGCTGCCACGAAGCCAGAGCTGGATGCAGTTCGCCCTCCTTGCGTCCGCAAAGTTCGCAGGAAGGTGAGGGCAAGGGTTAGCTATCATCGTCTTCGTCGTCGCCATCGTCGGCGTCATCGGCAGCCCAAAGGACTTCGGTCTAATCAGCATGGGCATCGTCGGCAGACCGAAAGTCGCTTTTGATTGCCAATACTGCCTTCACTTCCTCAAGTCGCAAGACTTTAAAGCAGTAACCACAGACTTCTACTCCGTTCCATCGGTCGGGTTCTGGGCACGGAACTTCGGGATAGTAGCGTTCAAAGCGTTTAAGGACAAGTTCAAAGCCTTCAGCGCCACAGCGGGGGCATCGCTTCTTTCCGCGTTTGCTTTGAGCGATTGGCTGAAGGGGTTGGTCGGCAGCAACGATTTCGGCTGCCCGTTCGGCTCGGTCGCCTTTGATGGGCGGGCTCATTGGCGGTTGCTTTGGCTTTTCGGGTTTGACTTCAAAGGGTAGCATGACCGATTTGATTTGTCGCAAAGTTTCCCGTCGCTCACATTCGCGCAAGTGGGCTTCATAGAGCGCTTCCTTGTGCTTCAACGCAAACCGCAAGACTTGGGCTGGCGTTGCGTTAGACCACGCTCGTTGGGCATGGCGAATAATGCCGATAGCGGCGTCAAGCGGGAACTCGGCAAGTAGCGTTTTCCCGACCTTGCAGCGAAAGCCAAAGTCGTTCCTGCCTAAAGGCTGGTTGAAGATTGCAGTCGTTGCTCTGACGAAAGTTTTGAACTCTCTCTCGCGACGCACCTTAAGGTCTTCGTCTTTAAAAGACACCGAAGGTCTGGACATATTCTTTAAAGTAGGTGTGACATTTTTTGCTGACCGATTGGTTTGTGGCTTTTGGTCGGTCGCAAAGAGAGCCAGAACTTGCAGCCATTTTTGTGGGTCTTCAAAGAGGCTATTTTGGGGTCGCTGCGGAAATGTCACACTTGCGAGCAAAGCGATAGCGGCTGCCTTGCCTTCGGCTGAAAGCCAAACCTTCGTTCCTTTCCTGCCACGACCGTTTTGCCATCGCACCAAACCTTTGAGCCGTGAATAGCAGTGTCGGTCGCCCGTGACCTTGCGCTTGACTTGTTGGGGATGCACTCCGAGGGCTCTCGCTATAGACCGAAGGGTCAAAGCGTTGTCAGAGTTGAAGGCTCGGAGTGCCAACAAGGCAATGAGAATTTGAAGGCAAAGAGCGTCGTTTTGGGTGACTAACGCAGTGATTTGGCTCTGCCCTTTAACGCAAATCTGTGATAAACTAATTTTAGGATGTTGCATGTCGTTGCCACCTCACCTCTGTTTGGTTTGGCGTCGCTACCAGAGCATCACCGAGCGCCCGCGTGGTTGGCACGCGGGCGTTGTCTTTTTTAAGCCTCATCCTTGCTCACCTCTTTCAAGTCAATCCCTTGTTTTAATGAAGGGCGCCCCATATGGGGCGCCCACTGAAGGAGCGCACTTACTTTCTGGGTCTCGTTGTGTTTATAGCTCGCGCAGGTTCCTTAGATCGCGTGCTTTTTAGCTCGCGCCGCTTTTTAGTTCGTGCTTGCCCACTAGCTTTTTGCCTCAGCCACCGTTTTCGCACGGCTTCGGCGTGGCGTTCGCTATAGAATTTTTGCATCCACGCTTTGACCTCTTTCGCGTCTATCAAGACGGCTTTTCCCACCTTTGCGACGGGATGCAAGCGTCCCATTCGCAAGGCGCGGATGAGTGTGCTAATCCCGATGCCAAAAACCTTTTCGGCTTCACTCAGGGTTAAGCAAGTGCGCCCATTGAGTTTGAGCATCGCTTTCACCCGCTAATATTGTAAGTGGACTTCCTCTACGCGTCAAGGGGCGTAGCGTTTACTTTCATTGCTTCAGAAAATTAACTAAGTGCTCAAGTCATCGTTTCCTTTGACAACCAAAACGGCGAACTTGATTACCTCTTTGAGCGACGCAAGGGCATCATTGAAGCGCTTCGACGACTTGACAAACTTGTCGCCAAAATCGCTGTCTATCATAACTTTCGTTGTCCACATTGTCGCCACCATTCGGTCACTACTTGGCTTTAGCGCGGTCGGGTTGTTAGTAGCAAGGCAGTTTGCGACCATTGTAGCTTCTGCGTTGAAGCGGCAAAGTTGCGCAACGGCATCTCGCCAAGTGACCGAAGTGCAACGGCGTTGCTGCTATTGCTCAAAATCGTCGTAAAGATGGCTCAATCTTTTTCTCCTTCTCGTGCAACTGTTGCAATTGGATTTCTAAAGACAATTGGATGATGGTGGCGTTCGTTTCACTGCCGCACTTAGTCGTTAAGGGCGCGGGCTCGTTTGGGCTTGTGCCCTGCCTTTCCAACCGGCTGCCAGCCTTCAAATAGGACGGCGGCTTCATTTTTGTCAAGGAGACAATTTCTTCTTCGCATAAACTTTTGTCTCATTTTGGGCGTTCCGAGTCGGCGTGATATTGGGCTTATGGGAGGCGTTTAGGTAGTGAAAAGAGACAAAAGGGGTTCAATTGTCTCTCTTTCACCAACGGGTTATGAAAGCCATCCTAACCACCGCACGACACTTCACCACCAACGGCGCCATCCCCAGTGTCTTTGCTTGCCGCCCTCAAAGGTCACTTCCCTAAAATATCGGCAACCTCCGAATCCTTACCCGATTTTCCTCAAAAACCACTACACTACCCACCCTTAAATCCCCTTCTATCCGCTTCAGATTAGTATGAATTGCCTCGTCGCTTGCATCTTGATTATCTTTGCTGCGATAAAGAAACCGAGAGCAAAAGCCCACAGGACAATCATGAACCCTGCCTTGCGGCGCAGCAAGGTTGCTACGATAGCGATTAAGGTAATGAGCACTATCGTTCTAATCGTCTCAAAGTCAATCATCGTCGCTCACTTCCCCTTCTCTCAAGTAATCTTGACATCATTGCGCTACCACAATGGCTACCTAAGGGCGTGAGGGAGGCAGATAGGAGAGCAAGTCGTCGTTCAATCATCAACAGGAACGATGAAAGTATTGCTGTCGCTATTGTCATTGGTGCAGGAACAATTTTGGGAAAAGGTAATGAACCGGTGATGACTCTTTCCGTCGTCGTCCTCACCCGCAACGAAGCCAAAAACATTGAGCGATGCCTAAAAAGTGTCCAGTGGGCGGATGAGATTGTCGTCGTAGACGCTGAGAGCACTGATGGGACGCCCGAAATCGCTGAGCGGTTAGGCGCCCGTGTCATCGTGCATCCGTGGGAGGGAGCAGGGGCTCAATATGCCTTTGGCATCGCCCAAGCCCGCAGCGATTGGGTGCTCATCTTGGACGCCGACGAAGAAGTGACGGCAGAATTGGCGGATGCCATTCGAAAGGTCATCGCCGACCCGAAAAATCCCTTTGTAGGCTACAAAGTTCGGCGGGTCAACTACGCGTTGGGACGGTGGCTGCGTTACGGGGGCTGGCAGGAATGGGTTTTGCGGCTCTTTTTGCGGGAGCGGGTGACCTCCCCGCCGACGCTCCATCCCCGCTTCCAAGTGGACGGGAAAGTGGGCGTTCTCCCTTACCCTATCCGCCACTACATGGCGCCCGATTTGTGGGCATGGTGGGAACGAAGTTTTCGGCTGGCGCGCATTGAAGCCGATGTGGAATTTTTGCAAGGGGAGCGCTTCAGTGGTTGGGCAGTCGTTGGTGGCTTTTGGAAGTTTTTGCGGCGATTTATTTTCAAGGGTGGCTTTTTGGATGGGTGGGCAGGCTTTTATGCCTGCCTGCATCGCTTCCTTTACATAGCGGTCAAACAAGCCCGCCTTTTGGAGTTACAACGGGGGACTACTTCTTCGGTCTCAGAGCCACAGAAATTGCCCTTCCGATGAGGAGGCAAGGAGTGATGACGATCGTTTGCGTTAGCAGCATTACATTGATAAGTGAACGCGGAACACCTTGCCACCTAATGCGAGCGATGGCGGAGCGGGTGCCCGTTATTTACATCAACCCTCCTCACTCATATGCCCGCGCCCGTCGGCAATTGAGCACGGATGTGAAAGAGTTAAGGGTCATTACCCCCGTGCTTCCCACAACCTTCCGCTTTCTTCCCCGCCGATGGCGGCGGTGGCTTGTTAGCCTTTTGTCAGTGCCCCAAGTCGTGCGTCGCATTGCTCCCGACCTTCATCTGCCTGTTGTGTTATGGTCTTATTTAAGCGAATTAACCTTGCCCCTTCAGCGGGCGTTGAAGGCGGAAATCCTTTGCTACCATCGCTTGGACGATTTCGCCATTTTATCACCCAAAGACCGACCGTTGGAGCGAGCCATTGAAGTAAAGGCAGACTTGCTCTTCGTCGTCTCAATGCCATTGCAAGAGCAATATGCCCGACAGGGGCGAAAAGCCATTCTTTTGCCCAACGGGGTTGACCTTGCCCATTTTTCCCAAGCCCTGAAGGAAGGGACGGAAGTGCCAAAAGATTTAGCGTCCCTGCCTTCCCCTCGCATCGGCTTCGTCGGGCTCGTTGATCCCCTTTGGGTGGACACAGAATTGTTGGTCAGTTTGGCACGGGCGCGTCCTGACTGGTCAGTTGTTGTCATCGGGGATACAAAGAAATGGCGTGTTCCTACAGATGCACCCAAAAACCTGCATATCTTGGGACCGCGACCTTATGCTCGTGTGCCGCATTACTTGAAGGGAATGGATGTTTGCCTTGTGCCTTTTCGCAACAATGCAGTGAGTCAGGCAGCCAGTCCACTCAAACTTTACGAGTATTTGGCTGCAGGACGAGCAGTAGTTAGTGCCCCTGTGCCCGATTTGACTTTTCTTGGTTCAGTTGTTCGGAGTGCCCGAAATCGGGATGAATTTTTGATTGCTATTGAGGAAGTCCTGCCCCTTGCCCACGACCCGACGGAGCAAAAGCAGCGCTTAGAAGTCGCTGCTCAGCACTCTTGGCAACAACGCGCCCAAGTCGCCCTTGAATGGATTGAAAAAGCCTTGACCGCTTCAAAATCTCCCGCACAGGGAACTAAAATTAACCTGCCAAACATCAAGGAGTAAACTGCGATGACTTGCCCTGCTTGTGAAGGGAAAGAAGTGAATTTAGTTTTCGTGGACAAGTGGCAGTCAGGTTTTGAGAAGCGCATCCATCGTTGTCACCGATGTGGGTTGAGTTTTGTCGCTCCATTGCCTTCTCAAGATGAGTTGCTTGTCCTTTATGACGAAGGCTACTTCTTGTCACCTGATAAAAGCCTCGGTTACGCTGGCTATGAACCGCCGATGGTGTGGTTTGCTGAGTTGCTTCGGAAACTGCGTCGTGTCGGGGCAGAAAGCCCCTTGCTGGACATCGGCACTGCAACGGGGGAATTCCTTTTGCTGGCAAAAGAGCACGGTTTTGAAGGTTTGGGCATTGAACCCTCTTCTTGGGCAGCAGAAAAGGCACAACAAAAAGGAGTGCAAGTTTTGGTCGGCACATTCGAAGAAATCGCCCCTTCACTTCCATCCGCTTCTTTTGGCAGTGTGGTAATGTCTCACATGATTGAGCATTTCCCTGACCCTTTGGGCGTCCTGAAAGAATGTGCTCGTTTGCTGCGACCCAAAGGCTGGATAGCCATTTTAACCCCAAATTACGCTTCGCCCAAATGGAAGGACAAAAACCAAACTTATCTGACTTCTCGCGAACATCTCTTCTACTTCACACCTTTAAGCCTTCGCTTGATGGTTGCGAAAGCAGGTTTCACAGTTCGTCATTGTGTTTCCCAACCTTGTCCATCCCCGCTGGCTTGGGCAGAAATTGCCCGAAAGGAAGGCATTTTTCACTGGCTCCGCTTTTTTAGCAAATGCTTCACTTGGGCTTACAAAAGATGGCTTAGGTCTGCTTTCCAACCTATGCGATGGAGCGACCTGATTTTGCTCGCTCAAAGGAGGCTATAAAGGATGGAGATGTGGTGCGGTAGCGACATCGCCCGAAATTCAGTGACGCAGCAAATACTAACAAGGTTTGCGGGATGGGTGTTTCTCATGGACTTGCAAGTTAAGTGAGCACCTTGTGATACCTTAAAAGTCGCTTATTTGAGGACTGGCTTGCTTCCTTATTCCCTTAGGCTATATCCCGCCAGATGCAGTTATGGGAGTGAAAACGACAACAACCCAATTTCCTGCTTCCGTCTCTCTTTCTTTACAGGTCACGAAAGCAATCCTAACCGTCGCACGATAATCCACCCAATGGCATCATCTTCTGCGTCTCTGCTTGCCGCCCTCAAAGGTCACTAAAGTAACTGTCCCTTCCAAGAAGTTAACATCCAAGCATGGAACTCTGTCAGGTTTTTAGTCGCTTAGTCGATTGGGGAAAAATCGCTTCGCCCAAATTGGAGGTGACTTCTATGGTTCGCCGCATTGCTGCTGTGTTGGTGGCTGTTCTACTCGCCTTCGCTTTGACTGTCGGCTGCAAGAAGAAGAAGTCAACAACTTCTGAGACCACGAAATCCCCAACTTCTGTCATGCAGAAGCAAAGTGAAACCAAGTGAGAGAAAGAGGGGCAGGTCATCTCAAGGAAGGCATGGGTCCTTTGGGGCTCACGCCATTTTCCTTTCAAAGATTTGCTTGGAGACAGGTGAGGGCTACCCTTAAACGGTAGTGAACGGGGTATCATCCCCCGCCATCATACTTTTAACTCGCCACGACATTCTGACTTCCCATCCATCTCCTCCTTCACACTCCTAACCTGTCAAAGTAACCAGCCAGAGTGATAGTAACACTTGCCCCCATTTCTGCCACTGGCTCACTAACCCTCGAACTTACCTCTCTCCGTGCCTAAAATTCGTGAAAAGCCCTACTCACTCAAAAACGGGATGGCAAACTTGTGAACGGGTGAAGGGAAGATGGTGACATTAAAGTGCATCGCTGAACTAAAGAAACCCACCCATGTCGGTTTTGGAACCGGAAGGCAAGTTAGAGACCTGAGAAGGAAACCTTTCATCCCTTCCATCGTCTTGACAACTCAAATAGCCACCCTCTCCCTTAGGCTCGCCAAGTCGGTCAATAGACCTACCCCTTCGGTCAAAGTCTCCGACGGTTTCTTGATGGGGAAGGAGAAGATGGTCAAGGTTAGAGGTCAAGAGTTCTTTCAGGGTCAAATCGCCTTCCAAGTTCAAGTCCCAAAAGAAAATCTCGACATAGTGTTGGGAGCATTAAAGTTGCTACAAAACTTTGGGATAGGAGCAAACACATCTATGGGATTTGGCTACTGCTCCATAA
>Ga0209225_1004662_pt1 | contig 10713 bp, 8 predicted proteins | sample WasSprMetagenome_FD_184732 | JGI IMG/M metagenome (GOLD analysis project Ga0209225, IMG submission 184732) | Sulfidic aquatic microbial communities from Washburn Spring, Yellowstone National Park, USA - WS (SPAdes) (version 3) | ecosystem: Environmental > Aquatic > Thermal springs > Hot (42-90C)...
TCCAAACCAACAAGACACTCCATAAACCCGCCCAAAAGAAAAATACCCAAAACACAAAACCCGCCAAACCTCAAGCTCCATTAATCATTACTAATGAAAGAACGGAGTGTGCAGAAAAATAGGGTAGGGGATGATTGTTGGTTGATTGGTGAAGGATTTTATTGGCAGCATGTTGTTTTGCTTTCTTCAGATTTCTTTTCTTCAACTTGCGCGCGCGCGCGCATATGGTGCTACTTCCTCAAAAGTCAATTTTTTGTTCCTCCAATAGTAGTTTCACAAGATACCCTATATTATGTTTCGTCCCCACCATGGGAAGAATGCTACCATTTTTCACCTTCCGATGAACGGAGCATACTGGTATTCAACAAAAGTCAAGAATGGTGGAATGACTCAACTAATCGAAATGATATGCAAAAATGGGTTGAACCCGTAAGTGGGTGGACGAAAATAAGGATCCTATGGTCTTGCGCACCCATAACTGTAATGACCAACTCATCAGTATCCATTGTAATATTCAACACTACAGCCGGCCAACTAACCATAATTGTTGCTGGCGTGGAAGGAACTACTGGTTACATGAATATTAGCGCACCAAAAGCGTTCATACCTCAGGCCGAGGACATTAAAATCTATCTTAATTCAGCACCTGTCAACTTCAACTTCACGATAAAAGATCAATACGCAGTAGCAGAACTGACATATGAACATAGTAAACACGAATTAAAGCTAAGTTTCCCCGTATGGATTGGAGACGAGCCAAACTTAACATTAATCAAGGACATCTCCAGCACACCGACAACTCCCTGGCACTATTTAGCCCTAATAATTATTTCGGTTCTTATTATAATACTCTGCACCACAATATTCTTCTTAAAAAGAATAAAGAAGAGAAAGCTATAACTTCCGTTAGCCGCTTTTGTTTTGATATATCACGATGATGTTCTAAGAAATATTAGATTTTAAGAGACTAAATGAGTTAAAATTCCACAACCCCCACGTTAAGGTTGAAAATGGTTTCCATTAACATTTTTAACTCGAGGAATATTACAGAAGAGGTGGAACGGAAGGCATACCAGCACATGGTGAGAAAATGCTTTCAAAAACGATGTTTATGTTAACTCAAGAACCTTCGCCCCCAGCACCTGAAGAGCCTACAGCCTTCTTGTTTAGCCCGATAACTTATATTGTCATAATCTTAATCATAGCTGGAGTTGTTGCATGGAAATATAAAGCCATACATGAATTCATAGTAATAGTCTGCTCAACAATAGGCTGCTTCATAGTTGGCTTCATAGCCATACCCGACTATCCGAGCTTCGGACTAGCTTCAGCTTTAGCTCTAGCTGGACTACTAATCTCAATAGCAGCCGTAACCTTCGTAAGAATGCTCAAAACCAAAAAGTAGCAACCACCATAGCCTAAAAATGAAAATGCAAAAATAATCCAAGGGGAACCCTTCCTTTTTCTTAAAAGTAACAACGTTGTTGAGGGTGTTTTAAAAATGAATTGCGAAACAAAAGTCGTTACAACGTTGTTGCTACTTTTTTAAGGGAACCTATGACTTGTCTGAGACTTTACAGAACTGGTATTTGGGAATATTTTATAGTTCATCCTTTCCCAATTATTAAATTCTAAGGTTTATATTAACAACATTTGCAAATTACAATACCATGTTTGAGGCTGTTATCGTTATAAGGTGCAAGAAGAGCCAAGTATTAGAAATTATTGAGCATGTTAAAAGCAAGTTTCGAGATGTTGATGTAAGCTATGAGGTTATAACAACTTTGAAGAGAAAATCATCGCAACACTCGTGGCATGCCCAGTTTGTAAGCCTTCTAAGAATTGGCTTGGCATGTTTGCATGGAGCATAAAGGTTAGGGAGTCCGGCCTCTGGAACAGCAACCACGTAAACAGCCCAAGGAAAATGACGAAAAGCGACCTAGCACTATTTGAGCAGCGAATTAGAGAAACCTTATCAAGGTTAACAGATACGTAAAGGCCAAGCTTTGCTCACAGTTTTTTTAAACATTATGTCATGCCTTGCGTTAAACAAACCGCTTTATAAAAAACTTTTACGATTTAATAATAGAAATAATAACGGAGAAATTGCATGGTGAAGAAAAAAGAAACTATTAGAAGAGGAGACGAAGCAGATATTTATCAAAAAGCCAAGCAGATTGTAAAAAATGAACTTAACAAAAACCTGAAAAGTCGGTTCTCACAGATGATGATTGGCGACTTCTTTGTCTCATTCTCAGTTTATATGATATCTATGGATACAACAAGTTCTTCGCTTGGCAAGGTGAGTCAAGTATTCAAAGAAAATATCTGAACATTTTTAACCGTTATCCCAGCTATCCTTCTGGACTTGTCTATGCTGGCTTGATTACTGACTACTCTTATGGAACAAGACTCACTATGTTAAGTCTTACAGACGAGGCCTTATATTATATAGACGGGAAATCGAGCAAGTGTTAGCAGAAAGATATTTTCTTTGATAAGATTAAGAAAATCCAAAGCGAATGGAAACAAAATAAAAGAATCAAGCAAAGAGAAGCGATAAACATGTTTGAACATTAAAATGTTTAGTGGACTAAATTAGATGTTTATTTGCTGTACAATTTAATGCCTTATCCTATAAACGGCTTTAATGGACTCGGGCAAGATGATTTCGCTTAACGCAATATAATTAGTTTGAATGCATAAACCATATTTTTGACATTTTCCTAATATCATTGCGACCTGCTGTTATTCAAGTTTAAAGTTTATTGGTCAGGGTATTAATATGGAAGCAACTTACACAGATACGGATGCCCGCAGACTGATTGAAAAAATAGCTGAGGAAATTCGCCCTGACGCTTTAAAGCCTCGGTTTAAGAGAAGCGTTCAACTTATCTTAGGAAGTTTTGCCTCTGAGCATATCGTTACTGAATTGCTTCAAAACGCTGACGATGTCGGTGCAACAACAGTAGATATCATACTTAATGACGAGGGCATTTTCTTTATCCATAATGGGAAAGATTTTGATGAGGCAGATTTAAGAGCACTTTGCGACATAGGTGAAACCACTAAAAAGCCAGGAATCCACATTGGTTTCATGGGCGTTGGTTTTAAAGCGGCGTTTAAAGTAACTGATACGCCATATGTTTTTTCAGGCCCATTCCGTTTTTATTTCAAACGTGAAGACGTTATCGTTCCCTATTGGGTGTCCCATGAAGATATGCCGCCATGCGTCAAGGGATATATTAGAAAAGGACATACTACAATTTTTCTTCCCTTTAGGAAAGACTTGCCTGCAGAAATAATAGAAGTCCTTAATGAAACATTGCTAAAAACGCTTGAACCGCTTTGTTTAGTGTTCCTTAAAAGTATATCTAAAATAAGGATAATTGTTAGAAATGCATCGAGGAATTTAACCAGAACTATAGAATCTCTTTCTGATGCTCCGTTAAATATAGAGAGAGTTAGCGTCATAGAAAAGAATGACAAAGAAAAAACGTTTGAATATTTAGTATTTAGGAAAGCATTACAGGTTCCGGAGCACGTGAAGTCAGACTATAAGGCTAAAGAAAGTCGTAGAAGCGAGCTCCAAACAACAGACATTTTTGTCGTTTTCTCTTTGCAAGAAAATTCGCTAAAACCTGAAGATTCCATACTATATACCTTTTTACCAACGCCTTTTAGAACTGGGTTAAGGTTCACGATAAACTGCGATTTTTTGTTAAACACCCAAAGATCCGAGCCTGATTTTACAAGTCGATGGAACATTTGGCTACTGGAGAGCATAAGCAATTTACTTATAGAAGTCGTTGAATGGTTTGTTAATAATGAGGCATATAAACTAAGCGTCTGGGATACACTTCCTAGAAAAGAAGAAAAAACTTCTGATATCATATATAATAAAGTGGCTTTGCCATTAATTGAGCATCTAAAGAATAGACCATGCATTCCAGCCGCCACCGGAAGTTTAGCAAAGCCTAATGAGGTCGTGATTGCATCAAAAGCGGTAATAGAAATTATTCCTCCAGTTATGGCTGGTGTTAATTTTTATGCGCACCCCGACATAAAGGGCAAAGTATTTTTAAAAGATGAGTTGGGAGTTAAGGATATAAGCGGAAAATCTGAAGAAAAGGAGTATATTTTCCAAGCTTTAAGGGATGAAAAATGGCTTACTTCTTTAAGCGATGAACAACTTCGCAAGATCTATGAATTTTTATATCTCAAAATTTACAGCGGTGAAAAAGACTGGTGGAGTCCAACCTATTATGAGTTACAAGAATTGGAGAAGCACCTTAAGAAGATGGAAATCGTAAAGGCTACGGACGGCGGATATTACAAAGCCGAGGACACTTTGTTTTTAAGCAATCAGGTAATTGACTTGGTTGATTTACCATGTTTAATATTTGTTGAACCGAATGTTTTGTCTGACGACAGTCGAGAGTTACTAAAGCGTTTAGGAGTTAGAGATTTTTCGGATGAGGCAGTTGTAAACAGGATAATAGATAGTCAAAGTAAAGGCGAGTGGGAAAAATGGAATGAGACACAAAGATTAAAAGCAATAAGCTATGTCGCGGAGGTTTTAAAAAGAAAGGGTTTCCAAATCGAAGAAAGTGAAAAAACGAAGCTAGGCAAATTAATATTACCTACTGAAAATGGAGGATGGGCAGCAGCATCCGAATGTTACTTTTCAACTCCAGATCTTAAAAAATTGTTGCCAGATGCCTGCTATGTAGATGTTTCAAAATTGCAAACTTTTATTGAAAACTTAGAAGCCTTTTTGGAATGCATTGGAGTGGCGAAAATTCCGCGTTTGATATCATTAGGTGAGAAAATAGGACGAAGTGCGCCGGTATTAGTTTTAAAGGAGAAATGGAGTGAATACTGGTCTTGGCTCTGGAAAAATAATTTCATTCCATGGGAAGGTAGGGAGCATTCATTATCTACTGTGTGCTTAGATGGTTTTGATAGTTGCGTTTTATCGCAAGATAAAGAAAAACTGAAAACATATTTGATCTACCTACTGCAAAATTGGCATAGCTATTACAAGCAATTTGAAAAATCTCAACTTTATTGGTTCCATTATACTCCGAGAAGCAAAGATGTGCCGTCATATTTCATCTTCCAGTTAAAGACTTGTAAATGGTTACCTACAACACATGGTTTGGAGAAAGCCCAACACACTTTTGCTCCGTATCGCGAGATTAAATCAACTATCGGTCACTTTTTCCCATGTTTAGATGTTTCAGAGGAGTTAGCCAGAAGGAATAAAGATTTTTTGGAACTGATAGGTGTCCAAACAGAGGTTAATCTCAAAACATTGATTTCAGTTCTAAATAAAGCCAAGAATTTTGAGGTAAATGATGCCCTCAAAAGGCAAATAGGTTATGTTTATAAAAAATTGGCAAGCATATGTGAACAAGAAAAAGTTGAAAATATTGATGAAGAAGTATTCATTTTAGACGTTAAAGGCACTTTTAAGCCTTCCAAAGAGCTGATCTGGATAGACAACCTGTTTGTTGGAAAAACATTTAAAGAAGATTTACCAATAGCATGGGTTCCAGACGATTTATCCAAACCTGACGCACAAATCATGTTTTCAGCTCTTGGAGTAAGCCCCATTTCTCAGTTAATTGAGCGCCGAGTCGTTGAAGCTAAGCCAATAGGCGATGATAATAGGTTGACAAACAACATTATTCTTAAAAAAGACTATCTGTATAGCGCCCTACTGCATGTCAAGGCCAAAAAAGCGGAAAGTTTTCTGCATTTTATTAAAAACTTGAAAGTCATAAAAGTTAGCGTTCTAAAAATACAATTGAAAGTCTTAGATAAAGTGCGAGTAGTAGACTCTCCTTGTTTCTGCAACGTTGAAGAAGGTAAGCTCTATATTTCAGATAAGGCTGATTTAACCGATGTTTCAAGGGAGCTTTCTAACGTATTTTACGCTCCTCTAGGCACAGAATTCATTATAAGTTTCGTGTTAATGCAACAACATATTGAAAACATAGCTGATCAGTTCAAAAAATCAGGCATTCAATTAATACCTTTGATAACAGTAGGAATTGAAGAAGAGGTAAAGCCGGAAAAAATAACACAAGTAATTGGAACCGTAACCGAGCAGATTAAAGAGGAAGTCGAAAAAGGGACAAAACCCATTACTTTGCCGATGCTCACAACAGAGGAAACGACGAAAAAGATTCGATACGAAATCCAATTTGACAAAGAAGAAATACAACATGAAATCGAAGATGCAACAAAAACCCTTCTTGAAACCGAAAAAACTACAGCAGCTAAACCAGCTGATATGTGGAGAGAGCCTAAAGACATTGAAAAAGTTATCAGCGAACCTAAAATTGTGGTTAGACCCTTCGTGAGCATTACAACCTCGAAAAGATGGGAGCCAAGGATAATAGACGGTGAAAAAGTGTATGTTGAAGTAAGCATGGATCTAGCCAAAATAGAAGCCGTTAAACCATTCATTAAGGATTTTAAAAATAGAATTCGAAAAATAGTAGAAATAATGGGAGGAAATCCGGATACCGCTAACGTTTGTATAGCAAATCCGGAAACAGACGCCGACCGACGGGATGGGCAACTCTTCTTTAACATATTAAGGAATGACAGACCACTAAGATGGATCATAGTTGTCGCACGAGAATTAGCATACTTAAAATTCCCAAATCCAAGTCAACAGCACATTAATTTAATGACAAACCTTATTGAAAAAGCCATCGCATACATTGACGAAATCTACCCGGAGATTTTTAGCAGGGTCAAAAAAGAAGAATTAGTAAAAATTGCAGGTCTAAAAAATGAAAATGTAGCTGTTTTGGAAAATGAACATAAACAAATATTCGATAAATTGGTTGAAGAAGAAAGAAAACGTTCAAAATTGCTACGAGAAAATTAGTCAAAAAAATTACAACTCAAGGCATTTCTTAGTTCAGATTTAAACTCCACAATTTTCTTAAATGCCAAATAGCTTATCTACATGTTTGAGCTGGCGGGATTTTGGATAAGAATAAAAGGGCTAAGAAGTCTGATGAGACGAAGAGGAGAAAGTATTATTGTTCTGTTTGTGGTTGTGAGATTGATGAGGATGAGTATGAGAGTTTTGATGGTATGTGTTGGGAATGCTGGGATGATCAGATGGCTGAGGAAAGCGAAGACATGTTTCGAGATGTGATGTGAAATGGTTGAGGAAGAGTTTTATGAGTGTATGAGGTGCGGTAGAAAAATTACGCGAGAAGAATTTGAAGCATATGATGGTATGTGTGAGGAATGCTATTTAGTCGAGATAGACGAGTTGGACTATGAAGATGAAGAGGGTTGCTGAAGTTTCTAATTGAAGACGTTGTTGTTAATTTAATTGGCGCTAGCGTTTGTCTATGGGCGGTTATTTGCAGTTTTAACAGAATGCCTAAATAAAAAACCGAATTACTACAAAGATTATGACGCGTGAGTTTAAGCGTTTTGATTTGTATGTTTTTGGATTGTTTGCTTTGATATCTGTGTTTTGTGTGGTTGTTTTTCTTTTGCCGGCGGATGTGCAAGAGCTTTTTAAGGCTCGAAGTGATAGTTGAAATTTGTTGAGTTTTTGGGCGTCAATGTTTGTTCATTCAAATTTTGAGCATTTGCTCGGTAATGTTACGTCATTCCTTTTTCTCGGCTTTATTGTTTTTGAAATGAATTGGAAATCGGGCAGAGAAAAAGAGTTTCTTTGGTCATTAATTATTGCTATTCTTGTTTTACCTTTTATCGATAACATTTCATTCATGCTGTTGGCAAACTTTATCGGGCGAACTGTCGTTTCTTGCGGGTTATCAACGATTGTGGCGAGTTTGGCTGGATTAATTGTTCCGTCGCTTGGAATTTTCCTAAGAGAACCTCTTCAAAACGAGCGGAACACGCTCTGCCTTTTACTATCTTTTATGCTTCTCACAGGGTCTTCAATAGCATTTCCATATGTTGATTCCAATTTCTACAACCTAATGGTTTTTGTTGCAACTCTTGTTTTTGGGCTGATCTTGCTCATGCATGTGGGAAAGAAATTAGTAAACTTCGCAAAACTAAATCAAAACGCAAGAAAAACAATCATAACTACCTTAATCACCGTTACTGTTTATTTCATCCTCATTTTTGGGCTATTTCCAAGCAAAATAACTATGCCAGAGGGCGGTGTCGTGAACATCTTTGCCCACTATGTAGGAGTTTTTTATGGTATGACAACTGGAATTTACACATTAAACGTATTTCCTAAAAGGAAAAATTGACATTGTTCATACAAAATTCGCTGCTATGTGCGCGGAGTTTAAACTTTAATCCAAAGTTGTTGAGGAAAACTGATAAGAGCTCATTTGAAGATAACATGCAGGTAAGGGTTAAAATATGCCCTCTAAACATAGGCATGAGCAGTTCGATAGATTTTTAGCCGAAAGAGGCGTCCTTCTGCCCGACGGGCAATACGGAGAAGTTCATGCCTTTATGGATCGTGGTGTTAGAAATTTTGGACCCAAACATCGCGAACTTGACATATATCACGGGATAGGAGCAAAGGCAAGAGCCAATGGGTTGCGACGATGGTTAAATGGCAAACATAATGTTATAGGACAAGAACGGGCGACTGATTGGTTACGTGCTGGTCTCGGCCACATATGCCTTGACGAAGCTAATGCTCGTCTTAACGATAGTTATTCGTGGGAAGAAGTATTCAGCCATGCCTACCGATTGATGGCTCGAAGAGGTTGGACAAGGGCACGATTCGTTCCGAAATAAGAAATTAAAAACGACTGATTGAAATGTAAAAATGGGTAAAATGTTATTCACCTTAAAATGAAAAATATTCCTCGAACCAATCTTTAAATTTTCCATAAGGGATAATTCTTACTCCATTTACTTGTCTTTCCGTACCATCTGTTCTAACTATAACTTTCGTTTTTATTTTGTAGATTCCTTTTAACTTTTCTACTTCTTTGGTTAGATTAGAAGAATGAGAAATTTCAATAATGAAGTTGCGCGCGCAAGGCCCTGTCCAGATCACTATCAGATCCTTTGCACTCAACTATCATATGTATTGTATATGTGTCCTTTTTAGGGTTTACTGGAACACTACTAAAACTTTCCACATACACATCTGGTTCAGCGTTTGGGCTTCCCCTACATACTTTTATGTTTGATGATGACGCATATGCTTTTTCAAGCCATTTCAGGACATGAATAATAACATCTTCTTCGTCCATCGGAAACCTATAATATAAAAGCGCACTACCCTTAAGAATGCGCGCGCAAATGCAGACTACACGAAGCGGGACATGAAAATAAGAAAGAAGATTATGACCTCCGGCTAGCCCAGCTTATCACCCTTGCCCTTTTCGTCACCCTCTTGCTATTGAACCTATTCGTTCAAAGCTGGGAACTCAGAATAGCCTCTACATTCCTTTTAGTCATCTGGCTAATAATGGCCATATTGCAAATTTACCACATTCTACATGCCAGAAAAGCTTCACACAATCAAAATCCAAAAATTTTCTGTTAGTCCTCTTAAGAGAACCTTTATCTCTGTATTAAATTGTTATATGTTACTTTTGAAATTTGACCCTTTTATCAAAGTAGTTGAAGAAATGTTTAGACTAATCAGATGAAGACAATATTTTTTAATAAGTTAAACATCGGTTTTGGCGGAATTTTTGGGTCTATAGAGGTTACATCTTTCAGCGAACCAAGGAGAGAGGGTTTCGGAGGAGGTAAAATCTCATTTTTTGGGCACCTGTAACGGGTGAAATCAACTTTTTCAAGATGAATACAATTTGCGCATCGCGCTTTTATTTGAGCTGTTTGAACTTTTTCCGCTTCTTTTTGCTTGAGTAAGATTATTTTGCGGAGAAATTCTTTTGCTCGCTCGTCGTAAGACTCTATTTCAATGTTCATTTTAACTTTGAAGAGTGGTGGTCTACAGACACCCTCCTCATCTTTATAGGGGCATTCATCTCTCTCCTCTTCACATTTTTCTTTTTCGGTCCAACTTGCACAATAAGTATATCCTAAACCTAAAGCCTAAACCTAAAGCCTCGCCTATAAGATATGCGATGTCAACTGTTCCACGCTTTGTTTTTATTTGACAAAAGTAATCGTCCTCATGCCAATTTCCCCAGATATCTTCGCCGCGGAAAACTCCAAAGTAAATGCCACCTACAACAGCACAGTTTATGGACCGTGTAAACATTTTTTCACTCATGCATTATCATTTTGTTATTGAGGATTGCAAATATTTTAATCTTAAAATTTTGACGGATTCCAAAGGTAAACCTTGGTGTATATGACGTAGTGCGCGGGTATTATCAATTGTCATGTTTTTAAAGTCAATTGGACTAAGGTCTATGCTTAATTTCTTTCATGCTTTTATGTAGCCTTTTCCCTTTTCCAATTTTAGTGTGAAGCTGTGTTTTCCGTTTTTGTCGAGGTATTCTCTGAATCGTGTTTGGCAGTTTTTGCATGTGTAGGCGTTTACCGTGAAAATGCCATATTTCCATGTTTTTTCTGGTTTAGGGTTTTCTTTTTTACAATTGGGGCATGTGCTCATACTGGTCAGCTGTTATTTTAACTTGCTTAAACTTAAAAGATTTTTATCTTGGCGGGGGATGATGAACTTATTTTATTAGGTTTTGGAATAGTAGTTCTGTTGTGAACCAGTATTCGAGGAGTTTTTGTTCTTGTTTT
>Ga0209225_1004671_pt1 | contig 10690 bp, 10 predicted proteins | sample WasSprMetagenome_FD_184732 | JGI IMG/M metagenome (GOLD analysis project Ga0209225, IMG submission 184732) | Sulfidic aquatic microbial communities from Washburn Spring, Yellowstone National Park, USA - WS (SPAdes) (version 3) | ecosystem: Environmental > Aquatic > Thermal springs > Hot (42-90C)...
ACGATAAGCCCCGGTTCCTCACCCTCGCCGGCGGGGATGTGCGGAAGCTTAGGTTAGCTGGGGCTTTCCTTTTCGCCTATCCGGGAGCGCCGGCCATTTACTACGGCGACGAGGTTGGCCTTTTGGGCGGCGAGGATCCGGACTGCCGCCGCTGTTTTCCCTGGGAGGAGGTAAGGCCAGATAACCCCATCCTTTCGGAGTTTCGGAAGCTTGTGCACCTCCGCCGGGAAATCCCGGAGCTTCGCCAGGGTTTTCTTGGCTTTCCTTATGCGCAAAACCGGGCCTTGGTTTTGAGCCGCCCTTACGAAGGAAACGAGGTTCTTTTAGCCCTAAATGCCGGAGGGGATGAAGCCCGGTTGGAACTTCCCCGGGGACGATTCCGGGAAATGGAAAGCGGAGAGTTCCGCGTGGGAACCCTCCGCCTCCCACCTTATTCCTACTCCTTCCTCAAGCGGGTACCCTAGAGACCACCGCTTTGAACGCCTCCTCCAGGACGGAGAGGCCTTCTTGGACTGCGTCCTCAGGGGTAGTGAGGGGGAGGAGGAAGCGGATGACGTTTCCATAGAGTCCGGCGGAGGCGAAGATCAGGCCGCGCCGCAGGGCCTCCTGCTGGATGGCCTTGGTGAGGTCCGGGGCCGGTTCCTTGGTGCGCCGGTCCCGCACGAGCTCCATCCCCACCATCGCTCCCAGTCCCCGCACCTCCCCAATCACCGCGAACTTCTCGGCCAGGCGGGAAAGCCCGTGTTTCAGGGTTTCCCCAAGGTTTTGGGCTTTGACGAGGAGGTTTTCCTCTTCGATTACATCTAGAACGGCCAAGGCGGCAGCACAGGCCACAGGGTTCCCGCCGAAGGTGCTGCCGATGGATCCAGGAGGAAGGGCATCCATGATCTCGGCCTTTCCGATTACGCCCGAGAGGGGGAAGCCGGCGGCGATGGATTTGGCCACACAGATGAGGTCGGGCTCGATCCCGGAATGTTCACAAGCGAAGAATTTTCCGGTCCGACCCACCCCGCTTTGCACCTCGTCGCACACTAGGAGGAATCCATAACGGTTTGCAAGCTCCCGCAAGAACGGGAGGAACTCCGGAGGGGGCACGATGAACCCGCCCTCGCCGGTCACCGGCTCCACCACACAACAGGCCACCTCTTTTGGATCCACCAAAGAGAGGAGTCGTCGCTCGATTTCCTCCATGGGAATAGGGTTCCGGTAAGGGTAGGGATAGGGAAGGCGGAACACATCCGAGGCATATGGCCCAAATCCGGCCTTGTAGGGGATAGCCTTGTGGGTCATGGTCATGGTGAGGAGGGTGCGGCCGTGGAAAGCGTGTTCGAACACGAGGACACCTTTTCGTCCTGTGAAAGCCCGGGCGATCTTCACCGCGTTTTCCACCGCCTCCGCCCCGGAGTTGAAGAACACGCATTTTTTTGGGGTCGGGCCGGGCGCAAGGGCCCCCAGCCGGCGGGCAAGCTCCACATATGGCTCGTAAGGGACAGCGGTGAAGTCCGTGTGAATGTAGTGTTCAAGCTGCTTACGCACCGCGGCCAATACCTTTGGGTGGTTGTGGCCAACGTTCAAACATGTGTTCAAGCTGCTTACGCACCGCGGCCAATACCTTTGGGTGGTTGTGGCCAACGTTCAAACATCCCCAACCGCCGGTGAAGTCGAGAAACCTGTTTCCATCAAGATCCTCAACCACAGTGCCTTCGGCTTTGGCCACAAAGAAAGGGGCAAGGGGGCTTATGGGCCGCGCCACCCACTTTTCCTTTTCCGCCATCGCCGCCCGAGATTTCGGCCCAGGGATCTCCGTTACGATCCGAATGTATTTCCCCACCAGCACCTCCTTATTCGATCTCCACCAATTCCCCAGGGGGGATGATCCGCACCCGGAAGGGCAGGTTCAACTCGCTGATCCTTTTTTCTAGCTTTTCTAGATCCCAACGGTAACGACTGGAGAGGTGAAAAAGGATAAGCTCTTTCTGCACCTCCGCCTTTTTCGCTACCTCAATGGCCTCCCAAACTGTGGAGTGCTTGTACTCTTTGCGGTCCTCCTCGTCCACAAAAGTGGCCTCATGGAGGAGAATTTCCGTTCCGCGCACGAGGTTGGGATTGAGAGGGACGGAGTCACCGCCGTAGGAAAAGAGGTATTGCACATAGGTTTCGGAGATCTCCTCCTTTTTCCCTGAGCGCACGAGGGCCACGATTTCTTCCTGAGGAAGGTCCCGGTATTCCGGTTTGAGGCGGCGCCGAACCTCGCAGACGTTGTAACCTAAGGAAGGTTCCCCGCGGGCGTGCACGGTGGCAAAGGCCTCCACGTACCGGGGATGCTTTCCGGGAAGGAGGGTCACGCGGTCGCCCGGCTTAAGGGGAATCCACTCTAGCTCGTATTGGAGATTCCGGTTGGTGCGAGCGAAGTAGGTGATGAGTTCGGAGACAAAAAAGCTTCCCGCTGGATAATAGACGCGCAGCTCCTTTTCGTGGTCGCCCATGGCATTATTGCGGATATTGATGAGCCCCATAAGCCCAGAGATATGGTCGGCATGCCCATGGGAAAGGAACACATGTTTTATGGCGAAAACCTTATTCTCGAGGGCGGTGCTCACGCCCTCCCCGCAGTCAAAGAGGATGCGATCAGGGCTGTAGTAGATCCACGTGGAGTAAAGGGCTTTGGAGAAAATGAGGGCTTTCATGTCCGGTGCCTAATGGTAAAGGAAGCGGAGGGTTGATCCACGGCCCGTTGGCATATGGCTAGCTACCTTTGTACACGGCAACCACGTAAGTGACGCCGCCCCAGTCATCCAGCACGACCCTTTCCGAAAGCTCTTCTTTGTACCAGGCGACCATGGCCTCCGGCGGGTACGTAAAATCCGTGGGATCCTGGCGCCTTCCCGGCGCCAAATGGGTGAAAGCGATTCCCACCCGGTTGATCCGGAAGAATTCCCGCAAAAGCCTCTTCATGTACTCCTCGGGATCCGGTCCAACCCGATAGCCCAAAAAGCTCTCATCCAGGTATTTCTTGAGGTAGCCCAGGCCGCAGCCAAGTCGATGATCTTTTTGTCCCTAAGATCGAACTTTTCCACGGCGTGGCGGAAAAGGAGCCCCTGGGTAGCCCGATCTGGGTATTCCAGGACCATCATGTCATCGCCATCAAAGAGTTTGGCCCGCACGTCGAAGAAAGCCGCGTAAGCGTAGTGGTCAGGGAGGCTTTTGGGCCTAAACCGCGAGGCCCGCCTCTTAAGATGCTTAGGTAAAAACCGAAAAACGCTCATTTCCCACCAATTCCAAGTTTAGCAGGCTAGCTCAAAAGCGGGCATTGGATGGCAAGGATTAGGTTTAGGGCTAAACTTTTGGGCCATGCTCGATTTGCGGAGGATAAGGAGCGATCCGGAAGGGGTGCTTATGCGTCTTCGGCGGCGCAATCCGAGCTTGAGCCTTTCCCGGCTTCTTGCTTTGGATGAGGAGCGCCGCGGTTTGCAGAGGGAGCTGGATGAAATTCGGCGGAGGCAAAATGAGGGCTCGGACCGCCTGGCCGAGCTTTCCCGCGCCGGCCAAACCCCGGAGAGGGAAAAACTCCTTGCGGAGTTAAAGGGTTTGGCCGAGGAGAAAAAGCGCTTAGAGGAGCGGCTTTCCCAGGTGGAAGCCGAGCTCGAAGCCGAGCTTCTTTCTTTGCCCAATATCCCCCATGATTCCGTTCCCACGGGGACCAAAGAGGAAAAGGTGGTATTGCGGACCTGGGGAGAGCCCCCGAAGTTCGATTTTCCTCCTCAGCATCATGTGGCTTTAGCCCAGCGGCTTGGGCTTTTGGATCTGGAGCGGGCGGCTAGGCTCGCCGGAAGCCGCTTTCCCATGTATGTGGGCGAAGGGGCTCGCCTGGAATTCGCCCTCCTCCACTGGATGCTGGAGCTCCACGCGGGCGAGCACGGGTACCTCCCGGTTCTTCCGCCCATCCTTGCCAACCGCCGCTCCTTTTTGGTCTCTGGCCAGCTCCCCAAATTCGCGGATGAACTTTATCATTGCCCGGAAGACGACCTTTTCCTTAACCCCACAGCCGAGTCCCTTTTGGCCAATCTCCATAACGACGAGATCCTCGATGAGGAAAGGCTCCCCTTGAAGTACGTGGCCTACACTCCCTGTTTTCGGCGGGAGGCCGGAAGCTATGGGGAGGAGCAGCGCGGCCTCATCCGCGTTCACCAATTCAACAAAATCGAGCTTTTTTGGTACACCACGCCCGAAAGCTCCTATCAAGCCCTGGAGGAACTCGTTTCCCATGCGGAGCGGGTGCTCCAGCTTTTGGGGCTCCATTACCGGGTAACCCTCCTTCCCGCCTCGGATTTGGCCTTCCAGTCAGCAAAAACCATCGATATCGAGGTTTGGCTTCCTGGCCAAGGTGGCTATTACGAGGTTTCTTCCTGCTCCAACTGCGAGGATTTTCAGGCCCGACGGGGTAATGTGCGGTATCGCCCTAAAGGGGGAGGGAGACCCCAATATGTGCATACCCTGAACGGCTCAGGATTGGCTACTTCCCGGCTGTTTGCTGCTATTCTCGAGCAGAACCAACGTCGGGATGGCACTGTGGTTCTGCCCAAAGTCCTCGCTGAACTTCTCGATCGGGAGATTTTGGGCTAATTTGGGACCAATGTGTCCGGGTCCCAGGCGAAACCTGTCCTCTTAGCCCGGGGTAGATGGGGCTAGGATAGCTTTGGTTCACTGGCCTTTGTAAAGGAGGGCGGCGATGAGAAGTGTTTTCGTTGGGGCGATAGTTTTGGGGCTCGCCTTGGTTGGTTTGGGCCAGGGTTGGGCGCCTCATGAGCCCATCTACATCCACGGCGACAACGCTTTCACCTGGGAGAACGGGGTGGTGAAGGGCTCCGGCACGGCCGATGACCCCTACATTATCGAGGGCTGGATCATCGATACCCGTAGCCACGATTACGGGATTTACATCGATGGGACCCGCGCTAATTTTGTAATCCGCAATTGCCAAATTCGTTATGCTCAGGAGCGGGCCGGGATCTTTCTCTCCAACGTGCGGAATTGTCGGATTGAGGGGAATGCCATCTTTGGGGCAAAGATCGCCATTCAGCTCCTTGCCACTGAAAACGTGGTCATCACTGCCAACGCCATCGGCTATTGCGACTACGGGATTGTCATCGGTGGGGCTTCCCGGGGGAACGTAGTTTACGGGAACGCCCTCTTCAGTTGCGGTTTTCCCGCGAAAGACGAGGGGATGGGGAACTTCTGGCACCATGAGGGCCGGGGGAATTACTGGTCCGACTACCGTGGCCAGGATCTCAATAAGGACGGGATCGGCGATACCCCTTATGAGCTTGTTCCTGACGCTTATCCTCTCATGGAGCCGCCGGTGAAGCTCCCGCCGGAGGCCGCGCCCATGCGCACCGTGGACCTCGCTAAGGTGGGCGAGCGGGGGATCGTAGCCCTCGCTCCGGGAACCTTGGTGCGCCTTGTGGCCCAGGACATCGGGGTCGGCGTGGACAAGATCTTCTATCGCCTGGATAGCGGCGATTTCTTGGCATATACGGAGCCATTCCCTCTCCCTGATCGGGCCGTGGTGCGGATGGAATATTATTCCGTGGATAAGCTAGGAAACCGCGAACCCACAAAGACCCTCACCATTTATCTGGACATTCATCCGCCGGTGACCCGCATCATCGCCGGTGACCCCAGCTACCTTGCGCCCGATGGCAAGCTTTGGATCACCTCCAAAACGCCCATCGAGCTCAAAAGCGAGGATGCTTCCGGTGTAACCAACATCTTTTTCCGCATCGATGGCGGGGATTGGCGGAACTACACTGGTCCCTTCTACGTCCCCGGTTCAGATGGGCCGCACAAGGTCGAGTACTACGCTATAGATGCTTACGGGAATAGGGAGGAAGTGCAAAGCGCGGTCCTTTGGAAGGACGACTCCGCTCCGGTGACCCAGCCCTCCGTTACTACTCCCTGAAGTTCACAAGGAGGGGGTAGGCTCCCCCTACCCCCTCCTTTTTCGCTTTACTCCTGGGAAAATCCTATCATTTGGGTATGCGGGTGATGTTTGTGGCGGCGGAGGTGGCGCCGTTCGCCTCCGTGGGAGGCCTCGGCGAGGTGGTGGGTTCCCTTCCCAAAGCCCTGGCAGACCTGGGGGTAGAAGTGTCCATCTTTGTCCCCCGCTACCGCTCCGTCCCACCCACCTTTCCCAAAATCGCCACCTTAACCCTGGATTTCGCCGGAAAATCCCAAGAAGTTGGCATTCTCCAAGGATTCCTTCCAAAAAGTCGTGTTCCCGTGTACTTTTTAGACTTTCCTCCCTACTACGATCGCCCGGGGATTTATGGAGAAGGTGACCATGACTACCCTGATAATCTCCAGCGCTTTGCCTTCCTATGTAAGGCGGCGGTCCGGGCAAGCCTTGAGAGTCCCGACATTTTCCACGTGCACGATTGGCACACAGCCCTCTTGCCCATTTACCTTCAAGCGGAGGGTGTGAGGGCTAAAACAGTGCTCACCATCCACAACCTGGCCTTTCAGGGCTGGTTCCCAAGGGAGGTATGGAAAGATTTGGGGTTACCTGAGGAGGGCCTGCGATTGGCTGGGGAGGGCGAGTGGCTGTGCGCGTTGCGCGCGGGAATCCTTGGAGCTGATGCCATCACCACCGTTTCCCCTTCTTACGCCGAAGAGATCCTGACCGATGGGCTTGGTCTGGATGAAGTCCTTCGCGCCCGAGCCCAGGATCTCGTGGGGATTTTGAACGGGATTGACGTCGAGGAGTGGGATCCCGCGAACGATGGATATATTTGGGCTCGGTATTCGGCGCGGGATCTACGGCCGAAGGCCTTTAATCGCCGTAAGCTCCTTGCGGAGCTTGGCCTGAGCGGGAATGGCCCGGTCGTGGCCATGGTCGGAAGGCTTGCGGAACAAAAGGGTTTGGATCTCCTTATGGCTTCGCTTGACCGCCTCATGGCACTAGGGATTAACTTGGTGGTGCTGGGGAACGGTGAGTCGCGCTGCGAGGCTTTCCTTAAGAATGCGGAAAAGAGCTGGCCAGGAAGGGTTCGGGCTTTGCTCGTGTTCTCCCAAGAATTGGCTCATAAAATTTTTGCTGGAGCGGATTTTCTTCTTATGCCCTCCCGGTTTGAACCGTGCGGCCTTGCCCAGCTTTATGCCCTGCGCTATGGGACGATCCCCATTGTTCGGGCCACCGGCGGCCTTCGGGACACAGTTCAGGATGCAGAAGAGAGCGGGAACGGCTTTGTATTCGAGGAATACACGCCAGAGGCCTTGGTAGAAGCCGTTCGGCGGGCTGTGGGCCTTTGGCGCGAGGATCGGCGGAGGCTTTTGGATCTAAGAAGAGTGGGGATGAGCGGGGACTATTCCTGGAGGCCCGCGGCCCAAAAATACTGCGAAATTTACGAGCGCGTCCTCAGCCGCTGACTTTCTCCAGCCAGTTTTCCCCGGCCCGACCCTCGGCGCACCAGCCCTCCACACCGGTTATGAACTTCACCCGCCACCAGGTGTAGCCGTCGGCGCTCTTGGGGCCGTCCACTACTTGTCCCTCGATCCCTGGAGGGATGGAGCCGCGATAGTTCACATGGGTTACCTCCGGGTTGTTCACCCCCGGAGCAGTCCGAACCTTGAGGTTCACCAGCGTTCGGACCTTGTCACCGATTTTGAACTTTCCTGTGGAAGGTGTAGTTGTCGGCGCGGGGACTCCGATCACCAGGGCCTGGGGATCCTTGGGCATCACCGCAAGTTGAGTGGTTTGGTCCTTCCACACCTGGAATTGGAGGGTAAAGGTGCCCTCCCCACTTACGGTATGGTTCCAGGTCTGGGTGGTACGCTCGTTTGGTTTCAGGCTCACCCAAGTCTCATATTTCCCCACGTTTTGGCCCTGCTGATCCCAGACCAGGGCGCGGAGGAGGAATTGGGTGGAACGGTTTCCCGTGTTAACTACGGTAAGTTTTAGGGGGATAGTTTCACCCACGGCGGCCTGGACTGGCTGGGCGGGGGAATAACTTTCAATTTGGGCAGTTATGCGGGAGCAGCCCGCAAGGGCTGCGGCGAGAGTCAAAAATAGTCCAACCATCAACCCTGCTCGGCGCAAAGTCTTGACCATGATCACCTCGTGTGACGTGAATTACCCCCAACGGCGGCGCCGGCCAAGCCCACTTGGCAGGTCAGAATCGGCCAATTGTCCCAGCGGGGCAAAGGCGGCCCAGGAGGACCCCGGGCTCGGCCCGCAGGCGGTCCGCTAGTTTAGAAATCTCCCGCGCCGGCCCACGGACGGCAATTACCTCAAGACAATGGTCCTCGTCCACGTGGATGTGGAGGCTAGCGAGGATTTTTGTGTACATCTGATGCTGGGCTTCCGTGAGCCGGGCCAAAAGTTCCCGCTTGTGGTGGTCATAAAAAAGGAGGATCACGCCCAGCACCTCCGCCCCCTCCTCCCAGGCTTGGCCCGCTAACGCTTCCCTAACTAGGTCCCGTAGGGCTTCTGAGCGGTTGGTGTACCCCTTTTTCTCGATGAGTTCATCGAAAGCCCGGAGAAGCTCGGCCTCCATGGACACCCCAAACCGCACGATCTTCGCCATAATTGGATCTTACCTTTGCCCTAGAACCGGGGAAAAGGCCCGGCTAAGATCATGGTTGCCTTTGGGTAGCCATTTTGCCTAAGGGGCGAGGTTTATGGACAAGATCATCGTGCGCGGCGCCCGCGAGCATAACCTCAAGAACATCGACCTCGAGATCCCCCGGAACAAGCTCGTGGTGATCACGGGGATCTCCGGGTCGGGGAAGTCCACTTTGGCCTTCGACACCCTCTACGCCGAGGGCCAGCGCCGCTATGTGGAGAGCCTTTCCGCCTATGCCCGCCAGTTTTTGGGCCTCATGCAAAAGCCCGATGTGGACCTGATCGAGGGCCTTTCCCCGGCCATCTCCATCGACCAAAAGGCCCGTTCCCATAACCCCCGCTCCACTGTGGGCACCGTCACAGAAATTCACGATTATCTGCGGCTCCTTTTTGCCCGCATCGGAAAGCCCCACTGTCCCCAATGCGGGAGGCCCATTGAGCGCCAAACCGCCCAGCAGATCGTGGACCAGATCATGGCCCTTCCCGAGGGAACTGCCGTTCAAATCATGGCTCCGGTAGTGCGGGGAAGAAAAGGCGAATACAAACAGCTTTTCGAGGACCTAAAGAAGGAAGGGTTCGTGCGCGTGCGGGTGGATGGCGTTTTGCGCATCCTCTTTGAGGATATCGAGCTCGATAAGAACAAACGCCACGATATCGAGATCGTTCTCGACCGCATCAAAGTCGAGGCGAAGAAACGCGGGAGGATTGCGGATTCTGTGGAAACAGCCCTCAAATGGGGGCAGGGTTTGGTGATCGTGGAGATCGTGGGCGAAGGGGAAAAGCTTTTCTCCGAACATTTCGCTTGTCCTGTCTGCGGGGTGAGCCTTCCCGAAATCGAGCCGAGGCTTTTCTCCTTCAACTCGCCCTTTGGGGCGTGTCCGGCCTGTGATGGGCTTGGGATGCGCATGGTGGTGGATCCAGAGCTTGTGATCGACCCGCGGAAATCCATTCGGGAAGGGGGAATCCTTCCCTGGGCCAATTCCCGTTCGCGCTGGCTTTCCGCCCTTTTGGAGGGAGTTTGCCGGGCGTACCGGATCGATCCGGATGTGCCCCTCGGCCGCCTTCCCAAAGAGAAACTCGACATCATCCTCTACGGAACCCGCGGGGAACTCGTGCCCTTTGTGTACACCACAACGTACGGAAAGACCCGGACTTACTATCGGCCGTTTGAGGGCGTGATTCCCTATTTGGAGGCGGCCTATCGGGAGGCCATGAGCGACGAGGCCAGGGAAGAAATCGAGCAATACATGTCCGCTCTTCCCTGTCCGGAGTGCAAGGGCGCGCGGCTTCGGCCGGAGGCCCTGGCGGTAACAGTGGGCGGGAAAAACATCTGGGAAGTGACGAAGCTCACGGTGCGCGAGGCCCTGGAGTTCTTCGAGAACCTGAAACTCACGGAGCGGGAGGAGATGATCGCCCACCAGATCCTAAAGGAGATCAAGAATCGCCTGCAGTTCATGGCCGACGTGGGCTTGGATTACCTCACCCTGGACCGGCCGGCCAATACCCTCGCCGGAGGGGAGGCCCAGAGGATCCGCTTGGCTACCCAAATCGGCTCCCAGCTCACCGGCGTCCTTTATGTTCTGGACGAGCCATCTGTTGGGCTTCATCCGCGGGATAACGCCCGCCTCATCGCCACCTTAAAGCGCCTACGGGATTTGGGGAACACCGTGATCGTGGTGGAGCACGATGAGGCCACGATGCGGGCCGCGGATTGGATCGTGGACCTCGGCCCGGGCGCGGGAATTCACGGGGGCTATGTTGTGGCGACGGGGACTCCTGAGGAGATCGCGCGGAACCCCAAATCTCTAACTGGTCAATACCTTGCGGGTATTCGGCGCATCCCTATCCCCGCCAAGCGCCGGGAGCCGAAAGATAAATGGCTTGTGGTGCGCGGCGCCCGCGAGCACAACCTAAAAGGCATTGATGTGCGCTTTCCCGTAGGACTTTTCATATGCGTTACCGGCGTTTCCGGATCGGGAAAATCCACCCTGGTGGAGGAGATCCTCTACCGGGGCCTAAGCTGGAAGCTTGGGTATTCCGCGGGAAAGCCCGGGGCCCACGAGGACATCG
>Ga0209225_1004674_pt1 | contig 10689 bp, 6 predicted proteins | sample WasSprMetagenome_FD_184732 | JGI IMG/M metagenome (GOLD analysis project Ga0209225, IMG submission 184732) | Sulfidic aquatic microbial communities from Washburn Spring, Yellowstone National Park, USA - WS (SPAdes) (version 3) | ecosystem: Environmental > Aquatic > Thermal springs > Hot (42-90C)...
TTCAAACACTCTCACTACCCATTGGCAACCTAGTATATACAATACCGATTATATTAGTAGACTCCAATGGAGATAGATATTATGACACATTATATGCTGATACAACTACAGCTTTATACTTAGTTCGTAATGTGTTATCACGTTGTGGGATAACGATACCAGGTAGTATTGGAACTTCCCCAGACTTCTCTTTCGGCGACGAAGAACCAATCACTTACGGTAATGAAGTAATAGCTAGAGACCTGGATGGAGACGGTATAAGAGACTACTCTATTGGAGCACTAGCTGGGTATGTTTACGACTCGGCGTTCGTAATCATTCTGGAAAAAATCGGTGTCTGGAAAGAATTAATGTCGGAGACAGATCCACTATATGGTTATCCTACAGCTGACGTTATAATGTATGAAATGTGGAATTATGAACCAGTTGCAGTAGTGTGGCCCGGTCTAGATCAATATGGAGACTACGTGGTGATAGAATACGACTACCATAGCCACGGCACTTTCTGCGCTAACACAGCTGCTGGTAGAGATTTCTATGCTCAAACGGGGTATGGAGTTAAAAGCATCTCTGGTCAAGCGCCCGCAGCAAAAATAGCTGCTGCTCCAGCACTCTACTTTGGAACAGTAGCGGTCTCAATGTACTTCTTCTCAGGCTTCGACATAGTTACACCATATGGAATAGGTTCTAGGTACTTATGGCCAAACCTACTAGTTAACCCATGGATAGCGTTTAGAGGTCTTGATTGGAGCTGGGTTTATACGGGTGAGCACCAGGTGGATATAACGAGCAACTCATATGGTGCGAGTGGGTGGGCTCTATGGGGTTGGAATACTGGAGCTGATCCAAATAGCGTTATATTCGATTACACGATATTGACTTCAGGTACAATGCACTTCGTAGCAGTTGGTAACGGTGGACCAGGATATGGCACAGTTTCCACTCCAGCAAGCTCATCACTCTCTATTAGTGTAGGTGCGGCGACGGAGTTCACTTACAGACCACTGTATGGATACCGTTTACCAGGCTCTAGTAGAGAAGTAATATCTTGGAGTAATCGAGGACCAACAGAAATAGGTGTTGTTAAACCAGATGTTGTCGCTGTTGGTTCATTTGCTTGGGCTATTGGTAGGACATGGGATGCCTTGGGCAACGTTTATGGTGTTAGAAACTTAACTGGTCGATTAGCATACAACTTGTTCAGTGGTACTAGTCAAGCTACTCCAATGGCGGCAGGCGTCGGTGCACTCGTGGTATCAGCTTATAAGTCGGCGTATGGCTCTAGAATGGCACCATACTTATTGAAAACAATTTTAATGAATAATGCTAAAGACATGGGTTTCGACGAGCTCTCGCAAGGTGCTGGATTCGTCAACGCGTATGGAGCTGTTACCGCCGTGCTTGATTCTTCGTACCCGAAAGTTTACTCAAAGGACTTAATCAACGATGTCTTCGCTGAACTAGGTTTAAACTACGCAGCAATAACCTATGGAGAATCCACTGGTTACGCTGGAACCTGGTATGAGCCAAAAATATTCGTACCATTAGTCAAGTACTCTGCCACTAGAACACTCATCGTAGAAGGCACTGGGACATATAGAGTTTACCCAGCGAGATTAGAATCGGTTGGAGTAATCCCACTATGCAACATCATGGTGAAAACGCTGGATACTCCAATAGTGGGTTGCATTGGTGACACCATACTATTAAATGTTACAGGTTCCACGGTATACGGGCATGTAATGCTAAATACTAGCGTGTTGTTGAACTATGACTTCTTCGAAATAGAAGCCATCTATCCATACGAGTACTTTGAAGCTGGTGGAAGACAAGGTAATTACACGCTTAAAATTCCTACGAGTATATTGGAGTTAGCGTACTGGGTTGACTACAATAAAGATGGATTATTCTCTTGGCTTGAAACAGGCAGAATATCCTACGATATACGTAGAGCTAACGCGCTTAGAATTCAGATCGGTAAACTAGGTGAAAAATTGAATGAGATAGAGGCTCTAACGCAGAGATATATGAGCATAGATGTATCAGGGTTAACGAAATCCCTAGTGTTAAGACTAGGCGTTTCAGGCTCAACGTATAGAGGTGTTTTACCCGTTGAAATAAGAGTTACCGGCTATAAGTTAGTGCCGTGGACTCAAGTAAAGACTTCACCATCATACCTAACGCTCTCAGATGGCAGTCGGTCAATCCTAGTCTCGATTAGGAAACCATCGAAACCAGGCTTCTACAGTGGTTACATTGTGGTAGAAGAACTTAACAATAACCTCAAGTACCTTGTACCGGTCTCCTTCTTTGTCCCACTAGAAATTACAAGCGAAAAAGTATACAGAATATACCCATACACGGAGAACACTCCCAGAAAGAACACTTATCTCCGCGGAGCATTCGACTATTCATGGAGATATGAGTCAGGTGATTGGAGAGTATTCAAGGTTGTCGTTGGCACAGGACTTAGATATATTTGGGCGCTAGGAGTTAGAGTAACTTGGCCAACATATGATAACCTAAACTACGCGAGTAACCTCGATGTACAAGTATACGGTCCATACACGTACTACATGGTGGATTATGATACATACAGCGTATACTCATATAGAGTAAACAGTGTACAATTGGCCGCTGAGTTGACGATAGCACCCACCCGTAGTTCAAGCTATAATCCAACCAGGTTCTGGGATGCCTACATGCCGGGAGAATCATTCATAATTGCACCAGCTACATCACCAGGTGTCTATAGAGTAGTTGTTAGAAACATCCAGTTCAGGGGTACTGATTACGCAGAACCATTTACAATCGAAGTCTTCCCCGTGACATTGAGAGCAATGACACGCTACTATAGGACAATTAAAACCATAACCGTAACGCTATCAATTAAAACACCACTATACGCCGAGCAAGTTCTACCACTAGAATTAATGCATAATGGAGAAGCAATATACAATACCACTACTGGGTTAGCATATATACCAAGTCTACTCGAAAAAGGTGTCTTAGTGGATGCAACCATAGTTACAAGAGACACTACGGCTAAAACACTAACAGCCAATATAACTATTCAATATGAAGACGCAACACCAAAGGGAACATACATTATACCTGTATCAGCACTATTACCAGTCGCCGTAACAAGTATTGGTTGGTTAGAAGGAGGTGCACCTTATCCATATTTCGAGCATTACGAAATACCAATAATTTCCACGGTAAGAATCTACTAGTGTAACTTTTTAACCATTAATAAACAACACTATTTTTTACTCAACTCATCTCCTGGTTCAACGTAAACAAAGAGAACTCATATCGGAGAACTATGACCATTTAATAAAATTAAGTAGGAAGTATAAACTAGTGGAAATCATTTATAAACACTGATACAATATATCCTTATCGGGGGCGGCGGTCGTCTAGCCTGGACTAAGACGCCGGCCTGCCACGCCGGAGATCCCGGGTTCAAATCCCGGCCGCCGCACGCCTCTTTTAAGTACCCAGATAAATTCTATGGGGTTGTTTATTGCATTTCACGCTCCCGTGGCGGGGGCGTGAACTACTATGTGATTTACTGGGTGAAATCATGTCCGCTAACCCCTGATATAATAGGGTTGATATTAGTGCTCTCGGGGATGATGCGAGGAGGCTTATTCTCGAGAGGACCTAGGGGAAGCTCTCAGGTTCGAGAAAACTCTTGAAGCACTGGGCATTGCGAGGGGGCTCCCTGTACAACTGCATGCACGGGTATGGAAGGATCCCTGGTGAAGTAGTCTAGAGGGGTCTAAGGTTCCTGGAGGAACAAGAGTTCAACGAGGTGGATCAGGACATAGATAGACTCCGAGCCATTGGAATAATCCGTGGAGTATATACAATGCACCCTACAAACTGATCAAAATCATCAAACCCCATGAACTTATATAAGAGCTGAACTCCATTCATAGGATCAATATTCACTGTGCTATATATACTCATAGGATCACTATTTCAAATCAGCATCCTTGGATCGAGTGTACTTTAACTAGCAGTGAGTATTAGTGGGGAACTCATGCTAATGTCTTTTGAGTTCAAGGATTATTAATGGTTATTCTTGGAAAGGGCTTTATATTTGCAATTATCGACGTATTTGAAAAGCTAGCCATGAGCGAGGAGTGAATTGCTTCTAAAAATCTTGGAATTCACGGTGGTCTAGGAGCTTTAATAGACTGCACTATTAGGTATAACACGAATAGTACTATAATTACTGTTATACCCCATATTATTGGAATTAGTAGTGATGGTAGAACACCTGCTCTTAATCCGCTTTGCTCAACTCCGTAAACCACTATAGCCATGTAGAGCACGATCCTTAAGTACTCTGCCATGGGGTATAATAGCTGCATTTCAGCCCTTAACTCAGTGCTCTTATATACGTATCCAACGAAGATGTCTACAAGTGTAAACCCTATTAATACTATGAAGAGTAGTTTAAGCCCTCCCGCAACGTAAACGTATAGTGCTGTTTCAGCAATTGACGTAATGGCGTCGAGTTTAAGTAAATACCCGGCTATGTAAACCCCGAGAATAGCGAAAACTATGTATATGATTACAGCGGTGAGAGAACCCATGAATTCGTGTGGTAAAAGCCCAGTTCTCTTAATGGCTCTCCCAAAACCAGTTCTCCTCACTATTTCTTCAAACCCTATTCTACTGAGTAGTCTCGAAACAAGATATTTTACTCCGTGACCAAGTAAATAGCCTGCAAGCCATGTTAATAGGGTTGCTCCAATAGATATAATTATATTCAATAGTAACTCCGCAGTAATTTCCACCAATTACCACCTAAACATATATTAGCACAGCATACAATAAATATCTTATGCCTGGGAGAGTACAACTGATTTAATGTGGGAGCATTGCTACTAAACTACCCATCTAGGTTCGAGGCATACGGCTCGGTTGAAATATATGAATTATCTAGAATTCACACTCTCTTATCCATGGGCATTAGCTCGAGGCCCGGCGCTTACTCTATACCAAGCTTAAAGCAGTTTGAAGACATTGCAAGCAGGACGGTCTTCATAGTCCCTGTTAAAAACGAAGATCCATTTGTACTAGAGGGTGTTTTAAGGGCTATTCCCTACTATTCCCAGGTAATTCTAGTGTCTAACTCTCAGAGAGAGCCACTTAACATGTATAAAGTTGAATTAGACATTGCTAGAACAATATTTAAAAACACTGGTAGAACAATAATTATTCTCCACCAAAAAGACAAGGTTTTAGCTGATAACTTAGCACCACACTTACCATCGATCATAGGTGAGAACTCTCTCGTTAAAGATGGGAAAGGTGAGGGGATGTTGATTGGAGTCATTATAGCTGATGCGCTGAGAGCGGAGAACATAGCATTCGTTGATGCAGATAACTATATTCCAAGCGTTGTACTAGAGTATGCATTAATATACTACACCACTCTATCCATGAGCGAGTCAAAGTATAAAATGGCTAGGATTTACTGGAGTTACAAAGCATGGATGTCCCCCGGTGAACTATACTATAGGAGGATGGGTAGAGCTTCATCTATAGTCAACGCCTTATTTAATAAAGTTCTATCATACCGTAGGAGAGTTGAGACGGATATCATTAAGACATCTAATAGTGGAGAACACGCAATGAGCATGGATCTCGCACGTGAGATAGTTTATGGTGGCGGATTCTCCGTTGAAACACAGGAGTTGGTGAGTATTCTCGAGAAGTGTTATCTCGGCGTTGAGCGTGCTTTATGTCCATCTCCACCCGAAGGTATTGAAATATATCAAGTAGAGTCATTAAGCCCCCACATACACGCTGAGAAGGGTGAAGCACACGTATTAGAAATGATCTTTGAGAGCGCATCAGCTCTATACCACTCAGAGATAGCTGAGGAAGAAGGTAAATCATTTATACTCAAAACACTTGGAGACCTAGGCTTCTCCAGGGATCCAGTTCAGATAAGTAGATACGAGTACCCTAAAATAGATGCTAGGAAACTAATGGACACTGTTTTAACTGAAAGCACTTTGAGCACTGGCTTTGGAGTTTAACCGGATCAATAAACTCTCACGCAGGGACACCGTCTTATTGGTTAATTGTAAGCTCATATAAACATTAATCCCGTGGCTATCTCATAGATTAAAGGCGATATTTTTGGTTACGAGTTTAAAGGGAGGGCTTCAAGGACTTTCGGGGGGATCTCCACAAGTAACACGGATATCTATAACACCACTTATAACATGGGATACTATTATGTTAGCGCTAATTATAGGTGTAATTGCCTCTCTATTGGCAAGTCTTTATCCTACCTGGAGAGCTTCACGTATAAAACCTATAGAGGTGTTAAGACATGGATAACTTAATTGTTAAAGCTGAGAACTTAGTAAAGATCTATCAGTCGGGTAAAGTGAGAGTAAAGGCCCTTGACTGAGTTAATCTAATAGCTCGTAGAGGCGAAATACTGGGTATTATTGGCCCCTCAGGCTCCGGTAAAACAACACTACTCAATATTATTGGTGGATTAGATAAACCTACTAAAGGAACTGTATTTATTGATAACACCGAGATAACTAAATTAAGTGAAGAGGAGTTAGTGAAATTTAGACTGAGAAATATAGGATTTGTATTCCAGTACTTTAATCTAATACCATCACTAAGCGTCGTTGAAAATGTTGAATTACCACTAGCACTTCTCGGAGTATCTAGAATTGAGAGGAGAGAATTAGCATCAACCACGCTGAGAGAACTGGGATTAATTCATAGAGCTAACTTTAAGCCAAGTGAACTAAGTGGTGGTGAACAACAGAGAGTTGCAATAGCAGGAGCAATTATCGCAAACCCCAAAATAGTATTAATGGATGAGCCAACGGGAAATCTTGACTCTGAAAACGCTAAGAACTTAATGAAGTTCATGAGAAAGTACGAGAGAAATATGGTGTTACATTTATAATTGCAACACACGACCCCATAGTTATTAGGCAATGTGAACGAGCATACATCTTAAGGGATGGAAGATTTATAGAAGAACTGAATGGCCAGGCCGCAGTTAATAAGTATTCAAAACTCTAAATACTCTCTTCAGGAAACTCCTATTTTGAGAGCTACCTCTAAAATAACACTTACCCCTAGATCTCTTCGAGGTGATGTATATGAGTACAAGGAAAACAATATTTACTATAACTAATCTCCCCTAGAGACAGATCTCCTAGCTGGCAAACGTTAAGGGCTTATTGAGGAAGCATCTAGGCCATGCGGAATTCTTGTTCTCTCCCATAGTGAGGGCATTGCTACTAATTAACGATGTACATCCACCAACACGGCTCAGGATTCTCGTGATCGAAGAACGATATTAGAGAAGAACCAAGACTCGAAAATCTCGCTTCAATTAATTAACTAAAAATCTTAGAATAGCGTAGGGGTGTAGTCGCGTTGATCAAGTGTAAAATTTGCGGTGAGATCTTCTTAGAGTGGGAGAGTGCGAGAGAACATGTGAAAAGCAAGCACAGAGAGCAAGTTAAATATATTCTCTCACAACTACGTCTCAGTAAAATTAAAAAACTTGAAAAACAAGGCATAGACCCTGAGAACCGGTTGCTGGATGCCTCTTTAAACACCCAGATAAACACTAGGGATGCCTCTCACAATTATATCTATGTGGAGAGGGTTCAATTAGCACAATTATGAGGATGTGGGCTTAAGATTATTCGAGAAAGATTTATATACTTGGGTTACCCCAAGTTTACTTGGGGTGGGGTAAGTTTGTTGTTTGATGTGAGGCCTAAGGAGAGAAGAAATGATCTGTATGACTTTGAGAGAGAGCTTGAAGAGCTTAAGAGAGGGTTGGAGAGAACTCCTATTACTCTATTAATTGGAGTGAGAAGGACTGGTAAGACCTCGCTTCTTAAGGTTGCTTTGAGTGAGCTTGGATATCCCTATGTGTATTTAGATACGAGGGTTTCTACTAATCCGACTTATCGAGATTTCGCTAATATTGTAAAGTATTCTCTAGAGGACTTTATAGCTAGAAATACTTCTCTACGTAGGAAGATAGTGGAGAGACTGCGTAGAGTTAGCGGTGTTTCGATCTCTATATCACCATTATCAGTTAATATCTCCTGGAGGGGTGAGAGGAGATTTGAATTATTAGAATTATTTAATGCTCTCAACAAGATCGGCTCTGACATTGGAGAACCAGTTATAATTGCATTTGACGAGGCGCAGGAACTTAGGAGAATAACTTGGATAGACTTTACGCGGATTTTCGCCTATATATACGATAACTTAGAGTATATTAGACTAGCGTTAACAGGCTCCGAAATAGGCCTCCTATATAGATTTATAAACGTTAATAGTAGCGAGTCTCCTCTCTATGGTAGATACATACACGTAGTGTCCACAAGAAGACTAAGCTTTGAAGAATCACTGGATTTCCTCGAGAAGGGATTTAGAGAAGTGGGCGTGGTAATACCCCGACACGTCATTGAAGACGCAGCCAGTGTATTTGGAGGTATTATTGGCTGGCTTACACTCTTTGGCTACAACTGCTACATGAATATTAATACATGCTCTGAGAGCATTGAAAAAGTCATTAAAATCGCGGTTGAAACAGCTAAACGAGAAGTAGAAAACTTCTTGAAGACTAGGAGGAGTGAGAGATACCGAGTTATCTTGAAACTATTAACTATAGAGAGGAGTTGGAGTGAAATAAAAAATAGACTCGAGGATATCGAAGGTAGGACTATAAATGATAAAACACTCAACGAGCTATTAACAACACTACTAAATCTCTCAATAATTGAGAAAACAAACAACAAGTACATAATAGCAGACCCTATAACTAGAAAAGCCGTAGAAGAACTAGCGGGCTAGATCAATTATTGGAGGAAACCAAGAGCTTAATAAATAATCGTGTAGTGATGGTCTCCAAGATAAATGCTTTAAGACCCCTGATGAACCCTCTACCCTCACCACGTACTTCTAAGTAATTGCAAAAGCCTCCTTCAACTCTCTACTACACTCTCAGCTCTGTTTAATCTACGAGCTAGGCGAAATCTAGTACTTTATAGTGGTCTACTTCCTTTGACATCATATTTTCCCAATAGGACAAATATACTTGTCATCAGAGCTCATTTTAAAGAGACCTAGAAATGCACCCCATTGGAGCAGTGTATTCATTGCCTCCCGGGTGTTTCGTGGATAAAACCTCGTTACTATATCTATGAACTCCTCTACTCTAAGTCTCTTTTTAGCCTTTAACTCGTTAATAATGGTTTTAAATGGCTCAATACTATCTATAACCTCTCTTAATTTACTCTTAACATGCCGAACATGCCCCTTTACAATCTCCAATCCCAGCTGGGTTAACTTAATATTCCCATTTTCTACAACCTCCACTAGTCTCAATGAAGAGGCCACATCAATTATGTGTGGTAGCATATCGATTTGTTCTCCGAGAAGATCCCCGAGATTCATTGGATCCACGGAGTCTCCAAGACTATGAATTGCTTCAAGTAGGCCTAACACTTGATCCAGTTGTGCATTATGTGGAAGTACATAACTATGCTCACTACTCGACAATCCCTCTATACACCAGTATAGACACTTAATAACATAACTCCCTTAATAAGTTTAAACACGGTGACTAAATGAATCTCAATGAATTGACAATAGAGCTTACAATATCTACATCACTAAGCCTGGGGAGAATGCTTGCAGCGTACATGCTATCCCTCATACTAGCAATAGTCACAGGGGTCGCAATGGCTAGGAACAAGTATGTTGAGTCAATACTACTCCCAATACTCGATGTTCTCCAATCAATACCCATACTCGGCTTCTTCCCAGCTGTACTCGCAGTATTTATAACTACACTGGGACCAGTAGCTGGTGGTGAGCTGAGCTCAATATTTTTAATAACTACTAGTCTTGTCTGGAACATGATCTTCGGCGTTTACTCGAGTATTAAATCCCTAGACCCCTCAATCGATCACTTAGTAGCAGTGTATAAACTACCATTAATTCACAGGTTCCTATACATATACCTACCCGCCTCGAAGAGCTCTATCGCGGCAAATAGCATTATTTCATGGGCTGGCGGCTGGTTCTTCCTTACAAGCGCTGAAGTAATCTCAATGGGTAGAGTTGAGTATAGACTGAAAGGACTGGGTTCATTCATCATAAAGGCATTCGAAGAAGGCAGTACCATGGCATATACTACTGGTTTACTAGCACTATTCATGGTTATCTTAGTTTCCTACCTCATTATTTGGAACCCATTTACAATGAAATACACAGGTACAAGAACTCTTCTAGGATTTATGAAGGCATATGATGTTATCGATAAAGCACTCTCTAAAACCTGGGGTTTTATAATGGAGAAAGTAGTCGCGACATATAATGTTGTTGCTAGAGTTAAAATTAAGAGTACTCATATAATAATTTGCTCTATATTACCCCTACTCCTCTACCAATACCACACTAGACTAGCACTCGATAATTCATTATACAGTAAAATCCTAGAGTATGGAGTAGACTTCCTAAGAGTAGCACCCATAACTCTCATCAGAGTATACCTAGTAGTTGTTACAGGACTCGCAGTATCAATACTACTAGCCTACATCTCCCACACTCGGCTAAAACTAGGGAAAATAATAGTTATGTCGGGTGAAGTATTGTCAT
>Ga0209225_1004680_pt1 | contig 10680 bp, 14 predicted proteins | sample WasSprMetagenome_FD_184732 | JGI IMG/M metagenome (GOLD analysis project Ga0209225, IMG submission 184732) | Sulfidic aquatic microbial communities from Washburn Spring, Yellowstone National Park, USA - WS (SPAdes) (version 3) | ecosystem: Environmental > Aquatic > Thermal springs > Hot (42-90C)...
TCCGCTTCAACGAGGACATGCAGGAGCTCAAAAGCCTAATTAAAGAATGCAAGCAGCTCCGCGAAGAATTAAACAGGGAATGGGAAGAGCTTGAAGCTCAGAAGCAAGATTTAGAGCTGCACCGCAAAGAGCTTGAAAGACGGGAAAACGAGTTAGCCTACCGCGAGGCTGAGTTAAACCGTAAGCTTGAGGCTTTAGCCAAACAGCAGACAGGGGGAGGGGCTAACCTTTGAGGCCCAAAACAGGCAAGCCCCAGTTCAAAGTCCGCCTCGACAGGCTGCTCTGGGAAACCTTCAAGCTCGAATGCAGAAGACGAGGCCTAAAACCCAACGAGACGCTTGAAAAACTGATACAGGCTTACCTCTCAAACCCACTACTTTTCGCGACGTTTTGGGCAGATGATTAAAATGAGCGAGCAGGCAGAAAACAAACACTTTTGTCCCGAATGTGTTGTTTGCTTCCCAGGGCAAGGGTTCCAATGCCATGGAGGCTAACTGTTTAAAATGGCTGAAACAGTTCAATGCCCTCAATGCGGTTCAAAACGCCTTTACAAGGATGGTTTGGGCTATAGGGCTGACGGCACTGCTGTTCAACGTTACCTATGCCGCGATTGCGGTTTACGCTTTCGGCTAAACAGCATGGGAAGGCATATTTTAAAAACTAAAAGTGACAATAATATGAATTGCCAAGTATGCGTGTCCTTGGCGAGAGGCGCGAAAAACTTGGCCTCCGCAGCTCAGCCTCAAAATCCTGCTGCGGAGACAACCCAAACGGAGAAAGACCTCAAAGGCTTGCTGGTGCAGTATAGCTGGTGGATGCAGAAGCAGGGCTACGCGTTTGAAACAGTAAGGCTTAACACTGGCGCTTTGAGAAACCTGATAAAACGTGGAGCAGACCTTTTCAATCCAGACTCTGTTAAGGAAGTGCTTGCCAAAGAACAGAAATGGGGGCCAAACCGTAAGCGGAACATAATCAACGCTTACACATTGTTCCTTAAAATGCATGGAAAAACATGGGAGAAGCCTAAATGTCAAGTAACCCGCAAAATCCCGTTCATACCAACGGAGCAGGAAATCGACGAGCTTATAGCCGGCTGCCCAGCAACCGTAGCAGTTTTCCTTCAATTAATCAAGGAAACAGCCATGAGGAGCGGGGAAGCTAAAAGATTAAAGTGGACGGATATAGACTTTCAAAGGCGAACAATAATCCTAAACGAGCCTGAAAAGGGAAGCCTCCCCCGAATATTCAGCAACATAAGCGGCAAACTCTTAGGCATGCTTAACAGCTTGCCAAGAAAAAACGAGCATGTGTTCGGAGACTGCACATTAAACAGCCTTAAAGCAACGTTTTACAGGGCTAGAAAACGCTTAGCCCACAAGCTTCAAAATCCAAGACTGCTGAAAATAACATTCCACACGCTTCGCCACTGGAGGGCTACCATGGAATACCACTACACCAAAGACATAATCCACGTTAAAAACTTCCTCGGCCACAAGGAAATCGACAACACCCTCATATACATCCAGCTCGACCAGAACCTTTTCCAAAACGTTCCAAAAGACGAGTTTATAATAAAGGCCGTGCACACAGTTGAAGAAGCCATAAAGCTTGGCGAAGTAGGGTTTGAACCCTTCGACGTGGTGAACGGGGTCCGCCTATACCGCAAAAGAAAATAGGCATGTTTAACTCGATAAATAAAACAGGGCGACCGAGGTCACGGAAAAGTCCATGAAAGTGGCCGAGGTGAGGTAGCCTGGAAGCCTACGGGCCTGTGGAGCCCGGCGCCCGGGTTCAAATCCCGGCCTCGGCCCATAACTTTTAGCCGGTGTCCTGGCAGTAACTTCGCTTTTAGGATCTCGGAGCATGCAGCTCTTGGAATGATAAACCTCTTATAATCGCAGGGCAGATTTAGCCGCTACTAAGGATGAAGTTGCCTTCAAAGTCTTGGCATTTTTGAATGGTTAAATAAACTTACATCTTATTTGCAAAGTTTTTGAGCTAATATATGAGCGATTTAAAGGAATAGCTGAAACAGTATGTTTCAAAACTTGATTTAATCAAGCTATCATATCTAAAAGTGTTGTTTTTAAGGCTGTTAAGTCACATTTAACTGTTGGAGTGTGAAGTGTTTTGCCTGTCCACCGTATTGGGGTTTCAGTTCCACCGGAACTTCTTGAAGAGTTTGATCGGACAATGCGGGAGATGGGGTTTAAAGATCGGTCTAAGGCCATACAGGCTGCAATGAGGGGTTTCATAACAGACTTTGAGTTCAAAAAGGCGGAGGGCGAGGGTGTTGGAGCAATCATTTTGTTGTTTGACCATACTGTTCGCGGCCTTGAAGAAGCTTTAACCGACATCCAACACCATTATAGGGACATTATAAACTCAACGATGCACATACACTTAAACGAACGGAGCTGCCTCGAAATACTTGCAGTTAAAGGGAAGGCGGAGCTTATTAAAAGCCTGAGCCAAAAACTTGGCGGTGTTAGAGGAGTAAGGCAGATCAAACTTGTAACAGTCCACAGATAAATAATCAAGCCAAGATGCTTCAGACTTTTGCCCGGATAAATAAAAAGGTGGTCATGATTAAGTTTATTCGCTCTTCCTTTTGTGTAACACCTTTTTAGGGTCTTTGAGTATTAGGATAACCTCCCAGATGACAAGTGCGGCTGTAAGCATTGCAAAGCCCAAAACGGTGGCGTCTAACGTAAGCTCAAGGAATTCTCCGCCCTCCATTAGATAGCCCATAACGTGGTCGACGAAAACCATTATTGTTGCACCCCAAAGTATGAGGCATAAAAGCCTAAGCAAATATTTGTCATCTTCAGCCATACTATACCATATTGGCGTGGCTATTGCAGCTGCAAACGCTAATATTATTAGCCACATGCATTTTCCTCCGATAGCCTTATATTGGTATTACAAAATATAAGTTTAGTGTTACGGAGGAGTTAAAAATATGGCATGCTTCCTGGTCCCAATGGCTTTGGCAATAATGACTTCAATAATACAGAAAACAGCGAGAAGCCTAGCTGAAAAGTTGAAGCTATGGATCCTCAACGCACTACTATGGGGAGGCGTAATCCTCCTGGCGTTAGAGCATGTTTGGCATCATGAAGTTGTTCCATGGCCGCCATTCCTAACGGCCATGGCTAACCCAGCAGACATACCAGTAATGCTTCATGAAATGGCCACAGTAGGCACAGCAATGTCAATAGTCACATTCATCACATGGGGAACAATACTCACAATAAGCCACTACATGCCGAGAATCGTATCCTTGAAAGCCATAGAACCCGTAAAGAAACCGTTCACTACATACTAAAAACGCCTCTTCCTCCTTTATTTTTTGGAGGCTTAAAATAATGGAACAGCTAAACAGGCTTAGAGAAGTTTTAAAGAGACGATATCCAGGCGAACAGGCCAGCATCCTAGCGGAAGTGTTGGCTTTAGCTGCGGAAAAAGGGAAAATCTCCTACGAAGAAATAAAATGTGATGAAGAGACAAGGCGAAACCTGCTACTCTTAACCTATAAGGAAAGGCTATTGTTGCCCATTGAAACATCCAGCGCCTCCATATCCCTAGCTTGGGAGGACAGAACACTCAAAGCCAAACCAGGCGAAACATACGAGATGCCCAACGTAATCCAACACCTAATCCTCCACGCCAAAGAAACAGGGGAATGGAGCCCTGAAACAGCAGTCAAAAATTACCTACAAGAAATAGGGGAGCCCGAAGCAGGCAAAATGCTGAATATCTTTAAGGGAATAATAGAAGAGGTAAGCAACCCTACAAGCAGAGGCATAATGGTAAAAATCACACCAGAAACTATCCAAAAAGTCTGCCAAAAACACAATTTGAAAATAAACATGAACAAGCTCATAGTCGAATTCAAAGGCGGAGGAATAATAAGCCCAAACATTACAAACCCGCCAAGAGAAGGAACAATAACATACGAAATAAACCCATCCCTCATAAGCTAACGTGGACAAGATTAAAAATGTGAAGAAGTAGGTCTAAATTAAAATTAGACATAAAGTGGAGGGTTAAGATGTGGGTGGAATGGAGAGGTTTCTCGAAGAACTTGACGTTGATTTAAGAGACCTACTTTCGCGAGCTCCTGAACTGCAAATATTCGGCGAATACTCTGAGAAAGTCAGGAAGACTAAGGTTCTTGACAAGAAGTTTAAGGAGCTAATAGCGTTGGGCATATCAATAGCCATAAGGTGCGAGCCTTGCATGTTAAGGCACTTAAGCGAGGCCGTGAAAGTGGGGTCAAGCATCGATGAGATTGTTGAAGTCTTAGAGATTGCAGTAGTGATGGGTGGTGGACCATCACTAGCCTATGGAGTAAAGGCTTATAAAGCGGCTAAAGAGCTACTTCGCGTATAAATACGATAGAAATCCAGAGAGCGCACTTCTAAATCCACAGATTCCATGGTTTTCTCGAATGAAAAATCGTCGCCCTAACATTTTTCCGTGAAAACTAAACAGCTAAACTCCAAAAGAGTTACTATGCTTGAAATGGAACTATGTAGATTTGGTTTCCCTCTTTTCGTCCCTTTACTAACTCTAGATGTCGCAGTATTGCTATTTGAATTTCTATCTCTCGACGGGAAATTTTCAACTCGTTACATAGTTCTTCAATTGCGGCTTTTCCCCTTAACAGAACATAGTTAAAGATTGCTTTTTGAACATCGGTAAGTCTCTCTTCCAGTTTAACCCCAGCTGCTTTCAAAGTTTTTGCAGCGTGAACAGCCACGGGATCACAAGTTCTCACAGGATACGCCTTTTCAAAATAGCAGTCTTCACAGACTTTCAGCCCAGACCATAAATAAATTTCCTTTGAAGAAACTTCCGCTCCACAAATTTGGCATTTCACTTTTTCAGTTTTTCCTTCCAAATTTAACCCACCCTTACGTCGACGTCAATATGTCGCGATATAGACTTTTTGCATATTTACTAAGAGGTCTTTGCTCATGTTTTCAGAGGTTAATTACGTATATCTAAACATTTTGCCAGCGAACGGCGCAACCTACGTAGGTTTTTAGTTTGTTGAAATTTGGATGATGGGTTTATTGACTGTTCTACTTTATGTATTTAAGAACCTTAGCGGGCACGAAAGGTTTTTATATTATGGTATTACATTTCTTTAAAAAAGTAATACGTGATTTGTATGGTAAGCCAAGGTTTGGTTGAAAAAGCAAAGGAGTTTCATGGGCATATCTGTCCATTTGTTGTTTTGGGTTTGAGGGCTTCTGAAATAGCTTTAGAAAAGTTGGGGTTTGCGAGAGCTGGCGAAAAGGAAACCATAGGCGAGGAGATTCTTGCAATAGTTGAGTGCAACAACTGCTTTACTGACGGAGTTCAGGTGGCTACTGGTTGCACTCTTGGAAATAACAGCCTAATCTACCTTGACACTGGGAAAAATGCTGTAACCATAGTTAGGAGGGGGGACTGGAGAGGCGTTAGAGTTTACGTTGACTCTGAAAAGCTTAGGGAGAAATACTTCAAAAAGGAAGCCACAGACCTCTTTGAAAAGGTTGTCATTAAAAGGGAAGGAACACCAGAGGATTACAAAAAGCTCAGTCGTCTATGGGCTGAGATAGGGCGCAACATGATGAACATTCCTGAAAGTGAATTTAAAATTGAAGAGTTGAACGTGAAAGAGATCGAAAAAGCGCCAATTTTTGAAAGCGTCAAATGCGAAAAATGTGGAGAACTTGCAATGAAAACTAGAATTGAATACGTTAAAGGCAAACCTGTCTGCTTAGGATGCCTAGGCAAGTCTAACGCCTTAATAGGGAGAGGGATCGTGCCAAACTTTGAATATCCACTTGTGAGGGAGAAGAAATGAGCAGTAAGGGTTTAACAAAAATTCAAGCTGCCCTTCTTGTAGCCGTAATCGTTGTGGCTGCAGCCTTATCCTATCTTGCAGTGAAATTCTACATTTCGCCTGGGAAAACGCCTGAAACCTATGTAGAGGACATTTTAGGTCGCAAGGTTGTACTTCCTCAAGAAATCAACCGCGTAGTGGCTATAGGGCCAGGAATGCTTAGGCTTGTATGCTACTTGAACGCTACAGATTTGCTTGTGGGAGTTGAGGAAAGCGAAACAAAGTGGGGTTTCACTGGAAGAGACTATGCCATGGCATATGGTGAGTCATTCCGGAATCTTCCAATAATTGGTCCAGGCGGACCTGGAAAGCCCCCAGCCCCAGAACTGATACTGGCTGTGAAGCCAGATCTGATAATTATGTCCCGCACTTACGCCGACATGTATGATCCGGACAGGCTGCAAACCGAAACCAACTCAACAGTTATTGTTATGGATTATGGCCCTGCTGGTTCATTGGATATTGAAGGACTTGCCAATGCCCTTAGAATTCTCGGAACAGTTTTAAACAGAAAAGAGAGAGCAGAAAGTCTCATTAAATTTATTGAAGGTTTACGCGATGATCTAAAGGCTAGAACAGAAAATATAACTTCAAGGCCTAAAGTCTATGTGGGTGCAGTTTCATATAAAGGTGCACAGCCTTTTACGACAACCCAGGTGTCCTTTCCGCCACTTCAACTCTTATACACTTCTTCAATAGCTGACAAATACTCTAACAAGACGGGAGTTTACTTCATGGATTTTGAGGCTATACTACGGGAGCAGCCAGAAATAGTTTTCATAGATGAGGGCAATTTAAACACTGTTAAGCAGGATTTTGACAAGGATCCGGGCAAATATTGTCAGCTGGCAGCTTTTCAAAATGGGAAAATTTACGGAACCCTACCATACAACTATTATCATACGAATATTGCCGTTGCATTGGCAGACGCCTACTACATCGGTAAAGTATTATATCCCGACTGTTTTGGCGATGTAAATCCGGAATTAAAGGCTGACGAAATTTTCCAAGCTTTTCTAGGAAAGTCACTGTACATGCAGTATGAAGAGGCGTATGGCGGATTCAAAAACTTGTCAGAGATGTTCAAGTGTGGATAAAATTGTCAATTAAACATTCCAACTATAAAAAGCGTCTAACACTAGTCTGCCTCATAATCATAACCTTTTTCCTTGTACCATTATCTGTGGCTTTAGGCTGGTATAAGGCCTCATTACTTGACATCATTAGAGTGCTTTTCATGCCAGATAACAGTCCGCTCTCCACGGTTGTTTGGGATTTAAGGCTTAGGCGTGTTTTAGCCGCCTTGGTTATAGGAGCAGTTTTAGCTGGGTCAGGAACCGCTATACAAGCTTCGCTTAGAAACCCTCTTGCCTCTCCATTCACGTTTGGCTTATCCTTCGCGGCCTCTTTGGGAGTAGCGGTGGCGCTCTTGTTCCTGCAAGGAGGCAGCATTCAAAGGTTTCAAATCTACTTCTATAACCCATTTATAGTGTCGATCTTCGCATTTATCTTTTCGCTAATTCAGGTTATGGTGATTCTTCTATTAGCCTATAAGGCTGGGCTTGGCGCTAGGGCCTTGGTTCTATCAGCTATAGCCATATCCTTCGTTTACCAAGCCATCCTATACCTGTTGCAATATCTGGTTTTAAACGAGATCCTCACATCTACAGTAGTCTTCTGGACTTTCGGAGATTTAGGCAGAATAGGCTGGGGTGAACTTTACCTAGTTGCAGCCGTAACTATGGCAATAGTTATCCCTTACTTCCTTTATAGAAGCATAGACTATGACCTCATGCTTAGTGGTGACGAACTTACAAAGTCTGCGGGAATAAGCCCTGAGAGAATAAGGCTTGAAACAACAATTATAGCCGCTCTTGGAACAGCTATGGCAACATCCTTCGTGGGCATTATCGGTTTCATCTGTCTCGTGGCTCCTCACGCGGCAAGGCTAATAGTTGGAGGTGGACACAAGTATCTAATGCCAACTTCAATGTTGATGGGGTCAATAATACTAATAATTTCAGACACGATTGGAAGAAACATAATAGCGCCAACAATAATTCCTGTGGGAATAATGACTTCCATGGTTGGCGCCCCCCTTCTAGTTTACCTGTTGATAAAGGGAGGAAAATATGGGCATAGAGATTAAAGTGAAAAACGTTAAACTTTACTATAAAAGCATTAAAGCCTTAGACGGCGTTTCGCTTGACGTAGGCGGCGGTGAAATTCTCTCCATAGTTGGACCAAACGGCGCTGGAAAAAGCACGCTACTCAAAGTTATAAATGGAATTTTAAGGCCAAAAATTGGAGCAGTATATTTTAATGGAAGGTTGCTGCATGAAATACCACAGAAAGAAGTCGCAATGAAAACGGGCGTCGTGCCTCAGAGAATAAGCTCTACGGGAATGCTAACAGTTTTTGACTTCGTGTTAACGGGAAGAAGACCATACATAAACTTTACACCCACGAAAATCGACGAAGAAAAGGCTTACAAAGCGTTGAAAACCGTAAACGCAGCCCATTTAGCCAACAGAACATTGGAAGAGCTCAGCGGAGGCGAGCTTCAACGCGTAATTATTGCAAGGGCTTTAGCCGTAGAACCAGAAGTAATGCTGCTCGACGAACCAACAAGCAACCTAGACCTCAAATACCAACAAGAAACACTAAACCTCATAAAAGCCCTCCGTTCAAAAGGACTAACCATTATAATGGCCATACACGACCTCACCCAAGCCTACAGAATTTCAGACAAAATTTTAATGCTAAACAATGGAAAAGTCTTCGCAGCCGGAAAACCAGAAGAAGTGCTAACACCCCAAAACATACTTGCTGTTTACGGCGTCCCAACAATAATACTCAAAGAACACAAAATCATAACCCCAACTGAAGGCATCTAACACAACTCAAATACATAAAAATGGTTCAATAACGATCCTTCCGCGCGCGCAATTTTGTTAGCAGTAATTAAAAGGATTGCTTTTATTAGCAAAACTTATCTTGAGAATAAAGTTTGTAATACTTTTTCACTTTTTCGTAATACTTATATACCTGCTTACAATGTTTCGTTCTGAAATGAATGCTAGATATGTTGCTTTGGTCGTAACGTTTGTTGCGCTTACATCTGTTTCAAGCGCTTTCGCCCATATAATTGCATGGGTAGGTCATCCTACAATAGGAGCGATATTAGTTACTTTTCTCTACTTGACAGTTTATGGCATAACGGATAAGCTTGGAATTATGAGTATTGTTGGATTGTTGACAGGAACGTTGAACAGCTTCATGTTTGCTTCACCCTTATCTATTCCTGTGCATCTTGCCAGGGGCGCGATTTTCGACTTGTTTTTCCTCATAAGCCATCATAAGTTATGCTGTAAAAAATGTGCCATCGCGGCTGGCACGTTATCATTTTATGGAACCATGGTTGTAATATTTATTCTTTATACCCTCTTTGGTTTACCCTTTGTCTCGTGGTGGATTTGGTTCATTATTGTTGGTATACCAAGCACCTTGTTGACGATGCCTGGAAGTTTGCTTGCGTTAAGGTATAAACAAACCCTTCGAACAACCTTATATTTCGCGCGAAACACTTGAAAAGATAATTTCAAAGAACTGTTTCGACGCGGAAGTGAGAAATGAACGGCCAGAAGAGGGAAAAAGCAGAAGTCTACCGCTCAAAGAGAAAATTTTCAACATCGGTCCTTCATTTTCGGTAAACTTAGAAATAAAGGAAAATAGAGAAACTGATGTAGGAAAAGTGGGAGAACAGTTAAATCAATCGGAATTGACAAGGGATCCTACGTTTACAGCACAATACCAAAAAGTAAACCACGCGACATAGCCATTGACGCAACAATAAGAGCTGCAGCTTCACGCTTAGCTGGCTCGCATGAGATACTCCCATTAAAAATCGTCGATGAAGATATTCGAGAAAAAGTCAGAAGAGCTAAAGTCTCATCGCTTATAACTTTGGTCGTTGATGCAAGCGGTTCGATGGCGGCACAGAAAAGGATGAAGCCGCAAAAGGAGCAGTTTTCGGGCTACTTTCCGATGCTTACAAACGCAGAGACAAAATCGCATTCATAACGTTCCGGGGAGAATCCTCTGAAGTGGTGCTACCACCCACAAACAACATAGATCAGGCAGAAAAAGCCTTAGCAAAACTTCCAACAGGAGGAAAAACTCCCCTACCCCATGCCTTACTCACAGCCTTAAACTTAGTTAAATCGGAACAAGAAAAACATCCCAAAAATATAAAACCAATCATTGTCCTGATTACAGATGGCAAAGCAAACGTCTCCTTAGGCGGAAAAATTCGAGACGAAATAGTAGACATAAGCAGAAAAATAAGGGAAAACAACATTCACTTAGTTGTCATAGACGTTTCTGAAGACCCCTACACTCCAAATTACATAAACGACATAATCGAAGCCGCAAACGCCAAACACATTAAAATAGAAACCCTAACAAGCACAGAAATCCAAAAGACAATAACACAGTTGCTTTAAACCGAAAACGCATGACAAAGCTCCGTGACCCCTTTTTACGTTTGGATTTAGGGTGCTTGTTTTTGTGCCCTATGACCTGCGCCATCGATTATAATTATAATATTAAGCCGATATAGAAGCGTCAACAGTTTGAGGAGAACCTTTGAAAGGCAGAGGCGCAGAATGGCATTTAAACTTGGAAACCCGAGACTGCTCAAAATAAGCTTCCACACGTTCAGGCACTTTAAAGGAACCATGGAGTATTACAAGACAAAAGACATCTTACATGTCATGCAA
>Ga0209225_1004684_pt1 | contig 10672 bp, 13 predicted proteins | sample WasSprMetagenome_FD_184732 | JGI IMG/M metagenome (GOLD analysis project Ga0209225, IMG submission 184732) | Sulfidic aquatic microbial communities from Washburn Spring, Yellowstone National Park, USA - WS (SPAdes) (version 3) | ecosystem: Environmental > Aquatic > Thermal springs > Hot (42-90C)...
AAGGAAGGTGATTGGTATTGCGATTCAGGGAGATGCTTCGCGCCAAAATTCATAACGCTCGCGTAACGGATGTCCTCCTCCATTACGAGGGAAGCATTACTATTGACAAAGAGCTTCTGGAAAAATCCGGCATTTTGCCGGGAGAGAAGGTGCAGGTGTTAAACCTCAACAATGGGCAACGCTTTATGACTTATGTGATAGAGGGAAAAAAGGGAGAAATCATATTAAATGGTCCAGCTGCTCGCCTTGCATATCCCGGCGACATCGTCCTCGTCTTGGCTTATAGTCTCGTGAGCGAGGATGAACTGAAGAACTGGACCTATAAAGTAGTTTATCTGAACGAGAACAATGAGATTACAAAAATTGAGGAGAAGGGAGGATAAAGATTGAAAAATCCTAAATCTTTTTTCCTTATATTACTATTTTTGCCTTTGCTCGCTTTTTCCCTCCCATCCGACCAAGTTTCCTCTCGCAGTTGGGTGATGTCGGCTCTAGGGAGTATGTCCGCTAAAGGATTGATTAACATCCCCAGCCGCCTGTTTTTCTCCGATGGAACTTACTCCCGCATTGAAACCGCGCAAGTCGTCAAATCTTTGATAGATAAAGCCTCCAAGGAACCCTGGGATTTCTCCGATGAGGATTTGTTCGTCCTGGGAAATCTAATAAGGGAATTTACCCCTGAACTTCGCTCTTTAGGAGTGGATGTGGAGAAAGTTAAGGAGGATTTGGAGCTTTCCTATTACAAGCAAATCTTTATGGGTTTTCGCTTTCAGGGCGCTTGGCATTACGATGATTTAAAGGACGAAGATGAATCCCGCCTTCTTTATAGAGTGTTTTCCTTAATGCCTGTGGGAGAAGGTTTTGCCTACCTCTCCGCCAGCAATGAGAGGCGATGGCTCGCGGATAAACCGGACGATTTCCCTTACACCGATAGCGCAATTATAAAATATCCTTTCTGGGACGCGGATTGGGAGATAGGGAAAGGATATGTCCGTTTAGGACCCGGCTTCAATGGCTCCCTATGGTTGGGAGATACTCCACCACCTTACGATTACCTTCTAATCAGCAAGAACTTCAAGGCGGGGAGTTGGGGGTGTTTCAATTTTAAGCAGTTTAATACAACTTATAAATCGGGTGGGGTAAGGAGATACTTCATCGGCAGGAGGTTGGAGAAAAGCATTGGCAGTTGGGATTTGGGGATTTATGAAATCCATATATCCGACGAATTTCCCAGCGCCTTCGCCTTCGTTCCAATTCTTCCCCTTTATGCTGTGGAGTACTTCTTTGAAAACGATTACAATGTCAATATAGTCATTGGATTAGAAGTGGCGAAGAATTTCCCCAAGGGGGCAATTTATGGCGATTGGTTCATAGACGATATAACTACATTTCCGCATCATGTCCCACGCAAGACAGCCATATTATTGGGCGGAAGGAGGGATTTTGAACCCTTCACCCTCCGCCTTGAATATGTCTATGTTGATAACGGCACCTACACTCATAAAAATCCCAATGACGATTATCTTTACAAGGGCTATCTGATGGGTTATCCTTTGGGCACGGATTCTCGGGGAATTTTCGCTCGTCTTGAGTTCCATAAAGGTTTACCAATCATCCTCCAATTGGGACAGGCTACCCAAAGAAAAAGCCAACCCGATTCTATTAAAACCACTTCTCTTGGCATCCTGCTTCCCTACGATTTGGGCTCCGATAAATCCATCAGCTTCACCCTTACTCCTTATAGAAGCGAATCCGCTGGCAAAGTGAGTAAGGGAGTTAATTGGGAGGTCAGGCTGGGATACGATTTCTAATGGATTTCTCCATCATCATTCCCGCTTATAATGAAGCGGGGAGGTTGGGGAAGAGCTTGGATGCGATTTTGGATTTTATGAAAAGGTGGAATAGCTCCTTTGAGGTGATTGTGGTTGACGATGGATCAAAGGACGCCACAGCCCAAATTGTTGAGGAGAGGATGAGGAATCATAAAGAGCTCAAACTGATAAGACTTCCCTCCAATAGGGGGAAGGGATATGCGGTTAAAACGGGAATCCTTAACGCGCAGGGGGATTATATCCTTTTCTCCGACGCTGACCTCTCAACCCCAATTGAGGAACTACCCAAGCTCTTCCATTGGATAAATAAGGGATACGATATAGCCATTGCCTCAAGGGCTTGCCCCGGCGCTAAATTGGAAATCCACCAACCTTTTTATAGAGAGTTTATGGGAAGGGTATTCAATTTTCTCGTAAGGCTCTTCCTCCTTCCCGGCATTTACGATACGCAGTGCGGATTCAAGCTCTTTCGCAGGGAGGTAGCGAGGGAGATTTTCCAGAGGCAGAGATTCAGCGGCTTCTCCTTTGACTTTGAGGTTTTATACATCGCAAAAAGGTTGGGTTATAAGATCAAGGAAGTGCCGGTAATATGGAGGCATTCGCCTGGCTCTAAAGTCAAGGTGTTGAGGAACGGTTTAACTTCTTTTATTGACATCTTCAAAACGAGGATTAGAGGGGTAAAATGAACGAGGAAGAATATGAGAGGATGTTTCTCCTTGAGGATTTCTATTGGTGGTTTAAGGGGCGGAGGAAGATCGTCCTCTCAGCGATGAAAGGGATAGAGGCGAGAAATATCTTGGATGTCGGATGTGGTACGGGAGGGAATCTAACCCTTTTCAATGGATTCGTTGTAGGCTTGGACATCTCCCCACAGGCTCTGGAATTGGCTCGGAAGAGGAATCCCGATGCGGTTCTTTGCCGAGGGGAAGCGGAAAACCTCCCTTTCAAGGATGAATCCTTTGACCTCGTCCTCGCTTTGGACTTGCTTGAGCATCTCCCCGATGATATAAAAGGATTAAGCGAGATGTATAGAGTACTAAAGAAGGGAGGGAATGCATTGATTACCGTGCCAGCATACAGATTCCTCTGGAGCGAGCACGATGAGGCGCTCCATCACTTCCGCAGATATTCAAAAGGCGAGCTGAAAGGGAAGATGGAGAAGGTGGGCTTCAAGGTAAAATTTCTCTCTCACGCAATCGTCCTCCCTTTCTTTCCCATCGCTTTGTTTCGTCTCCTGCAAAGATTCACGAGAAGGGCTAATAGGAAACCGAAGACATCCCTTATAATCCTCCCCAGAATCCTCAACGAAATCCTCTATCGTATCTTATTGGGAGAGGCGAAATTGATAGAAAAGGGGATATCCTTCCCCTTCGGCGTCTCCATAATCTGCAGAGGCGTGAAATGAGGGAGGAGATAAGGGAAATCCTGAGAAAGCTTATCGCCATTCCCTCCCCCACCGGGGAGGAGGAGAGGATTTGCCTTGAGGTTGAGGGAATCCTCAAATCTATGGGCTTTTCCCTTATGAGACAGGAGGTCAGACCGAGAGCCTATAATTTGATTGCCAAAAGAGGGGAAAGCCCGCTCCTCATCTCCACCCATCTCGACACGGTCCAGCCCTATGGACATCCTAACCCATTTGAGTTATTGGAGGAAGATGGCAATTATATCGGCAGAGGAGTGGTTGATGCTAAGGGGCAGTTGGCGTCCCTATTGGTAGCCTTGAAGCACTCAAAGGGCGCCTGTCAGCTTGCCCTCACTGTGGATGAGGAAGGGGATGGGAAGGGCTCGGAGGTTTTGGAGATAGAAGCTGAGGAGGCGCTCGTCTTGGAGCCGACGAATTTCGAACTCTGCCTTTCCGAGGCGGGCTCTCTGGAATATGAGATTGAGGTAAAGGGTAGGGCAACCCATTCCGCAACGCCAGAAAGAGGTGAAAACGCAATTCTCAAAGCCTTTTCCCTCTATGAGGAGCTTCATAGCTTATCAATTATGAGCGCTCGCCATCCCCTTTTCCCCCCGCCAGCTATAATTTTGACGAAGATAGAGGGCGGAGACTTCATAACCCTCGTTCCTTCATCCTGTAACATTCAGGTGGATATCCATATACTCCCCAATGTGGATATAGGGAAGGCGAGGGAAGAGATTGAGGGATTTCTCTCTTCAAAAGGCGTGAGCTATCGCTTGATAGATGTGGCGCATCCCTTTGAGATCTCCGAGACTCCCAAGATATGCGATATAATAGGGAAATTTATGGAGAAAAAGGGAAAGGAAAGGAGATTTGGAGGGATGAGGAGCTGGACGGATGCGGCTAATCTGATAAGGAAGGGGATAAAATCCGTCGTTTTCGGTGCGGGAGACTTGGCGATAGCTCATTCCCAGAGGGAATGGGTGAGGGCGGATGATTTGCTTTTCCTCGCAGAGGTTCTCATCCATCTAATTGATAACTATAAATGAGGAGATTCGCCCTTCATTCCGTTTGGGAGGAAGCGGGAGATAGGATAGCGAGAGAGGGCGGGGTGGCGATGGTGGTGGGGGCTGTGGATATAGGGAAGAGCACATTCTGCGCCGCCGTAGCCTTCCACGCCCTCCAATATCACAAACTTGTCGCTGTGGTGGATGCGGATGTCGGTCAATCGGATATAGGACCGCCGGGAACAATCGGGATGGGTTTCGCCCATCCAAATATGAACGAATTGGGCGATATCCCCCTTTCCGCCCTATATTTCATCGGCGATATATCCCCTCAGGGTCATTTCCTTGATATGGTCGTGGGAACACAGAGGATGGTGGAAAAAGCCCTTGCTTTGGGAGCGGGGCTCGTAATTGTGGATACGACTGGGTTGGTGAGCGGGATGGTGGCGAGGAAGCTTAAGGGATTCAAGATAGAGGCGATTCGCCCGAACCATCTGGTGGCTTTGCAGAAGGGAGGGGAGGTGGAGCATATAATAAAGGGTTGGGAGAGAACGAGCTGGTTGAGGATTTACCGTCTTCCCCCTTCCCCAATGGCTTCTCCTCGCTCATACGAGGAGAGAAGGGAGAACAGGGAGAGAAAGCTCAGGATGCATTTCGCTAATTCAGGGATTTATGAGCTCCCATTGGATAAAGTAGCCTTTCGCAATTCACCAATCTTCTCTTCCCCTCCGCTTCATCCCTCCCTCTTCCCGAGGTTTGAACTGAAATTGGGAGCTAAGGTCCTTTGGGGTGAGGGAGATAGGTGGGGGATTACGCTCGTTGTTCGCGGCGAAGGAAGAGCTTATTCCACTTACTTTTTGGAAAAGGAGGTGGGAAGGAGGATAAATATAATCAGGGAGGAGGAATTGATGAATAGGTATGCGGGGATTATGGATGAGATGGGAGAATATCTGGATGTCTGTGTTATCAAGGAGATTGATTTCTCGGAGAGAAAATTGAAAATCCTCACTCCCTTTAAAGATGTTCAGAAGATTGCAACCATCAGTTTAGGCTCGCTTAAAATAGAAGGGCTATAGGTAAGGGAAACCGGCTTGAATTTTAAATGGAACGATGATGAAAGAATAATTTCAAAAACATATAAGGAATTGCTAAAAGGTGGGGGTTCTTCTTGTGCTTGCAAGCCCACTGTAGGTGGGCGTGGTGATTTCTTTCATAGTTAGGGAGAGCAAGAGTTCTGTCATTGCTGGCTTGGGTAAAGGTTTTGGAAATGGAGTAGGGATGAAGGGGAGAAATATCGATTGGAAAATAAAATCTAATTCTTTTCTGATCGGAGAGGAAAAAGGAGGTATCGTATAGGTCCAAAAAGGAATTTTATAATTTGGAGCTATGAGGATGGTCCCATAAGAATGGAGAAGACAAACCACTTATTAAAAACCTATACCCATAGATGCGAGGGCTCTCCTGCGGAGAGCCCGTGGCAATCTCAACCCCTCTGTCATTGCGAGCCCGCCGAAGGCGGGCGTGGCAATCTCGTATTTTAAAAGAAAAAATATAGATTGCCACGCCTGAACGCTTACGCGTTCAGGCTCGCAATGACAAAACTCCGCTTCACCCTTGGCAATGGGACGGCTGTCATTGCGAGGTTTCTGCGTAGCAGAAACCATGGCAATCTCGGTTTTCCACCATTTTGTCATCGGGAGGCTTCCCAAAGGGAAGCCTCCCAATTTGTTTTGTAATTACAAGAACAACAAAAAATTTTAACGAGATTGCTTCGCTATCGCTCGCAATGACAAAAAAGACAGCGCTTCGCTCCTCGCAATGAAAGTGGGGGTAATCGTCATTGTAAGCCCACAGTAAGAGAGGCAAAGAGTCTCAAATGTTATTGAGTTATAAAATATATTGACAAAAAAGCAAACCTCTATTATCATTTGAGTGATTTCCATAAGAGGTTGGTTCAGATGAGAGAATCTCTTAAAAACAAGGTAATGGTTTTCTTTATGTTGACAGTATCTATGGGTGTAGTCATTCTCCTTTTAACGGGGATGGATAACGATTCCTCTGCGCTCAAGGAAGAGGCATTGACATCTTCTACGGTCAAATACATCCAGAATTTCTTTAAGAAAGCAACACTATATATAGATTTTTTAAATGAAAGCACAATTGTAGTTGCCGCCACAGAATGGGAGGCTAACGAAGAAGAGAATAAGTTTATACCCTTTTTAATCCTTTCCCCGGATAAGCCGGGAAAAGTGCTCTGGCTGAAGGCGTCGTGGATTAACTCAATATCCGCGTCTCCCGATGGGAAGAGGATAGCTTATTCTGTAAATTGTATCCATCCTTTTGCGGTGTGGTTGATTGACCTTCAAGAGAAACGAGTTTCGCAGGTTGCACCAGATATTACTCAGGGAAAATTTCCGGGCGCAGTCTTCTTCCTTGATGATAAACACTTAGTTTTGGAGCTGATGGAGAAAAGGTTATGGAAAGAGGTAATTAAACCATCGGATAATATATACCTTCATCAGCCGGAATTGCTTTTAAAGGGGAAGGAAAGGGAAAGGTTTAAGAAGTTAAACGACCTCTTTTGGCAACACAAGCTAACTCCGCAACAAGCGAAGGAATATGCTGTTCTTTACGCTAAATGCTTAAAGGAATTGGAAAAGAAATTGAAACCGGAGGAGAAGAAGGAAGTAGAAGAGCAGAGCAAGGCTATAACGCAAGCGATAACGGGACGAGAGGTTTATATTATAGATTTGGAAACCGGGGAAGGGAAGGAGTTATACAAGGGAGGGGAATTGGTGGATGTTTCCCAAGATAAGAAATGGGCTTATGTGCGCGATATGCGCACTGAGCATATTTTTAAAGTAAGCATGGAGAAACCGGAGATAAAGGAGGATTTTCTCCCCTTCTATTATACCGGACTTCGCATAAAATCCGAGGAGCCTTTGCAAATCGGCTTTCCCTATCCATCTCTTTTCCAAATCGGTGTTTTAATCCCACCCTCCACCTACAAATGCTACTGTTATGAAAAGAATAAAGACCGCTTTGTTCTTAAAAAGACAATCAACATCGGAGACAAAAGATTTCCTTCCGATGCTCGTCTTTATGTGCCAGCCGGTGGCTCATATGTTTTTGCAACGAGCGATAAGGGTTTTTATTTGAAGGAAATGAAGAAGGGAACGGTTAAGAAAATAGATAACGCTCTACCATTGAGTCTTTGTTGGAATGAGGATGGCACGAAAGTGGCATATGCAAAAGAGAGCAAAAACGGATACGAAATCTGGTTCTACGACATAATCAAAGGGAGGAAACAAAGGCTATTTCCTTGAAAATTGATTTATGGAGTGAAGGGTTATGAAATGGAAGGCAAAATTGCTGATTTATAGAGTCCTCGCCTATGCGATGGACTGCGCGTTGGTGCTTATTTTTAGTTCTTTCCTAAAGGATTTGCTTACCACACCCCGAATAGAGCCTTTAAGAAGTTGGATGGGCTACGAATTGCCTTTTGCTTACAGCGTTAGCATAAATAAGTGGGGTTTCCTCTTCCTTCGCCAATTAGGGGCTGGGGTAACGGGCTATTTCCAAATTTCTAACATCATCGGCAGTTTCTTATATTTTACCCTTTGTTGGAGCATCCTTGGGGCGAGTTTCGGACAGATAATGTTTGGTTTAATCGTCGTTGATTCCAAACGCGGTGATATACCATCTTGCAATCTTTTTTGAGATACATCGGTTATTGGCTCTTGGTATTTTCATTTTATCTTGGCTTCTTTTTATCCTTATTTGATAGGAAAGGTCGCGGTTTGCACGATATGATCTCAGGAACACAAGTTTCCTTTGCTGAGGAACTCTCCTTAGCAGAAAGAAAAACGACTGGCCATCCTGTTGTAGTAAATAAACCGATTTGGAAAGAGTGGGTGGAGGCTGTAGTGTTATGGGCTGCGTTCTTTCTCGTAGAGATTTCCCTATTTTCTCCTATCCAAAAATGGTCGGCACAATTTGGTGAGTTTGGAAAGACATCGCAATTATTAAGGCTTCCTTTATCCTTATCCACTTCAGCCCTTCTAATCGAAATCCCATCCCTTTTAGCAACGATTATCGTCATTTATAAATTGGTATTGCTGTGGAAAAATCAAATGCTGAAGAAAAACAACAAAATAGTTCTCACAATAGTCTTATGCCTGAATGTCATATGTTGGCTGGGTATGCTTGGAGCATTAAGCAATATCTCCGATTGTCTTTCCCTTTTAGCCATTAATTGAGTAAAACATCCCATTGAGGAGGGGATGTTAAAAAGTTCTTTAAAATCGCCCTATATTTCTATGCCCCTTACTTTGCCTTTAAAGCAATTCGGTTATAATGTATTAATGTTTGGAACCCTAAATTCTCTTGGAAAGGAGTTGAGCGACCTCTATCTATGGATAAGATGAGGCTGTATTTCTCCCGACATGGAATGACGGAGTGGAACGATGATGGAAAGATGCAGGGAAGAACAGATGTCCCCTTGAACGAAGCGGGCATTGTGCAGGCGAGATTGCTCGCCCAAAAGCTCGCACATATCCCTTTCAAAGCTATCTACTCCAGCCCTTTGAGCAGGGCTATGAGGACGGCGGAAATCATCGCTCGTCCCCATAATTTGGAGGTGATAGCCGTTCCCGCCTTGCAGGAAGCCGATTTCGGAAAATGGGAAGGGCTAACGATTGAGGAGATAAAGAGCGGGTGGGGAGATGAATTGGAGCGCTGGTATGAGGGGAAATCGCTGCCGCCGGAGGGGGAGGGAATTTTGGAGATGCAGGGGAGAGTGGTTGAGTTTATAGAGGAATTGAAGGAGAAGCACAAGGGGGAGGAAATCCTTTTGGTTGCTCACGGTGGACCGATTAGGGCTTTCGTTTGCCACATCTTGGGAACTCTAAAGCCCTTCAGGAGGATAAAGCAGGCTAACGCTAACATCAATATCTTTGATTATTTTGAGGAATGGGGCTGGCAGATAGTCGTTTTGAACGATACCTGTCATCTCGCTGAGGAGCTTCATAGCGATATGGAAGACGGTTATTGAAGGGAGATAACCAGATGAAGCCGAAGGAGAGAGCGATAGCTGCCTTAAACCTTCAAGAGCCGGATGATATAGTTCCCACTTTTGAGCTGGAGTTCCAGTTGACGGAGGAGCTGTTCGGGAAAGGCGTTAGGTTTCTCACGGGAGAGGATTTGAAGGGAACGAGCGGCGAGGAGAGGGAAAATCTGCTAATTGAAAACGCCCTACTGATGATAAGAGTTGCGGATGCGCTTGATTATTCAATAATCCGCGTAAACTGGCTTCCCACAATTGAGGATGAGATTTTCACCATCAAATTCCTCAAAAAGGAAGTGGGAGATGAATATCTCATTGCTTGTGAGGCAGGCGGAACCTATGGAATCCCATCTGGGGAGAATATGGAGGAATTCGCCTATTTCCTTTTCGATAAAAGGGAGGAAGCTCATCAATACGCTGGGAGGATGCGCGATTGGGCGATAGAGAGAAGCAAAAGGTTGAGGGATGCGGGGCTTGATTGCGTGACCCAATGCACCGATTACTGCTTCAATGCCGGTCCCTTCCTTTCCCCAAAGATGTTCTCCGAGTTCGTCACTCCCTATCTTCAGGAGATAGTAGGGGCGCAAAGGGATATGGGGTTATATGTAATAATTCACACGGATGGAAATATAATGCCGATAATAGACCAGCTTCTCTCCGCTCGTCCCCATGCCCTCCACTCCCTTGACCCAATGGCTAAAGTGGATATTAGAGAAGTGAAAAGGCTCTATGGGGATAGGGTATGTCTATGTGGGAATGTCAATTGCGCTATCTTGCATATGGAATCGCCGAGGAAGGTGATGATTGATACCCTCAGGGCGATAAGGGATGCTTCTCCCGGAGGAGGTCATTTCCTCACGACGAGCAATGTTCCCTTCAAGGGAATGCCCTTGGAGAACTATCTTGCAATGCTCTATATAAGACAGAGGTTCGCTCGTTATCCGATAAATGTAGAGGAAATAGAGAGGGAAATCGCGAGTTTAAGCTCGGTGGAAGAGAAGATTCAAAGATAATCTCGCCATTTTGTCATTGCGAGGAGCGAAGCGACATTTTTGTCATTGCGAGCCTGAACGCTTATGCGTTCAGGCTCGCAGTCTATATTTTTTCCCTTTTAAAATACGAGATTGCCACGCCCGCCTTCGGCGGGCTCGCAATGACAAAGGGTTTGAGATTGCCACGGTTTCTGCTCCGCAGAAGCCTCGCAATGACAGCCTCTCCCACTGTCATTGCGAGGAGCGGAGCGACGAAGCAATCTCAAAAAGATTGCCACGGCTTCCCAAAGGGAAGCCTCGCAATGACAATTCTCCCGCTGTCATTGCGAGGAGCGAAGCGACGAAGCAATCTCGATATTTGTGTCTTCCTATAA
>Ga0209225_1004689_pt1 | contig 10664 bp, 10 predicted proteins | sample WasSprMetagenome_FD_184732 | JGI IMG/M metagenome (GOLD analysis project Ga0209225, IMG submission 184732) | Sulfidic aquatic microbial communities from Washburn Spring, Yellowstone National Park, USA - WS (SPAdes) (version 3) | ecosystem: Environmental > Aquatic > Thermal springs > Hot (42-90C)...
GGTTATGCGAGGGATATTGGCTGGCGTGCATCAAACGCGGATTATATTGTCATGCTAGATAGCGATGTTATAGTAAATAGAAATTTCTTGAGAAAGGCTGTTGAGTTGCTTCAGCAAGACGAGAGGCTGGGCGCGATATCTGCGAAGCTCAAACCGATCTCACTTGACAAAGGATGGGTCGGAAAATTCCAAGAAAAGAACCTCGCTATACATCTTCATCATTTAGACCCACCATATCCTGCTGAAGCTGTCGCCCTTCATACAGCATGTACGGTTTTTAGGAGAAAGGCGCTTGAAGAGGTAGGTGGTTTTGATGCGTACTTTGACTTGGCTAAGGAGGATAGCGATGTAAGTTACAGGATAAGGAAGGCGGGATACAAGCTCTCTTATCTAAACTACTGCGCCATACACCTTGAAAGGGCGAGAATATTGAAGCTCAATTTTAGGTATGGGAGAAGTTACGTGATGATTTCAAGAAAGCATCCGGATATGGAAAAGTTGTGGAGATTGAAGAACATAGTTCTAACGATGAGCATCTTCTTTCCAACATTGCAGCCATTAATGTTCTTGTATTATCTAACCAGATATATAAGAATTGGCGGGCTCAATTTAAGTGAAAGATTTATTCTCCCATTTATAGAGTTAACAAGGCAGGATTTTAGAACCGCTGGCATGCTTTATCAATTAATTGCTGAGAAGATGTCTAGATTAAAGACTTAGAAATCTATTATCTTTTATGAGTAACAAGTGCGATAACTTTAAGATGATGAACATCCGTCATTTGAGGAATGTGAGCGAAAGGTGAGGGTGCTAGTTACAGGAGGGGCTGGATTCATAGGATCCCATGCGGCAGAATTCTTTGCGAAGGAAGGTAATGAAGTTCTAGTAGTGGATAATCTTTCCAGGTTTACACTTCTTAGAAAGGGCGAAGAATGGAAGTATTATAATCTAGAATACTTGCGGAAGAATTATCCATCAATAGTTTTCATTAAGGGTGATGTATGTGATCTACGGGAGTTAAATAAGGTTACCGGGGACATAGACTTAATAGTTCATGCTGCAGCTCAAGTAGCGGTTACTACATCGCTTGTGGATCCATTAACTGATTTTAAAATTAATGCTTTAGGAACATTAAATGTCTTGGAATTTGCGAGACGTAATGATTCGGTAGTTATATTTTGTTCAACAAATAAGGTGTATGGTGAGAATGTGAATAAGATACCTCTCAAGGATCTTGGGACGCGTTACTGGTATGCTGATCCATTATATGATGGGGGGATTCCTGAAACATTTACGATAGATGGGGCTGCTCATACACCTTATGGATGCTCTAAGCTGGCGGCGGATCTATATGTTCAAGATTATGCTCATACATATGGCCTGAGAACAGTGGTCTTTAGATTAAGTTGTATATATGGAGAGAGGCAGTTTGGCGTTGAAGATCAAGGCTGGATAGCTCATTTTATTAAGCAGACATTACTTAATGAGCCAATTACGGTTTTCGGAGATGGAAAGCAGGTTAGGGATGTCTTGTATGTAAAAGACTTAGTTAAGGTCATTAACCTAGGATTTGCTCACAGTGGTAGGATTAAGGGGGAGGTGTTTAATATTGGGGGCGGACCTGAAAACGCGATATCGATACTTGAAGCCCTCAACTTCATTAAGGATCTCATCGGCCATGAATTAATAATAAGACATGCGGAATGGCGTAAGGCAGATCAGAGAGTATATGTTAGCTGTATTAGGAAGGCATATGATCTTCTCGGATGGAAGCCTGAAATTAATTGGCGTGATGGTATAAGGAGGTTATATGAATGGATGAGCAACGTTTTTAGAGCAAGGTGAGAGAGCTTGGCCTTGACGGTGGACCTTTTCCCCTCGCCGCATCCTATATGGAGGACACTTCTTGAGAAGCCTCCGGTTAATGTTGTGTATAAGGTATGGAATGGGCTTAGGGGAAGAGCATATCTCATGCTTACAAGCATCTTTCCTAGAAATAGGATTATACATTTTTGCAATGGGGTAAAATTGGCATATAATAGAAGATGGGTTGCGGATATGGAGTCTGCTAAAGTGCTTTTCAAATCCTATTCTTTAATGGAGGATCCTGATAGTATAATGGCGGCACAAGAAAGGCTTGAAACTGGCGACTGTGCAGCTCTTTTACCGTTAACAAATGCGGCGAAGAAGACGCTAGAGAGAATTTTAAATATAAACAGATTCCTCGTTAGGGTGATATATCCAACTTTTTACACAGATGTTAAAACTATTTTTCCGGAAAGGCGTGATCTGATAGTTTTCATCGGCGGATCCTACTCAAATAAGTCTTTCGAGGCAAAAGGTGGTCGGGAAGTTTTCTCAGCATGGTTAAGTCTCTATAAAACTTATCCAAACTATAAACTCCTAATGATCACTAATCCTCCACAGGACTACCTAAAGATTGCTAAAGATGCTCCCAACTTACAAGTAGTTAGCTTCATGCCCCGGGAAAAGCTTCTATCAGAGGTATATCCTCGCTCCAAGATCATTATTTTACCATCTATGATGGATACTGTTGGTTATAGTGTTATGGAGGCAATGAATTATGGTGTTGTCCCAATAGTTAGTGATCACTTCGCTCTTCCAGAGATAGTTGGAGACTCAGGTTTTATCGTGAAAGTTCCGGCGAAGCTTTGGAGAGATGATGGCGCACCCAACCTTAATTTTTATGAGGAGTTGGCAAATGGCCCCTTTAGCGAGGTAAGTGAAAAGATCGCAGATGCTATGCATATCTTACTTTCCGATAAGACTATCTGGGAAAGATGTTCACATAAATCGTATGAAAGGATGATTAACCCTCCATTCAATATTGATTTTAGAAATGAGCAATTAAAGGAAATATATGAGATCGCTATCAGTCGTTAAACACTTTTAATATTGCTATTTTTCAGCTTGATGAATTGAGTAAACTATGGAAACGCTCTTCCAGATTCTTATTCACACTTGGATTCAAGATCCTTTTTAACCCATTTATATTCTTCCTTAAGTCCTTCATCGAGGCTTTTTTCAGGCCGCCAGCCGAGTATTTCTTGTGCTTTCTTGAAGCTTCCAACGAATCGTTGTATATCGCCTTTTCTTGGGGGGTAATATTCGATTCTTGAATTGCTTCCCGCAATTTTGAGTATCTTTTTGGCGAGATCATTGAGTGTTGTACCTACTCCTGTTGGCAGTAGGAATGTTTGCCCTATTGCATTCTCGTTTTCTATCGCGAGAAGGTAGGCTCTGGCGGTGTCCTCCACGTATGTATAGTCTCTTATTTGTTCTCCTGTGCCATATATTGGTATTGGTTTTCCCTTTATGGCTAGCTCAAACCAGTATGCTATGAAGTTGTACCAGCCTCCGACCCAATATGGCTGTCTTGGGCCGTAAACATTGCTTGGGCGTAGGATTATGTACTTTAATCCGTATAGCTGGTTATATATCTTGCATAACATCTCCCCGTAAATCTTGTGGACATTGTAAAATGTAGATGGGTTGTATGGCCAGCTTTCGTCTGCTATATGTGGTGGTGGTATGTCTCCATGCACACTTCTGCTGCTTGTGAATACGAATAATGCTTTGCTATTCCACTTCCTTAGGGCCTCTAATAGTTTGAAGGTTGCCTCAGCATTCCTGGCAAAGTCCTCGCTCGGATAATCAACCGATTTGAATGTTGAGACTTGCGCGGCGCAGTGTATTACGATATCCGCTTCTTTAATATCCTCCCCGGTGATTTCTCTTACATCTTTTTTGACGAATTTCACATCTTCTCTTATGTTTGATTCTCTTCCAGTTGATAGGTCGTCTATCACTTTTACAGTATATCCTTTTCTGAGTAGTAGGTCTGCTACATGGCTTCCAATGAATCCAGCACCACCGGTTACTACTGCGTGACCTTTCATAGAGAGTCACCACCTAGGAGTGGACGTGATTGGGATTTGATCTCTCCTAATTTTTATATTTTTCTGTTACCAGTTAATCCAGCATCATCAATGGATTAAGTATATAAACGCAAGTTCAAGGCCTCTTAATATCAATGAAAACCTTGGTAACAGCGATAATTACAGCGTTTAATGAGGAGGACGATATTGGAAGATGCATAGATTCTCTCTTGAATCAGGATTTTGATGATATGGAGATACTTGTTGTTGATGATGGCTCAAGTGATAAGACTCCGGATATTGTGGAATCATATGTTCAAAGTAATCCTGATAAGGTTCGATTAATTAGATTTCCCAGAAATCTTGGCTTGGGAAATGCGCGGAATATTGCTGCTTTAAACGCTAGTGGGGAGATCTTGGTCTTTCTAGACGCGGATATGGCCTTTCCGCGGGATTTTATTCGCAGGCTGGTATCGCCTATTTCTGATGGCTCATGTGTTGCAACATGCTATGAATATGAGGTCATCGCGAATACTGATAATCCGTGGGTTAAGGTTCAGGGACAGGATATTAGGGGTTTCCTAAATGCTAGTTCCACATGGGCTATAAGGGCGATTAGGAGGGATGTTTTCCTTCAACATGGTGGATATGATGCAAGATATGGTTATTTTGATGATGTATCATTTCATGAGAAAACTGGCATAAGTAGTGTTGTGGTGAGAGGGTTATATGTTTACCATTATAATCCATCGAATGTTAGGGAGATTTTTAGGAAAAGTTATTGGATTGATCTTTCTTTGCGGGCGAGATATTCTCGAAATAAAGTGGAGTTGATTAAAATTTTGCTGAAGAGGCTGTTTGACGTATCGCCTATTATTGGCGCCTGTTTAACTGTGTTCGGTGCCTTTTTCATAGCTGCCGAGTTTCTGCTTCTAGGTTCTTTCATGGTTGTTAGCTTCAGGATGAGGGTCTTAAAAGCGGATAGCCTTAGGGAGAAAATCTTGCTAAGAGTGTTTTACGCGCCCACATATAGGTGGATTAAATCTCTAGGGGTCTGGCTTGGTTTCTTAAGATCCTTGACTGGGAAAAAGTATGTGAATGTCTCGCTTAATTCCGGGTTCAAGTATGGCTAGGATAGTTTAATGGTAGAAGATGCTTCTTTTCCGAAATCGCCTGATGAGCAGCCATTCTATGAGCCAGATTATCCTGCGGATGAATTCTATTGGATTCTTTCTAAATATCACCCTCCTGAGCGGATATGTGCCATATTCTATGTAAGTCCATGTCAAACATTTATTTGTTACAAGTCTATGTTTTTCGTCCCAAGTATCTCTTAAGTGTTTTAACTGGATATTTAGCATTTTAAGTTCTAGACCTGCTTTCTTCAGCCTCTCCCTAATCTCTACAGCCTCAGCGCCGCGAGGCGGATATCTTTCATCATATCCACCTATGTTGAAAAAGGTGTCATGTTTAACGATTAATATGTGTGGAGCATCAGCCCAATAGAATGCTTTATCAATCTCTTTCGATGATTCATGAATGATTGCGAGAAGCTCATCAGAATCGAATCCGGCATCATCGTCTATGAAACATAGGATTTCTCCCTTTGCTACTGCAGCGCCAATGTTCCGGGTTCTTGAGGCGTTTCTCCAGCCTCTATCCTTTACGACTATTAGCTCGATATCATCCTCTCTCAGCTTCTTAAAATCAATATACCGGAGGGTTATGGGATCATCGTCTATCGTCGGGATAATTATTGATGCTTTAACTTTACCCGGAAACTGCGGCCTCATAATCAGCTCAACATTTCTAACGTCATTTTTATGATTTTTAAAATTTTAATTGACATCGTAATCTCTCGGATCCTGTCTTTAATATTAATCTAAGTGAGCTCTTCTAAGCAATTTCAACCGCATGAATACACCGAGCGTCCCCCCTAACATAGGGCTAAGCCCTAAGAGATGAACTCGCACATTTTGCATGCACATAAAAATTTATCTATTTTATGATGAGCCAAGTAGAGAAAAGGGGAAATGGTTAGATACGATGTGGTAATTGCATATAGAATATGTCCAAAGTTAAGCCGTGGTGCATTCAAATTGAGTGGGTGGGATAAGCTTAAGCTCAGTGAGATCTGTTTAAAATCCTTTTTAGATTCTCTATCCGGTATAGACTTTAAGATATATTCCATACTTGACGGATGCCCCCCACAGTATGATGCCCTCTTCAGAGATTTAATACCTAGTGATAATTTAGAAATTATTCACTTCCAAGGTATCGGAAACTATGCTACATTTATCGAGCAAATTAGAATACTGTTGAACCAGAATGAGTCAGAAATCGTATATTTTGCTGAAGATGATTATTTTTACGACAAAGGATTTGATGAAATGATAGAACTAATTAGGAATAGGAAAGATGTGGATTTTGTAACACCATACGACCATCCGGATTACTACCAGGATAAACCAGATCCTAGGAAGCCAGCTTTTTTGGTAAAGCTTCATGATTACAAGTCAAAAATAATTTTTGAAAAAAGACATTGGAGGACTGTATCATCTACTTGCTGTACGTTTCTGACAACAAAGGCTACGCTCAAGAAAACGGCAAAATATTTTAGGTTATATCCTAAACTAGGAGACTATGATATGTGGCTTACCTTAACAAAGATGAGTCTCAAAGCTACACTAATTAGAAAGCCTTTGCTAACGGCTAAAGTATATGCTTACGCGTTAAAGCGGATGTTGATAGGGAGACCCTATAAACTCTGGGCTCCTATCCCTTCTATTGCAACCCACATGGTGGAGCTATACCTAGCCCCTGGAGTTGATTGGGCATCATTAATTAAACGGTATGACCGTTAAAAGCAAAATAATGAGGATTTAGCGCAGCACATGAAATTGCAATCCCGTGATTAGCTTAACATTTTAATCATCATTTTTATCGGCCCTTAAGTTTTTACCTGTTTAACAGCATATAGATGATATCTTAGCTTATCTGGTCCTAGGAGTGGATAGAGTTGGAAACCTTTGCTTTTCAGGGATGATATTATGGCCTTGTTCTGATGCGAGGTAAATGGATAATGAACCTCGATAATCATGGCTTTAACGTGTGCTAGATCTAGGTCTGGATCCGTTAATATGTGGTACTCAGCTCCCTCAATATCCATCTTCACCAAATCCACGCTATTTAGGCCAAGTTGTTTAATTAGGGTATCAAGCCTAATACCATTCACGGTTACCCATTCATCCGATAAGAGCTTTCTCTCTTCATGTAATGGTGTTGAAACCAAGCTGCTACTGCTTGAAATCCTCCTAGAGATTGTATATTTGTTCGGATAGTAGGGATTACCTAGCCTGAACTTTAAAGCCCCATTCTCGGTCCAAATTGCCGCATTAACAATTTTAACGTCTTTCGGAACTCGCTCGCGTAAAATGGCATAGTTATAAGGGTCAGGCTCCACAGCGACTATAAGTCCCCCCTTCTTATGAATTAGCTTATAGGCATAATTTGAGAAGAAACCAAGGTATGCTCCAACATCTATGAATATTCCACCATTCTCCAAATGCCGTTTAATTATCCTTTGAACATGCGGTTCATAAGTATGAAGAATTCCTAGACTGCCATATAATATGTTAAAACTTCTACTGTAATGTAGTCCTAATAGATCTTGCGCATACTGTCTTCTCTTTTTCCCAAGTAATAAGCGAAGAACAATCCTAAGAAAGATGTAGAAAACATACCATAAGAACACATATGCTTTAGATGCAGGTTTCCAAATATTATCTGCATTCATAGTCATATTATCTCATCTCTGTGTTACGGAGGTTATCCCGCTCGTATGTATTTCTAACACCCCAAATAAGCTTTCACTTAGCAAAGATGCTCCTCCTCTTCCATCTTTGATAAAATATCCACTCGAGTAGCCACTTTATCCTCCTGGCCACCTCCAGCGGATTCTTCCTAAATATCACCCTATGCAGCGGTATGCCACCATACCGTATATAGTTCCACGTTAGATGTTTCTGATTCAAGAGATACCGCTTGCTTCTATCTCTTGGATAAGACAAGTGAACTAAGTCCAAAGTATCATGTGTAATGTCTATTTTTCTCAACCCCATTCGAATTAATTTAATCATTAATTCGACATCATCGCCCATAAGCGGCTTATATCTTTCATCATATCCACCTGCCTTAACAATATCGGTGGATCTCACTATTATGACATGTGGATCTAAAGATATATAAAACAACCCATCATTTTCTAAAACATCTTTCATTAATTTTAGAAGCTTTTCTTGAGATAGCTTAACATCATCATCAATTATGCAGACGACTTGTCCTCGCGAAGCGGCTATCCCGATATTCCTAGCTATATTAGCATTTTTCCATCTATCTCTTACAACTATTACTTCAACACCCTACATCTTAGCTCGCACTCTGAAAGATAATCTAGGGTGGGTGGGCGGCGATCACTTATTATGGTTGGGAATTACTATTGAACCCCAAACATCCACCATATTTCTTATCGCTCAAGAAACTTAAAATACCGTATTTATAGCTCTTTACTAAATAGTATGCCTGTAAGCATCATAATACCAGCCTATAATGAGGAGAGACATATCGCAGCATGTATTGAAAGTCTCTTAAAGCAAGAATGCTCGGATGAGGTTGAGATAATAGTTGTTAATAATGCATCAAGGGATGGGACGGCTGAGATATTATCCAGTTACGCCGCAAAATACCCGGAGAAAGTACGAGTAATCAACCTAGATAGAAATCTTGGACCTGGAGGAGCCCGAAATCTAGCGGCAAGAATCGCGAGAGGAGATATATTGATATTCCTCGACGCTGACATGACCTTCCCACCAGACTTCATCGAAAAATTAACAAGGCCGATAAAAGAAGGATTAGCAAAAGCAACAACACATGCTGAAGAATATGTGGCAAACCTCGAGAGCCCATGGGTAAAAGTTCAGGGGCAGCATAAACGTGCATCCAACATTGGTGGTGGAGAGGTCTTTAGGGCAATAATCAAAGAATACTTCCTCAAGCATGGAGGATTCGACCCATCCCTAAAATATCATGACGACAGAACCTTCTACTACAAGACCGGCAACAAGGCATTAGTTGTGGAGAACGTTTATTGTTATCACAATAACCCCGATAACCCATATGAGATCTTCAGACGCAATTTCTGGATCGGGAGAACATTGATCGCCGTATCGCTTATTGAAAAAGGCTGGAAGGGCTTGATTGACTCCTTCAGGATAATCCTGTTTAGGATTATTGATTTAGCGGCGATCCCGCTCTTCATATATGGGGTCCTAAGGCTGCTTGGAGGACCTGATGTTATTGGAATAATCTCAATACTGCCCATGATAGCGTTTATTGTCGCGATTATCCAATCACAGGTGGTGAATGTTAGATCAAGTCTGGAAAGAATGATGCTAAAGCTGATATACGTCCCTGTATACCGGATAATAAGGGCTGCAGGCTTGATTGCTGGGGTAATATTTTCCTCTAGAGCTAAGATTGAGAAGACAATGAAATAGACTGTGATTATTTGATATATTCCATCTCCCAATCCTCAGAATCTAGCACGGTAACCTTCTCGCTCGAGTAGCCGCCTTTGATAAACCAGTATAGCATAGCCAGCCCTAAGGCCAGCGACTTGGCAATATTAACGGGCATTAAAATTGGATAGAGCAATAATCGCCCCCAACCCATAGACCTCATAGCGTAAGCTCCCCAACCAATTCCCAGAAGAATTAAAAACGGTATGGACGTTATGGGAATTATCAGCATACTAAGGAAGAGCCCATTCCAATAGCTGATCCTTCTTAAGGCAGCCTTCGCAAGCCTATTTTTCAAGAAGAGCTTAGCCTCAGACAAAGCTCCTTTAAAGAAATACTTCCTTAGATCTTTAACAGAATACTTTTTCATATGAAGAAGCTGAACACGTCCATCAAAGAGGCATACAAAACCCCTCCTAGTAGCTCTCCGTCCCCAATCTAAATCCTCTATGAAGACAACATCCTCATCAAACCATCCCACCTCCGGTACTTTACTCAAATCAATAAGGCAGTTTCCGGAATTAAATGCCTTACCCTCAAAGACTCCAGCATTTACTGTATTTCTTCCTCTCAACCACTTAGTAATACACTTTTCAAAGAAATCAAGATACTCATATGGAGTGTATCTAATAGCGCTAACAGAAATAACATTCTTCTGACATTCTTTCATAAGCTTAAATTCGCGGGTTAAGAAATCTTCATCAACTATGACGTCTGACTCAATAAAGGAGAGATACTTAACGCCAATATCGTATCCAAGTTTAAGAGCTATATTTCTAAGCCTAACCGGATTTCCCCTAGCCCTTACATGAATAATGCCTTTGTACCTCTCCCCATATCTATCTATCCATGAATTTACTAAGTCGTGAGCACCATCCTTCGAATAATTATCAATAAAGAGTAATATAATGCTGTTATGTGGCTTTACATTTGCAAGGGATTCAAGCATTTTAGGGAAATTTCCTCCCAACTTACTGTGATAAAGAACAGCAATCAAAACATCCGGAATCTCCTCTTTCATATAGTAACGCAAAGTGGCTGCAAAATATTAACTTTTAAGCAAATATTGATGCATAAGCATCAGCACTAAGTAATGAGGATAAGGATATATGGTATTTTTAATCTAAAACTTGTGTTAATTATGATGCCAAAGGTTACATTGATAGTTCTTAACCATAACTCATTAAAC